>Ga0105045_10002993_pt1 | contig 14379 bp, 7 predicted proteins | sample MAT02_FD_78089 | JGI IMG/M metagenome (GOLD analysis project Ga0105045, IMG submission 78089) | Freshwater microbial communities from Lake Fryxell liftoff mats and glacier meltwater in Antarctica - MAT-02 (megahit assembly) | ecosystem: Environmental > Aquatic > Freshwater > Ice > Liftoff...
CACTTCGCGTTTGTCCCTTTGAATAGCCCGAAGAATGTCGGCGACGCATTTTTGGGGCGACATTCCTTTTACTTGCATTTCGTCCATTACTCCAGTTGGATGCCCATTGGCGTCGAGTGCAGATATGGATAACGGAGTATTAACCGGGCCTGCACAGACCAATGTAGTGCGTATTCCTTGATCTTTCAGTTCGAGATACACAGACTCCATATAGCCATGCAAAGCATGCTTCGATGCGCTGTAAGCCGAGCGGGCTGAAAAACCAAACTTGCCCACAACGCTTGATATCGTTAATAAATGTCCGCCTCCCGCTGCAACCATGTGAGGTAAAACAGCTTGCGAAAGTGCCACTAAGCCGAAATAATTTACTTCCATGATTTTTCGGTAAACCGAAAACTCGGTATCCAAAGCATAAGATCGTTGGCTGATTCCCGCCGATTGGAACAATAAGTCGATGCGGCCAAATTTCTCTAACACCTTATTAACCATCGACTCTGCTATGTCTGTATCGGTAACATCATAGGGAAGAATAAGAATATCGGAAGAATGTGAGCAAAGCTCAGCAACTTCCTGCAGAGCTTCTTGGCGGCGGGCGGAAAGGACAAGCCTTCCTCCCAACTTGGAAAATTGAATAGCGGCTTCCTTCCCTATTCCAGAACTGGCACCTGTGATCCAGACCACCTTTTGATCAAAAGTCCGCATGAGCCGACAAATATAATTTTTTGACTCCATCGAAAAGTAGAAATGAGCTTTTTCCAATAGTTAAGGGTGTTGAAAACTTTTTATTATCGCTATTGGAACGATTAAAACGGGGATCGAGCCGATAACGGATGAGTTCGATTCTTCCAAATTTTGGTTTACAATGCCACTCGATTTATCTACTTTAACATAATTTGACTTTACACTTCAAATAGTTTAGATTTGAACTTTACCAATTGCTTCAACCTTTAAATTAATTAAAACTTACAATGAAATTGCTCCCCCTCCAGGCGTTGCTTTTACTCGCAACGTTGCAAAATTCCTTTGCACAAACACGCTTCTACGACGAAAATCGTCCGATCCCAATCCAAACAGAATTCAAGGAAGTTGTCGTCCACTTCAATACTACCGCGGACTTCAATTCATTCTTGAATACCATGCCAGTCGGTTTCCGGGTGGTAAAAGAAATTCCAAAGTATCTTGCAGTTGTAATTCATTCCGAAATTGGTTTTTCACAATCTTTTGATCTAAATGCCATTCCAGGCTTCTCGAATATTGGCATCAAGAATTCTTACTTTGCTCGCAAGCTCGACGATGGTTTTCCGCTTTATTTGAGCCATAAAATGCTCTTTGCCCCTAATGAATCGGAAGACCCGGTGAGTGGCGAAATAAGCGATATTATTAAGCGCTATGGAAATGGATCCATCCGTGAGAGTGAGTTTGGCCTTTACTACATAGTAGAGATCGATAACCCGCTTGCCACACTCGCCCTTGCCAACGCACTTGTAGAAAGCGACCTTGTAAAGTGGGCACACCCCGACTTTTATGCGAATCATAAGCTTCATATCGACCCCCTGTATTCTGCTCAATTTCAAATGCACAATACCGGTCAGAACATTGGCGGCACTACCGGCACAAGCGATATAGATTGCGATGCACCGGAAGCTTGGGCAATCTCTACAGGTAGCGCGAGTGTTACTGTAGCCGTTATAGACGACGGATTAGTGAGCCACCCCGATATGAATACTTCGACCGGCATTAGCCGAATTCTTGCAGGTTATACGCCAGCCACGGGCGGCAACGGCACTTCCGTAGGAAATGCCGGCCACGGAGTGGCTTGCGGAGGTATTATCGGTGCTTCGCACAATGATATCGGTGTTCGAGGGCTTGCTCCCAATGTAAGATTGCGTTCGGTGAATATATTCCAGGGTAGTGAAACTACTTCCGATTTAGCCGATGCCTTCACTTGGGCAAAAAATCAAGGCGTAGACGTGATGTCAAATTCTTGGGGATATTCTTCTTGCACCCTTTCGCTTTCAGCATTAAATAATGCCATCAGCGATGCGCGAACCACTGGTCGCGGCGGCAAAGGTTGTGTAATTGTTTTTGCTTCCGGCAATAACTACGGCACTTGTGTGGAATATCCAGCAGACCTTACGTACGTAATGGGCGTAGGAGCTGTAACCAATTTAGGCTTCCTTTCCAATTACTCGAACCAGGGGCCAGCGCTCGATATTGTAGCTCCATCGAATGCTGCTCCCGGTCAATCGGGTGCTGGAGTGCGCACTACCGATCGTCCAGGAAGCGCGGGCTATAGTTCTGGCGATTATACAACAGGCTTCGGCGGTACTTCGGCTGCTTGTCCGCTGGTAGCTGGAGCCGCAGCTTTGGTGGTATCGGTGAACCCGGATCTCACAGATTTGGAAATCCGCACACTCTTACAAACTACCGCCACCGATATGGGTGCTGCGGGTTTTGATAATACCTTCGGTCACGGGCGGGTCAATGCCCACCAAGCTCTATTAGCAGCTGCCCCGCTGGTTAATGCATGCGCGAATCCCATTACTTCCTTCCCTTCTACACAAAGTTTCGAATCAGGCCTGGGCAATTGGTCGCAAGCTACCGACGATGATTTCGACTGGACGATTGGATCGGGAACGACCCCTTCGAATGGAACAGGCCCTTCGGCCGCAGCGAATGGAACGAACTACCTTTTTATAGAATCTTCTTCGCCAAACTTTCCATCGAAATTCGCCATCGTACAATCTCCTTGCATGAACTTGACGTCCTTAACCAATGCCACCATTAGTTTTTCAACCCACCTTTTTGGATCAGCGATTGGCGAGTTAAGACTTGAAGGCTCCGTTAATGGTAGCTCTTGGAATACTATTTGGTCGCTCACTGGCGATCAAGGCAATGCTTGGAGCAATCAGTCTGTGAGTTTGGCTTCTTTGGCAAGTTCGGGCACTGCACGCGTAAGATTTAGAGCTAGCACTACCAATAGCTTTACAGGAGATATTGCAATCGATCACGTAGTGATCGGAAATGGAAGCACAGGTGGACCTTCAAATTGTACTTCCACCATTAGTTCCTTGCCTTACTCCGAAGGGTTTGAGAGTTCTGATACGCAATGGATTCAGAGCACCAACGACAATTTCAACTGGATTCGCAGATCGGGCGGTACGCCGTCGGCTAGCACCGGGCCCAGCAGTGCCGTGGAAGGAAGCTTTTATTATTACATAGAGTCTTCAGCGCCAAACTTTCCAACCAAAACAGCTATTCTAAATTCGCCCTGTGTTAATTTAGACGGATTAGCAAACGCCACGTTTACGTTCAGTTATCATATGTTCGGTGCTACAATGGGCACCATGAAATTGGAGTCAAAAGTTGAGAATGGCGCTTGGACTGCGCTCTGGGAACAAAGCGGGAACCAAGGCAATACATGGGTTATACAGAATGTTTCGCTAAATAATTTAGTTGGTAACGCCGAAGTGAGTTTCCGTTTTGTTGCCACTACTTCTACCGGTTTTACGAGCGATATGGCAATCGATCAAATCAATATTCAGGTTGGCTCGCCCGCTCCTAACCCTTTAGCTTGCAGCGCCGATGTAGGATCCTTGCCATACACCGAAGGCTTCGAAGCTGCGAGCAACCTGTGGAATGATGCCACCGACGATGACTTCAATTGGTCCAGAAGATCGGGAAGCACACCTTCAAACGCGACAGGCCCGACAGGAGCGTCAGAAGGAAGTTTCTACTATTACATCGAGTCATCCGCTCCTAACCATCCATCGAAGTCGGCGATTCTTTCGTCTCCTTGTTTTGATTTGAGCGACGTACCTGCGGCTACGTTTAGTTTTAACTATCACATGTTTGGCGCGAGCATGGGCAACTTAGCGCTGCAAGTGCAGAGCGAAAACAACCCTGGCTGGGCTACCGTATGGAGCGAAGCGGGCAACCAAGGTGGTGATTGGCTAACGGCCGACGTGAACATCGATTCCTATGCCGGAGAAAATGGAGTGAAATTGCGGTTTACAGCCATGACTTCGTCCAGCTTCACCAGCGATATAGCCATTGACGCGTTGAGCTTAACTACTGGATTTGGGAGCCCCAGCGGAGCTTGTCCTATCATCAATTTCAATGCTTTAGGTGTTCAAACCTATGGTGTTATGCAAGACAACGGGCAATTCACGATATCAGGAAACGGCTCCGAGATGACGTTGACTCAAAACGCTTGGAAGTCAACTCCTTTCAACTACACCGTAGGTACAAATACTGTACTATCTTTTGAGTTCAGGAGCACAGCAGAAGGTGAAATACACGGAGTAGGTTTTGATAACGACAACAACATTTCAAGCCAACTTCTATTTCAAGTTCATGGAAGCCAAAATTGGGGTATTCTCAACTTTAACACCTACAGTGGCAGTGATTGGGTAACCTATACTATTCCCGCAGGAATTTATGTCTCAGGCTCTTTCGATCGACTCGTTTTTGCTGGTGATAATGATGCAAATTTACCAGGGGTAAATGGCAGCTTTAGAAACGTGCGGGTTTACGAGCTCGGTTCGTGCATCGCCCCGACGGTATTGGATTTTGCTGACAATGCTGCAATCTTTGGCAACGAAGAAGATGGTGAAGCTGTGGCGAAGCTTGAAGTATTCCCAAATCCAGCTATTGACCGCGTAACTGTGGCCTTCGCCGGATCGGACTTCCTGGCACGGCGCATCTCCATTTTTGATGCTTCAGGGCGACAAGTTTTACAGACTTTGATGCAAGGCAATCGAATGGAAATCGAACTTTCCCATCTTGCTGCAGGAAGCTATTTAGTACAGTTGTACGAAGGAAATAGATTGGTAGAATCCAAACTTCTGCTCAAAACCAATTAAGTTAAAATGCTTACGAAGCCCCGATATTCCCACAGAATATCGGGGCTTTTGCATGCCTACAACTTCTTAAAATGGAGGAGAATGTTACCTTCGTCCCGATGTAATTGATGCGGGATTTCGTCCCCTATCGCTCATCGATACGCTACTTCTTATTATTCTTTTTACAAGCTCATGCCAACAAAAACGCATAAACTCATTTACACAATTACCGACGAAGCCCCGGCCTTGGCCACCGCTTCATTCTTACCCATTTTGCAACGTATTGCTCATGCCGCAGGCGTGCCTGTGGAAAGCCGCGACATTTCGCTTTCTGCACGCGTGCTGAGTTCTTTTGCCGATCGGTTGCCAGCCGATCAGCAAGTAAACGACGATTTAAAAGAGCTCGGTGATTTGGCAAGAAATGAAAAGGCTAATATCATTAAGCTTCCCAATATAAGCGCTTCCGTTCCCCAACTCAAAGAGGCGATTGCCGAACTGCAAAAGCAGGGTTTTGACTTGCCAAATTATCCCGAAGACCCACAGAATCCGGAAGAAAAGGACATTAAAGAACGTTACGACAAAGTGAAAGGCAGCGCGGTAAACCCGGTGCTACGCGAAGGCAATTCAGACAGGAGGGCGCCAAAAGCCGTAAAAGCCTACGCCCGAAAACACCCTCACAAGATGGGCGCCTGGAGCCGAGACTCAAAAACGTCGGTAACAAGCATGACTAGTGGCGATTTTTACGGTAGTGAGCAATCGCATACCCTTGCCGCGGATGGTGTAATTTCTATTGTTCTTAAGACAAAATCGGGTGCCGAGCAGGTTCTAAGGCCTAAACTGAAGGTGCTAAAAGACGAAGTTATAGATGCTTCCGTCATGCACATTCACGAGCTTCGCCAATTTTTGGAGCAAGCCATAGCCGATGCCAAAAATCAGGATGTCCTTTTTTCGGTTCACCTAAAGGCTACTATGATGAAAGTCTCGGACCCCATCATCTTCGGACATGTGGTAGAAGTGTTTTTCAAGCATGTGTTTGAGAATCACCGCGCGGCCTTTGAACGCATCGGTGTAGATGTGCGCAATGGACTCGGCGATTTGATGGAAGGACTCGTTAATTTAAAGCCGGAAGAACGCGTGGCTGTAGAGCGCGATATGGCCGCGGCTTACCGCAACGGACCGGCACTCGCCATGGTGAATTCTGATAAGGGGATTTCCAATCTCCATGTACCGAGCGATGTCATTATAGATGCTTCCATGCCCGCCATGATTCGCACGTCGGGGAAAATGTGGGACAAAGAAGGGAAGGCTCAAGATACGCTTGCTGTGATTCCCGATCGATCTTACGCCGGCGTATATGCTGAAACCGTTGCATTTTGCAAAGAGAATGGAGCCTTCGACCCACGCACGATGGGTTCTGTACCAAATGTGGGGCTGATGGCTCAAAAAGCCGAAGAATACGGTTCGCACGATAAAACATTCGAAATGCCGGAAGCCGGAGAAGTTTTGGTTCGCAGCGATGCGGGTGAAATCATTTTTCGCCACAGTGTGAGCAAAGGCGACATCTGGCGGATGTGCCAAACGAAGGATGCGGCCATCCGCGATTGGGTGAAACTGGCCGTAGATCGCTGCCGAATAAGTGCCACCCCGACCGTATTTTGGCTCGATGAGCAAAGAGCCCACGACCGTGAATTAATCTTGAAGGTTAGAAATTACTTAGCTGAGTATGATCTCAGCGGCTTAGATATCAACGTGCTAGCCCCTGACGAAGCGACTCGGTTTACGCTCAAGCGGATCAAAGCAGGACTCGACACCATTTCCGTAACCGGTAATGTGCTCCGCGACTACCTCACCGATCTATTCCCGATACTCGAACTCGGAACCAGCGCCAAGATGCTTTCAATCGTTCCCCTGATGAACGGAGGCGGCCTTTTTGAAACCGGGGCTGGCGGATCGGCACCCAAGCACGTCGAGCAATTTCTCGAAGAAGGCCATTTGCGCTGGGATTCACTTGGTGAATTTTTGGCATTGGCAGCTTCCTTTGAGCATTTTAGCAGAGCTACTGGCAATACTAAAGCACACATTCTCGCCGATTGCCTCGACGCTGCCACTGCCCGTTTTCTCGATGAAAATAAGGCGCCGTCGCGCAAAGTGATGGAACTCGATAATCGGGGAAGCCACTTCTATCTTACTTTGTTTTGGACGGAAGCCTTGGCATATCAGACTACCGACAAGGAACTCGCTGCCATTTTTGCTCCTGTTGCCGAAGAACTTGCTCTTTCTCAAATACAAATCAACGAAGAACTAATTGCCCCCCAAGGCGAGCCCGTTTCCATAGGTGGCTACTACCATCCCAATGCCGAATTGGTGTACAAAGCAATGCGCCCGAGCACAAAATTTAATAATGTATTGAATAAACTTGCTGTGGAAGTTGTTTGATTGAATTGAGAGAACTGTGAGTCGGAAAACACCAGCATATCGAAGTTGGAATCAAGGCTGATCCCCAGCTAGCTCGATCGAAGTCGTTACGGCAGCCGTGTTTCAGAAGGGATTGTAGAGCCTTGCGGATACGTATTTTCTTTGATGGATTCACACAAGCCAGCCCTTCCATTGATGCGGCTAAGAAGATTGCGGATTCGATGGGGGTGTCACTTGATGCGATGGTGGGTCAGGATAAATTCTCAGGACTCAACAGAGATACTATTAAACGAATACAAGAAATGGAACAGCTGGATACGGACACCAAACACCACCTGTTCTTTTCAATCGACAATGTCATTCAGAATCATAAAACCAAAAAGGCGTTTGGGTAACAAAAATGCGCAAGCTGAGAGCATGGGCAATTTCGGATATATAATGTTTCTAATGAAGCTCCATTACACATGCGGCAGAGTGGTCGATTTTATTTCTTCATCACACTGCAATAAACAGAACAATATTCTGGTGAATTCTTGGGATAAGAATAACTTGATGATATTTCACTGATTACTAATTGATCACCCACTTTACTACAGTAACGTTCTGTATAAAAAGCATCTGTCTCTTGAATGTTTGCGTACTGGAAGAAATAAATTGATTCGGAATGCTCCCTTTGCTCAATGATAAATGTCGGATCATCACTAAAGTTTGACAAGTCAGCATCATACATACTATCAATATTGTTAATGCCATCAAATTTTTGAATAACACCTGTAACGTTATTCACATTGCTAGTGTCTGAAAATATCAGAATCTTTTCGAGATAATAAATTTTGTAGTTATAATCATGCGGTATTGCTACATCAAATGTTCCAATCTCCACTTTGCTACCCATTTTGCACCTGTCACAAATAGATTCAGAGTTACATGACCATAAGAAAAGTAGCGGTATCATCCAATGCATTATATTTGATTTGAAATTTCTGTTTTTCGAAAACCTGTTCAAGATCACAAGCAATTTTATTACCCGCTTCTTGTATTCGACTTTGCCGGGTACTAACGTCATGATTGTTATTAAAAAATTCATTTTGACAAGTTTTTATTGTTCGATTCGCTAAAGAAAAGTTTTCACTTAGATTTCTCGTATTTGTCACTCCATCTTCTTTTCTTGAATCAGAAAAGATAATATCTACACCATCACTGATGAATGGCACAGGGATTTTATAAATGCCTGCATTAATCAATATCTGTACTATATCCCGTACTGCTTCGTTTTTGACATACTGTTGGGGTAGCCAGCTGCTGTTCTCATCATTACAACGCTGCATTGCATCTAAGAATAAAGAAGTATTAAAAATTCCACCTTGGATTTTGGCAATTCCACCCGCTTGACCTTCGAGCCAGCCGTCTTTGATAAATTTAGATGTTGATTCCGATAATCCAAATGCAGCTGCAAAAATTTGTCCTGCATCTCTAGCACTTCCGGGCTGCGAATATTGTTGCAAATTATAATATCCATTCTAATCTCTTAAGAAATAGACAGTTCCTGCTCCCATGGCACCAAAACCATCACCATATAAAGATTTATAAGTGATCAACTCTATCTCACCACTTCCATTTTCTGGAACAATCGCTATAAACGACTCGAGTCCTTCCAATTCAACAGCATCAATCACTCTGTTCTCACTAAACGCATGAGGAGAGTTGTACGGAAATTTTCAAGCCAATGGGTCAGTACTATATTAACTTCCCAATCTTGGATCATGCATTATTCACCTGTAATTCAATGAGTAACCAGCCCTTTTTATCTCATCATCCTTCTCCATGCCGTTAAACCCATACCGATACCCGCATCTCCATATTTGCATTCCAAACTCACTCCTCCCCCCACTCACTTCTTCCAGGGGTGTAAGGCACTTTGAGATCGAGTAATTGCTTTTCGATTTTGGCGATTTCCTTGGTGACTTCGCCGGTGCGGACTGCCACTTCTTCGTAGATCTCGCGCGAATAGGAAAGCTGACTTTGGGCTGTCTGGGTAGGTTCGGATGTGTTGTACCAAGTAGAATAAACTGCCAAGCCTACCCGCTCGCTCAAACCAGGAAGGGTTTCAAACTCCCGCTTCGAACGGGTCTCATCGCCCCAAATGGCCAATTTATTGGCGTATTGCAGATCGGCCAATCTCGATAATTCGCCGCTCAATTGCAGCGGAACGCTAGGGTAATTTAACACGGCTTGTTCTATATAATCGAGCTTTTCTTTGTTTTCGCGGTACAAGGCCTTTTGACCCGATACTTTGCGCTGAAGCTCTGCAGCCTCCTGTTGGAATTCTTTCGCCGCAGCAAGATCAACCGGTTGGATGGTCTGATTATTCAGCGGCACTACTTCGAAAGATACCGGTTTGGCAAATTCGGTAAACGAGCCATTGGTAAACTTCCAAATCCCGGCCGTGTAAGTGCCTGGCAGGGCGAGCATCCCTTCCTCTGCCGAGTCGTAGCGACCTACTTCCTTCGGCTTTAGACGTATGGGCTCAGTGGTGGTGTGGCGCAAATCCCAGGCAAGCCGTCGGACACCCATTTCGGTTCCTGTTTTAATTTTGCGAATGGCTTTCCCTTCGGAATCACGGATCACAAAAAGCAAGAAGGGGTCGGTGGAGCGGTCTTCCTGACGGAGGGTTTCGAGATCGGGATAAGCGATATCCTTTCCGTCCTTTTTCAAGGCTTCATTCGCCTTCAGGCGTGTATCTTTTAAACCCCGAATGGAATCGCCGACATAAAAAGTGAATACGGCTCCAAAGGGTGGGTTTTCCGAAAGGAAGTAAGACTCGCCCATGTGGCCTTTGCCGCTGCCGCCCATCCGGTCGGAAGGAATATACTGCAAAGCTGGTTTAACCGGAAAAATATGAGCCGACTGCGCCAAAAGATCTTTGTTTATAGCTCGAAGCGGAGTGTAATCGTCGAGCACATAGAAACCACGACCGAAGGTGGCTAGCACCAAGTCGTTTTCCCGCTGCTGAATGGCTAAATCACGCACGGCAATGGTAGGCAAGCCCGCCTTGAGCTGTGTCCAATTGCCGCCGCCATCGTTGGAATAAAACAAGCCAAACTCGGTACCTACGAAAAGGAGATTCGGATCGGTATGATCTTGTGCTATCGCATGCACCGGGCCCGATTTGGGAAGATTGCCAGCGATCGACGCCCATGTGTCGCCACTGTTTAGGCTCTTTAAAACGTAGGGCTTAAAATCGCCATTTTTGTGATTGTTGAATACCGCATAAACCGTATTGGCATCGTGTTGCGAAGCGCGAATCATACTGACATAAGTTTTCGCGGGTACGCCAGCAAAGGCCGAAATCTTTTTCCAATTCTTACCATTATCGCGGGTCACCTGTATCAATCCATCATCGGTACCGATATAGATCATGCCTGCTGCGATTGGCGACTCGTCGATTGCCACGCAATTGCCATAGATCGAGGTGCTCTCATTCTTGGCTATGGCTTCGGCTTCCCAAACTCTGCCCATCACGGGCAAGGTATTTCGATCTATTTGTTGAGTGAGATCGCCACTTATCGTTTCCCAACTTTGACCCCGATCTTCGCTTTTGAACAATACGTTGGCCGCAAAATACAAGCGCGAAGGATTGTGCGGGCTGATTAATAAGGGGGCATCCCAATTCCAACGGAAGGCTTCTTCCCCTTTTTTGGGTTGGGGCTGTATCGAAACGCGCTCGCCACTTTTTCGGTCATAGCGCACCAACCAGCCGTACTGTGCCTGGCCGTAAACAATGTCGGGATTGGTAGGATCAATTTGCGGTTCAAACCCATCGCCGCCATTGGTAATATACCAATCGCTGTTCATTATGCCATGATCGCTAAGCGTTCGCGAAGGACCACCTTGGGTGTTATTATCCTGCGTGCCGCCATACACATTGTAGAAAGGCTTGTCATTATCGAGGGCTACCTTGTAAAATTGCGTGATAGGGAGATTTGGGAAATAATGCCAATCGCCGGCCGCATTCCATGTTTCATAAAGGCCGCCGTCGCATCCTACCCGCCAATGATCCGTATTTGATGGATCGATCCAAATGCAATGATTATCGACGTGCTTGCTCTTTTCACCCGATTCAACAAAGGTCTTGCCACCGTCTGCGGTGTGGTGGAGCCAGGTATCCATGCTGAAAACCTTGTTTACATCGAGCGGATCGCAAATGATTTCTTGGTAATAGTTGCCACTGGTTTGATGATCCGACATTTTTTTCCAACTCTCACCACGGTCATTTGAGCGGAAGAAACCGCCTTTTTCCGGTGCAGCTATCATCGCGTAGATAACATCTGGATTAGCAGGCGAAATATCCATTCCGATCCTTCCTTTATCGCCTTTCGGCAAACCACTTTCTAGTTTGCGCCACGTTTTTCCGGCATCAGTAGTCTTGTAAATCGCTGTTTCTGGTCCCCCATCAATATAGGTGAACACGTGTCTGCGACGCTGGTGTGCCGTTGCGTAAAGCGTATTGGGATCGCGGGGATCCATATGAACTTCATTGAAACCGGTATTTTCTGATACATCGAGCGATTTGATCCAATTCTCGCCTCCGTCGGTGGTTTTATAGATTCCACGGTCACCGCCGGAAGCCCAAAGCGGGCCATAGGCGGCTACGTAAACGGTATTCGCGTCTTCGGGATGGATGGCGAACATACCAATATGCTCCGAATTTTTGAGCCCCATATTTTTCCAACTCGCTCCACCATCCGTTGATTTATACACCCCGTCGCCATAAGCAACTGATCGCTGATTATTGTTTTCGCCACTGCCTACCCACATGGTATGCGGGTTGCTGGGAGCCAGGCTAACACAACCTATGGAAAACGACTCTTGATCGTCGAAAATAGGCTGAAAAGTAGTGCCCGCATTGGTGGTTTTCCAAACACCACCCGAAGCTACGCCCAGATAAAACTCTTGGGTTTTTTCAGGATTTACAGCAATGTCGGCGATTCGACCAGATGTGAGTGCCGGGCCAATACTCCGCAGTTTTAGTCCAGAAAGGGTTTCTGTTTTAATGCCAGCATTGGCAGGTATCGCCTGTTTCTTTTGGCTGTAAAGAGCCGATGAACATAGAAAAAACAGGGGGAGCAATAAAAATTTTCGCATCAGAAAGTGGGTTTAATTATCAGATTCCCTGAAATGGGATGTCTAATATCCGCAATCTTATCGAAACGTAGATTGGTACAGCTGAAAACTATCGGCTACAATCTGCAAAGCGGCTTGGCGGTCGCCAAAATCGGCCACCTTAACAAGCTTGTTTTCAAGCTTTTTATAGTCTTCGAAAAAAGCGCGCAATGCCGCTAGAAAATGGTCACCGAGTTGTTCAATCTCGCGGATATGTCCATAAAACGGATCATCGGCTGCGACCGCAATTATTTTGTCATCGTCGGCACCTTCATCGAGCATTTGCATCACCCCGATTGGTCGGGCTCTCACCAAAGTCAGGGGTAGTATGTCGATGTCAGTGAGCACCAATATATCGAGCGGATCTCCATCGCCACAAAACGATTGGGGAATAAAACCGTAATTGGCTGGATAGAAGGTAGAAGCATAAAGCACGCGATCGAGTTTGAGCAGGCCCGTTTCCTTATCGAGCTCATACTTTGCTCTGCTCCCCTTGGTGATTTCTATAATCGCCTTGAAAATATCGGGTTCACCCGTCAAGGGATTTACTCCATGCCAGGGATTATTACTATCGCGCTCAGTCAATTAATTCGGATAAATTTTTGCGAAAAAGTCTACCATATTGGACCAACTTTTTTCGTCGGCTTCGGCATTGTATTCTAATGGCATATCAAATTTCTCGCCGATGGCATCTGCATCTTTATTTGTATAGGCGTGCTTCACCCCAGGAAAAGTAATGTACGTGTAGGGTTTGCCCAATTGATCCATCACCGCCTTGTAATAATCGACTGATTCCTGCTTGATGAAAGGATCGGCTCCACCATTTTGAATAAGGATTTGGGATTTCAAATCGGCAGTCGGATTAACCACGAGGGTAACGCCCGCGTGAAAAACCGCTACTCCATCAAAATTAACTCCCTTATTGGCCATAGTCAAGGCTACAGAGCCGCCAAGGCAATAACCTACCGCCGAAATATCTCCTTTTTTTACCATCGGGTGATCTTCGAGCATTTTATAGGCCACCATTAAGCGTCCTTCCGATTGGTCGATATTTTGAACTACCGCTGTTGCAAAAGCTCCCGCGTCTTCGGGATGAGAAGCGGTCTTACCATCGCCGTACATATCAATAGCGAAAGCAACGTAACCGAGCTCAGCGAGCATATCGGCACGCTGACGAATGTAATCGGTGTGGCCCCACCACTCGTGAAATAGTAAGATTCCAGGCCGTGGTTTATCCGATCCATCGCTGTAAGCAATGTATCCATTCATCTTCACCGTGTCCGATTCGTAAGTAATCTCTTTGGAAATAATTTCACCCTTCTGGATACCCTTTGGCGCGGGCGCCACTTCGGATGTAGATTCTACGGGGGGTTTTTGATTGCTGCAAGCAACCAATGACAAGATTATAGAAAGAGAAAAGATCGTTCGCAACATAGTCTGAATTTTGATGGTCGAAATTACCAATTAATAGTGAGGAGAAATCTAAACCGAATATGAATTTTAGGTAAAGAATTTGTTGATTTAATAGATTGGAAATGGCTTTTTTAGTAACGAATTTGAGCATCTTAGGGAAAACGGTTAGCCCTGCGCTCCTCGCGAGCGTGGCAGACAATCTGGCATCTCGCGCGTATTTTCACTTTCCAATCTCCAATCAAATTAACAGTCGGAAAAAGGATTTAGCCGGGAAAAACAATTTCGCTGCACGAAAGAAAGCGCTAAGAAAAAACCCAAGTCACAGGCAAGGTGATAGGGTAATTCTCCTTTAGTGTTCGATGGAATAACTAAGAATTAGCTGACTCGTTGTACTCGCAACTTGCGCAGCCGGAAGAACTCTTTTTGCTAAAAGCGCGGCGAATGGTAACAAAGATTACCAATCCAAAAAGTCCAAAAACGATGATTTCTTGCACGCTCAAAGTTACGAAAGGATTTGGTAAACAATTAAAGCAGATAAATAGGC
>Ga0105045_10002995_pt1 | contig 14375 bp, 6 predicted proteins | sample MAT02_FD_78089 | JGI IMG/M metagenome (GOLD analysis project Ga0105045, IMG submission 78089) | Freshwater microbial communities from Lake Fryxell liftoff mats and glacier meltwater in Antarctica - MAT-02 (megahit assembly) | ecosystem: Environmental > Aquatic > Freshwater > Ice > Liftoff...
AACAAGGAATCGACTCTTGTATTTCTCTCTTCCGAAGAACTAGCGAAACTTGCATCCGCATGCGGAGCAACTATCTCGAGAAACGCGAAAGAATTCTTGATTGCCTCCCATTCGGATTGGCATGGGCGTGAAGTATGGACTTGGATTTGGACGGCGCTTGTCCTTTGCTTTCTTGCGGAGTTCGCGCTGGAGCAGACGCTCACGCCAAGGCTGAGAGCAAAGTCAGCGACCGCCTTTGGGCAAGCAGAGAACGGGCCCGTTGCATGACCACGTTTCGTTTTTCAGGCGATTGGACTTGGTGGTTGATACTATTGGTTAGCCTAGTCGGCTCGTTACTAATCGCGCGGTGGTATTGGCGAGAAACGAGTTACTTGTCCAATCCGCTACGTTGGCTACTCCCAACTCTACGCGGACTAGCGTTCCTTCTGATTTTGCTGATGCTCTCCGGCCCAACACTTAACCATCATCGTACCCTAGGAGAACTAAGCCGCATTCGGGTTTTGCTCGATGTTTCTAATAGCATGGCGACGATCGACAAAAATCAAGAAAAGGGCTCTCGCTTGAATCGTGCGATCCGTTTCCTTTTCGGAGATGCGAGTGAAGAGAATCATCTTCAAGGCTTGATGAACGAGCTGATGCCATTCCATCGCATTGAGTTGATTGCATTGTCCAATACGGAAGCAGATCAGGTTGTCTGGAGTTCAGAGACAAACGCACCCATTCCGACGGAAGAATCGATTACATCAAACGGTACTGCTTCCGCACTTGGCGAATTCATTCAACGGTCGATGGTGAATGCCGAAACGCCTCCAGCTACAAACAAGCTTGCTGCCATTGTTCTGATCTCCGATGGCCAAAGCAATAAAGGCATAACTCTACAGGATGCAGCCGAACGCATTGCATCCGAGAAAGTACCGATCTACACCATAGGTGTTGGCAACGTGACTGAGCCCGAGGATCTTGGGATCGTACGAGTTGAGCACTCACAACGCGTCTACCGCACCGATCGCCTGAGCGGCACCATACTTCTGAAGGAACGCATGAAGTCAGGAACCATCTACCGTGTGAGCATTTCGCACTTAGGAAAAGAACTCTTCGGGAAAGAACTTCGTTCAACCGATGAGGGGACCCGCCGCATCGAGTTCGATCTTGCCGCCGAACCAATCTTCGACGAATCAAAAAGGAACTGGGCCATCGGACCTGATCGCTCCGCGCTTCCGATCGAACTCGATTTTTCGATCCATTGCGATTCGGAAGAGATAAGCATTTCCAACAACCGTCTCCAATCGTCCTTGTGGGGTATCGACCGAAAGAATCGCATTCTATTATTGGATCGACGCGGAGGCTGGGAGATGCGCTACATCAAGAATGCAATGGAACGCGATCCCCTTTGGGAGTTGACCGCAATCATCGGACAAGCTGCCTTCTCCCAACGGATTTTTCCCGATTCGAGAAATAAGTTGTTCGAATTCGATTTAATGTTGGCAAGTTTGGACAGCCTGAGAGAATGCAACATTACGCAACAGACTTGGATTTCTGATTTCGTCAGTGTCAGCGGCGGCGGCCTCATCCTGATCGATAGCAATCGCGAGCGTTCATCTCAAGAAACGGAAACCGTTCTTTCCCAATTGCTTCCGGTCAAACCGATCGATCGCGCCCGTTCGGAAGTAATCCGTTCAATTCGAATCAGCTCGTCGGCAAGAAACCAACCGGCCTTGCAATTCGGAACCAATGAAAACAACAACGATCAGCTTTGGTCCCGGCTGCCACCTCCAAAATCTTTCCGTGATGTCACGTTGGAGCCTGGTGCGGAATCGTTAATTGAAACAGTTGCAACTGGGGAAGACCAAGAACGCAGGACACTGTCCGCTACAAAAATGTTTGGTCAGGGCCGCGTCGTTTACTTCGCCTCAGATGAATCATGGCGTTGGCGTTACAAAGTCGCAGACTTGTACCATCAGCGTTTCTGGAATCAGATAGCTGCTTGGGTCATGCGAGCACCCTTTTCAGTAAATGACTCATTTGCATCCCTCGATTCGGGAATTAGAAACTATTCCAGCGATGAATCCATTACGATTCGCGCCAAGCTCAAGCAAGACGATTCCAGCCCTTTTTCGGACGCTCCGGTTCAAATGATTCTCGAGCGGGATGGCGAGCGTTATGCGTCGATTCCACTCCTACCAGAGCCGGACGCGCGCGGCTTTTATAAGTCGACGATTGGCCCCTTGCCGCCGGGAAACTATAGTATCCGGCTGGAGGCGGTCGGGATTCCCACCGATGCGCTTCGTCTGCAATCCGAGTTCGTCGTCTTACCTCCAACGGATATCGAAATACAAACGCTCGCATGCGATCAAGTCGCCTTGACGACGGCAGCGAAAATCACGGGCGGCGAGTTTACAATGCTTGAGGAGGCAAAGTCTTTGGCAGAAAAGCTTGCCCCGCGGCGTACTGGTCGAGTCATTGAATCGCAAACTATTTTGTCGCAAAGTTTTCCTTGGTTTGCAATAATCGTTGGACTCTTGGCGATCGAATGGTACTTAAGAAAGCGTGCAGGTCTATTCTGATGAGTCAGTCCGTTTCCCCAAAGAGCGCTAAAGCGTCGATCCCTTCGGCTGGCCAACTTCAATCGTCGGCCGACTTTGTATCGACTTTCCTAACACGATTTTTAAGTCGGCAAAGCTTCTTGCAAACCATTCGAGCAATCTCGGTGTCGATCGTTGCGATGCTGCTCGGTGTTTGCCTGTGCGTTGGAATCGATTGGTCGGTGCAACCACCCGAAGCATGGCGATGGCTTTTCACGTGTACGGTTTACGCAGGAACGCTTGTGGTTGTTTGGCAATTGGGTTTGAGAAACTTGCTGTTTCCGCCAAGCCACGAACAGGCTGCACGGGCCGTGGAGCAAGCCTTGCCAAGCTTGCAGGAGAGCCTTCTCGCTGCCGTCGAGTTGCGAGATCAGGACGGCGTCACGCGTTCCGGGTCACCCATTTTTATAGATGCCATCGAACGTAGCGTTGTACACGAGTTGGAAAAGTCGGAGATCAATCTGTTATTGCCTTGGCGACTTGTTTTAAAGAGTCTCTTGTCGGTCATTGCAGTATTGGGACTGATTTTGATTGCATGCGGACTGCCCAATGCAAGGCTTCCGCAGTGGATGGCGCGTTCTATGATTCCATTTGTCTCCCTCGAGCGGCCGTCGAATACCCAAATTGAAGTATTAGAACCTGCTCTCGACGCTCTATCCGTTCCTTCGGACCAGACAGTTCAATTCGCGATCGCAGTCTCAGGCCGCATCCCGCGCGAGGCTACGTTAGAATTGATCGAAATGGAATCGAATGATGTCGTTTTAGACACATCAAAGAGGCGCATCGAAAAAAGGCGTTCCCTGCCCATGATCGCTGACATCGGCACTCCAGAAAAGTTTTTGATCGCGGCACCGATTTCGGACCGGGCCACAAAGTTTAGAATCCTGGCAGGTGACGCCGAAACGATCTTTCGAGTCCTACAACCGGTCGCCCCCCCAACAGTCATAGCCTTCCACTCGGAAGTAGAACCGCCTAGCTATACATTCCAACCTAAGGAGTCCCGCTCCAATCCTCGCGGCGATATGCAAGTGATAAAGGGAAGTACGGTACGCTTGCAATTGGATGTAAGTCAAGTGGTTTCCAAGGCGAACATCGTTATGGAGTATCAGGCCTCGGGACGAATGGAGACCATAGAACTTTCTCAGATCAAGCCCGAAAAGGCCAATCCTCTTTCGCCAAAGTCAATGCTCCGTCTAACGGCTGAATTCCCGGTCCATGAGGACGCGCTTTATCAAGTCAAACTAGTTTCTGAATTCTCCTACAAGGGCAACAAAATTGAAAATACGTTCAGCCCACGCTACAGAATCGATGCGCTTCAAGACACTGCTCCGATCATCGCGTGGAAGACTTCTGAAAAAACCACTTGGAGGGAATCCCCAACTGCAAACCAAGTGTTCATGGTTTCTCCGGATGAGATCGTAAGCCTATCGGTAAACGTTTCCGACAACCTACCTGTCGACAAAATTTTTCATGAAGCATCTATCAACACCGGGCCATGGGCGACCGTTCAAACGGATCTGCAACGCTCTGAATGGTCTCAAGATGTATCGGTCAAATCCAATGACGCAGTTTCCAGGATTTTCGCTGCGGATTCTACTTGGTCTTGGGATCTTGTCAGCTTGTCTGCAAACAGCGGTGACTCCTTTGCGACTCGCGTCACAGCCATAGATCGCAAGGGCAATACTGCGCATTCGCCCACCGTCCAGTTAAGCCTTGCTTCTGTTGGTTTCGATCGGGAACGGCATCGAAACCTATACCATCGCGCGGAACTTGTCCCGCTTCTCCAAGCCTTAGCTACCTCGATCAACATGTCCAGGGATACACTGCGTCCCCAACTGGAAAGGCTCAAGGATGTGGCAAACCCCGCAGAAGATCGAACGAGAATCATCAACGATGTCCGCGAAATTGTAATGTCGAGTGTTAAGTCAGCTCAGGCTGTCCGAGCGAAAGCCGAACAGATTATGAAGGGTCTTGGGCGGTGCGTCGATCAGGCAGACGTCGAGCTCGTCGTTCGACTTGTCGCTCGTGTCGAAAGGGATTGGCTCGCCAACATAACCTTCGGAATCGAGGCCGATTTGCCTTCGGCCAAAGCAAAGCCAGACGCTAAGTCCGTAGAATGGCACCGGCGAGAATTCGAACAGCGAATGACTCGATTGCTCCAGTCCTACGATCAGGCATGCGACAACTCAAAGCGATGCACCGACATCTATCGCCAATGGATTGGCCATGAGCTCCAAGCCTCACTGACATCGGATCTAACGAGATTGCGAGACCATCAACAGAGTGTTCTCAATCGAAAACCGATTGCAGACTTCACAATTCTCTCCCGTTCGCAACAGTTGGCAGAACAGTACTTTCGCGCGATCGAAAAACTCGTTGAAGATATTGAACCAAAACTGAATCAAGATTTTCGCAATCGGCTGCCTGAGTTGACTCGCTGGATTGATCGGACGCGCACCGAGATCAAGGACCTGGCTCAATCGACGGAAAAAGAATCAGCAACACAGGATTTGCGAAGTCGTATCGCTCAGAGTGTTGCCGAACTCAAAAGTGTGCATTGGGCATTTGACCTTCAAAGGAATCTTGCGTCGGACGGAATCAACGGCAGAAAGGAACTTTTGACTCGCAGCAGCGTTCTCTGGTCTCATTTCGAACGGTTCTTTGATCGCCATCGTCGTCGAGCAGAAGCGATCAAAGACAAATCGATGCCGACCGACGAACTACAAAATCGATTTGATGAAATTGCCCGTGACGTGATCGGCCCCATTCTGTCAGCCATGAATCAGATGATTGATCGTCGAGATCTACATCAGCAACGTATTTTTTCGGACCCGCTATTTGCAAGCGACATGGGCATGGCGCATCGAGCTTGGATGAGCGTTTTGGAACGTTGGGTCTCGGAGCCTAACAGCGCCAATGAGGTCTTTCAAGATGCACAATTGATTGCCAAGGCATATCAAATTCTTGAATCCGTGCATGAGACAGTGCAGGCAAGGTTGGTTGTCCAGTCTCTCCTGCCGGTCGAACGGTACGAATGGAGGACGTTGGAGGGGCAGTTAATGAATCCTAAACAATGGGACAGTATCAGTGTTCGTCTTGAGGTAGCGACCCAATGGATGAGAGAAGCCGGCTTTCCAAACTCGATCACAGAAAAGTACAACGCATTGCGAGGATGTGAGCCTGCTCAGAAAATTAGCGCCAAGCTCAATCCCCGACGAGAGTCTAACAATAGCAATCTCGTCTCTTGTGCTGACGAAATCAGATCATTCCTGACACTTTGGTCGGATGCGGATCGCGAGGCCAAGCCGATCTTGGACAATGCTCGAGCGATATTGGCCAAATTTTCACCAACCATCTCGGATCTTGCAAAACAGGCTGTTGATGCCACACAAAAACTGAGAACACGTACGGAGCAACTAAATCCGAAACGCATCGATCCAAAAAAGGACAATCTAGCTTCCGAGTCTCGCGGCGTTTCAACTGAGACCAAAATCCAGCAAGAACGAAGTGTAGCCGACAACCGGATCTCGCAATTGCAAGATGCTCTCGTCGAGCTAGCCAATAAACAAGACCTCTTAAGTGAAGCCGAATTGAACGCGGCCCGCGACAGCGACAATTCGTTAAAATTATTGGATTCGGTTGTGCCCTCGATGGACGAAGCAATTGAGAACGCGCTAGAGTCAGTCGATCAAGTGGCTGAGGACCGGACCGAACGGATCGACGAAGCTCTTCGACGAGAATCAAAAACAGTCGAAGCTCTGGAACGAATTGCGAACCACTTTGCGATGCGCGAGGCAAATCAAAACGAGGACTCGGCCGGTCCAGACCTAGCTCAATCGAGCGCTGAGTTAGCGAAATTGGCTTCAGCGTCGGCTCGTGAATACGCGCTTATGCCGAAGGCCATGCCACTCCACGACGACAGCAACGATTATCAACGAGCAAAGGAACTTGCAGAGCTAGTTAATAGCGAACCAGAATCGCTCTTACAGAAATTGGAAAGTGAGTTAAAGCGAAATCCATTGATGCGATCCGAGCTCTCGGAGATCTCCCTGGCGAACGCGCAGTCGCTTGCCAACGAACTACAAAACGCATCCAAGGTCGAGGAAGCCATGGCCAAGCAACTGGAGAGTGACGATGTAAAACTTGCAGGCGAAAAACGCGTGATGCTAAACCAGTTGCGTGCAATTGCGGATTGGTCGGAGCAAATTGTGGCTAGACTCTTGGACAACGCAGCGCAGGCTGCAAAACGATCCGACGATAAAGATGCGGCGACAGCCAGTGAGAAATCTGCTGCAGACTTAAGACGAATCGCCCAGTCCATTCGACAATGGAACGAGGATACACTCGCTAGCGATATCTCCATGATTGCACCGGGGCTTGAGACTAGTCTCGAACGGTTGAAAAAACAAATTGGGACTGTAAATAACACGATTCAACCCAAAATGGCGCAAGCTATTGGGAGGGATGAAAAGCAAAGACAGGTTATCCAAAACGAGACGCGAAATATTCAAAACCAGAGCCGAAATGAACTGTTGCATCAAGCGAGAGAATTCGTTGCGCAATCACAACGACAACTCGATCAAACCAAAAAGCGATTGCAGCAAAGCCAATCTGAGTTGGACAATGCCGGCAAACAACGGCTGGCGGTACAAAGGAGCTTCGACAAAGAACCCAAAAACCCGACCATTCTCGAAAGCTTGAAGCAAGTATCGATTCGATCCGAACAAGCTTTCCTAAAGAAGGGAGCCGAGGAGCAGCTCGTTATTCAATCCCAAGCACTGCTTGAGCAAGCAAAAAGCCAGGTTGCATCATTCGAAAGCGCAGAACGCTCAAGTCTGGATCACCCTAACCCTCGGGCAGCGTTTGCTGTGGAGCAGCTCTCGATTGCAGAGAAGCAGTTAGCTCAGCTTCAGGAGCAAGTCATGTCGATGTTCGAGCCGTCCCAGGAATTGTCGCAGCCTCAAACAACTGCCGCGACGCTTTCTCGTAAGGAACGAGAGCAGCAAAAAGTCCAGGAAACGGTATCGGATGTGTCTAGCCAACTAGAGAGAAGTGGTCGACATGAAAAGCGACTTGGAAACGAGGAAGGTGCTGGTAAGCTCGCGTCGCTAGCGGAAGGTGTTGAGACTGTATCGCGTGGTAGCTTGAGCCGAGCCAAAGAGAGTTTGAGTTACTCAGCGGCTGCTGCCGAGCAAACAGAACGTGAACAATCCGATGGATCCAAGTTAATCGAAATCAAAGAACGCTTTCAACGTCCGGAAACGAATGTTTCTCGAGATCTGTTGAATAGCGCAGCAAGCGAGTTGGCCAATCAATCAATGCAACTCCAACAACAGATTGGATCAATCGCGGCTAGCCAGCAAGCCCAATCTGACAAGCGAACGCCCGTGGGCGAAAACAGTTCTTTCGTTCGAGACGCCACACAAGCGGAAGCACGTAACATGGCGAGGATGCTCGATGGCTTGGATCGACAGCTGCATTCGAATTCCAGTGCGAGCAAGAAACCATCGGCAAGTGAAAGTGACTCGAATACAAGGCCGCCGTCAGAATCGAGTTCGGACACGACCAGTTCGAATGGTCAAAAATCTAAAAATGCGGATGGAGACCAAGATAGAAACGGATCCCGGAGCACATTTAAAGACTCGGTTATTTCATCGGCGGAGAAACTGGCAGGCGCGATGGGGCAAGATCGCTCGAACCAACGCGAGGCCCGACGGTCACAGAAAAATAGTTCTAAGCAACGGCCTGGAAAGTCGACGGGTGGCGGTCAACCTGGAGGTGAACTATCTGTTTACGAAAACGGAGGTAATTTTGTTTTGCCTGGTATGACTCGAGTTCCAAATGGCGATTGGGGGAAACTCCGGGCTCAACGAGCCGAGGATGCTGTTGAAGGTCGTCGCGACGATTTCGATCCAGAATTTAGTGACGCGATTAGGGCGTACTACAAAGCACTTGGCAATCGATGACCAACACTTCGGGCTGGACAATCAAAGCAGCTTCCAGGTTTTCGCTTTGAAAACGTACGCTCCAATGTTAGTATCGGAGGTACGTATTGCGGGCGATGACAGCGTTTCGAGCCTGTTTCAATTCGAGCTTGGCCTCGCGTGATGCTTGATCCTGTGCAGTTCGGCTAAATTGTTGTTAAACTAAGGAGCGAAGGCCAGTTTCACGCTCCTCATCTTCCGGTTGCTATGGTAGAGAGTTCCAAAATCAAATCTCCAAACTCCAATTCGGCATTGTTGTCCGCCGAGACAATGGCCAAACTGGAACGCATGGAACTCGTCAGTCGAAAGATCTTTCGGGGGCGGATGAAGGGAGAACGACGAAGCAAGCGTAAGGGCCAAAGCGTCGAGTTCGCCGACTTTCGCAATTATGTCAATGGTGATGATTTGCGTTTCATCGATTGGAACCTTTTCGCCCGCATGGATCGCCTGTACTTGAAGATTTTCCTCGAAGAAGAGGACTTGCATTTTTACACGATCATCGACGATTCCATGTCGATGGACTTCGGTGAACCGAGCAAGTTCTTTGTCGCAAAACAAATCGCCGCAAGCCTCGCGTACATCGGGCTTTGCCGTGGTGACCGCGTTTCAGTGTCCAGTTTTGAAACGTCTGCAAGTCCGGTCGTAATTCGTGGCAAATCATCCGCTCACCGATTGCTTGGTCATTTAGAGTCTCTGTCGTGTGTCACTTCAGCCGTAACCATGGCCGAATCGATCAAACGCTTTTGCGTCAAGAACTCAGGAAAAGGAATTGTGGTTCTGGTCACTGACTTAATGAACAAGTCAGGCTATGAATCCGCACTGCGAATGTTGGTCGCAAGAGAAATGGATATTTTTTTGATTCATTTACTAAGTCCGGAGGAACTTTCACCAGCCGCTCAAGGGGACTTGAAACTGGTCGATTGCGAAGATGGGGACCAACGGGAAGTTTCGATCTCGGCTGGTCTTCTCAATCGATACCAGCAAACGCTCGCTGCCTTTATTCAACAAGCAAAATCGTTTTGCAGCAAACGATCGATTACGTACGTTCCGGCTAGGAGCGACCAGGCAGCAGACGTTTTGGTCAACGAGTATCTGCGCACCAAAGGACTGGTGCGATGAGTTGGATTAGCGCTTTGGGACCTTTGCAATGGCTATTGATACTGTCTATTCCACCGGCGGTGCTGAGTCTCTACTTTTTGAAATTGAAACGCCGCGAAGTGGCGGTGCCAAGCACTCTGCTTTGGCGCAAGGCTTTAGAGGATGTTCATGTGAACAGCATTTGGCAAAGGCTTCGAAAGAACCTCTTACTCTATTTGCAGCTGTTGTTTCTGGCTCTTTTGATTTTGGCGTGTTTGCGTCCCGGCTGGAGCGGGCAAAACCGTACTGGTGAACGTCGCATTTACATCATCGACAATTCAGCCAGCATGCAGGCGACGGATGTTTCACCATCGCGATTGGAACTGGCAAAGAAAAAAGTTCGAGAGCTGCTCTCAGATACGTCAACTGACGATGTCGGAATGGTCATCGCTTTCTCCGATCGGGCAGATGTCCGCCAAGGATTTACGCAAGACCGCAACCGTTTGCAAAGCGCTGTTGATTCGATTCCAACCACTTCGCGTGGTACCGATGTCAGCGAAGCTCTGCGCGCGGCGGCCGGTCTAGCGAACCCGGGACGCTCGAGCTTCGACAATCTCAGCGACATCATGGTCGCCGATGCGATCCCGGCCACGGTCTATCTTGTCAGCGATGGTGCATTTGGTGATTTAGGTGATTTTGACGTCGGAAAACTAAAAATCGAGTACGTCCCAATAGGCCAAGCAAAAACAAACAACCTTGGTATCGTCAGCTTTGCCGTGCAACGAAACGAAGACAAAGCAGGTCGGCTCGAAGCCTTTGCACGCATCATTAATCGCGGAGATGTCAAGGTTGAGTTCAGTGCTTCTTTAGAATTAGACGGCAAGCTATTGGACGCGTCCGCTGGCAGCGTCGATGCCGGACAGGAAGCTGGGCTGCTGTTTGAGCTAACTGATACCGAAGAAGGAAAACTAAAACTGACGCTAGATTATGAGGACGCTTTCTTGGTAGATAATGTTGCGTATGCTGCGATCCGGCCTGCCAAGCAAATGAACGTACTATTGGTAACGCCGGGCAACACTGCCCTAGAGACAGCCTTGCAGACTTCCAAAGTACAGCAGATTGCTTCCGTTCAAATCGAGTCGCCCAATTTTTTGACCTACCCGCGTTATCAGTCTGCTACCGTGGACGCCGATTTTGATCTTATCATTTATGATCAGTGCTCACCGGTTCAAATGCCTACGAGCAACACCTTGTTCATTGGAAGTGTTCCCCCAACTACTAGCGAAGATACTGCCGATGGACCGAAAATTGACAGCTGGAAATTTGGTCCTCTTCAAGGCCCAGCGATTATTCTCGACGTGAACCGCAACAATTCAATAACACAGTATTTGGAGATGGCGTCCGTAATGATTGTGGAAGCGAGGACCATCACTCCGAGTGAATCTGGAACGGTTTTGATGTCCAGCGATATCGGCCCCGTGTTCTCGGTTGCACCGCGTGGACCTTTTCAAGACGCCGTACTTGGTTTTTCCATTGTTCAATCGACCGCTGAAGGATCAAGTCGCAACACCAATTGGGGAACGACCCGAAGCTTTCCAGTGTTTGTTTACTCCGCCATCGAGTTCCTTGGTGGTGGCATCACAGAGTCCTCTTCTCCTACTGTTCAACCAGGCTGGCCCATCGGTCTCATGCTTTCCAATCGATTCAAAGTGTTCAAAGTCGTTGCGCCCGACGGACAAACTACAGAACTCACACGCGGAGACGAAAGTCGTTACACCTTTACAAAGACCGATATTCCCGGCATTTACGAAGTGTTTGCCATCGGAGTTGAAAAGCCCGTTGAGTCTTTTTGCGTGAATCTTTTTTCTGCTCGTGAAAGCGATCTCGAGGTCGCAGAAGCTATCAAAATGGGCTACGAAAAAGTCGCGGCGACTAGCGCAACCATTCAGGCCAGACAGGAAACGTGGCGTTGGATCTTGTTGATTGGCCTTGGATTACTCGTTCTCGAATGGATCGTGTTCAATCGTCGAGTCTTTATTTGATCGATTTGAGTCAACATCATGAATTACAAATCCCATCAGGCATCGAGCACAAATAACATTCTTCAGTGCGCATCGGTAAAGCGATTCGCGGCCTTGATGCTATGCGTCGTTTCTATCGGCTGCTTTTCGAATCCCAAACTTGTGTCGGAACCACCTAGTGAAGAACGCGAAGTCGTTCCAAAGGTCGAATACGACAGCCAGTCGAATAAGGGCGTTGGGTCCGAGACTATGGTTCAAGCCGAGTCGATTGGGTATGAGGTCACACTGAACATCATCGTCACAGGTTTTGAAAAGAGCGAAGGAGTGTGTCGCATCGCAATCTTTCTAGGCCCAGATCGTTTCAACGATATCGAATATGCAGTCGCTAAAGAGTTAATTGAAATAAATGATTCCAGGGCAACTTGGCAAGTTACATTACCTATTTCTGTCAAGACGGGAAACTCTCAACTGCCGTTACCAACTCTGGCGATTACCGCTTACCACGATGAAAACAAGAACTCGCGTTTAGACAAAAGTTCTTTCGGAATCCCAATCGAACGCTACGGCTTTTCGAATAATCCAAAACGAGGCTTTGGACCGCCCAAGTTTTCAGAAGTAGCCATCGAACTAAAACCGGGAAGTACAAGTCTCACACTCGAAGTCCCTATACTCATCAAGTAAATCGATATTTTGTTCGACCAACGCGATACATCCTTAACACCAATGGCTTCGTCTGAATTTTTCAAAGCCAATGCCAATGTAGGTGTCCGATTAGGAATTCAAGCCGCCGTTTCTCCAGATGCGATGGCGATTGCTTCTCCGAAAGGATCGCATCGTCAACGAGATCATCGAACTTACGAGACGATTACTTTGAAAGAGTTGGAGCGGCGTTCGTCATCTATTGCTGCTGGTTTGCAAGCGATGGGAATCGGGCCCGGAAAACGAATCGGATTGCTGGTGCGGTTCGGCGAAGACTTCATCGCTCTAGTGTTTGCCGTGCTTAAGTCGGGTGCCACGCTAATATTGATCGATCCGGGGATGGGGCGAAAGAATTTAATCGATTGCTTGGCTGCAACAAGACCGGATGGGTTCATTGCAATTCCTATGGCTCACGTCATTTTGAAGTTCTTTCAGTCGAAGTTTCCACAAGCAAGACTCAGCGTCACTGCTGGACGGTGGTTTCCAGGACTGCCCGCGACCACGCTGGAACAATTAGAGAAACACTCGCCCAGCGATCTTCGGATTCCTGCGACGAGTCTTGATGACCCAGCGGCCATTATTTTCACAACGGGAAGTACAGGTCCGCCCAAGGGCGTTCTTTATACGCATGGAACGTTCAATGCGCAGATTGATCAGGTAGCAAGCCACTACGGCATCCAGCCTGGCGGACGTGATCTTAGTTGCTTCCCTTTGTTCGGCCTGTTCAATGCCGTTATGGGAACGACGACGATCTTGCCAGACATGAATCCAATTCGCCCCGCGGACGTCGACCCGGTACGACTACTCGATGCCATCGATCAATGGCAGATCAATCAATCCTTTGGGTCACCTGCTCTTTGGACCAAGGTAGGCGGACACTGCGCGAGTACAGGACGTCGGGTGGAGTCGCTTCGACGCATTCTGTCGGCTGGCGCACCTGTCCCTCCGCGAATTCTGGAGCAGATGCGACAAGCCATGCATCAGGACGGCAGTATGTACACTCCTTACGGAGCCACGGAAGCTCTGCCCATTGCCTCCATTGAGTCTCGGATAGTTTTGCAAGAAACGGCTTTTCAAACTCGCCAGGGCGCTGGCACATGTGTAGGAAGTCGCTTTTCGGGAACTCGATGGCGCATCATTGCCATTGATGACCATCCGATCCGGAGTATTGAAGACGCAACGGAGCTACCCGCTGGCAAGATTGGTGAGTTGATGGTAAGCGGCGCGGTGGTTTCCAAAACCTACATAACACGCGAGGATCAAAATGCAATTCACAAAGTTGCAGATGATAACGAGGTTTGGCACCGGATGGGGGACGTTGGTTATTTGGATCAGCAAGATCGATTTTGGTTCTGTGGTCGCAAAGCGCATCGAGTGATTAGCGGTTCGCAGGTTCTGTACACGGAGACTATAGAAGGTATCGCCAATGCAAATAAAGCAATCTATCGATCGGCGTTGGTGGGAACGGGCGACCGACCCTCCCAAAATCCGATGGTCATTATTGAGCCTTGGTCCAAGAACAGCCCAGAACGTTCCATGACCGACAAGCAGCTGACAGAAATGGTTGCCGACGAATTGAGGCAGAACCCTGTTAGCGCCTCCGTAAAGCGGGTCGTGATTTATCCGGGCAAACTGCCAACGGACATTCGACACAACTCCAAAATCTTTCGCGAGAAACTCACTGTTTGGGCAAACGATACGTTTCCTGCGTAGCATCCTACTTCCTCAATAGTGCACGGCATTGGCTACGCAGTGGAAACGCTTACATCGATAATGATTTTGAGCGTCAAGCTCGCAAATGGAGCTAACGTTTTTTGCCAAGTGCGATTCCGATTGGCCTACATCTTTAATGCATCGACGGAACGATATAAATGCTCACGCGTAGGTGGCATGCCAGATGGGCCTTTGGAGCCTTTTTTGCTTGCAACTACCTGATAGATTTTGATCGAACCGGCAGTGAAACCTACCGACGCGCCAGCCAAGTACGCCACCCAGAGGCGATACCGTTCTGC
>Ga0105045_10002996_pt1 | contig 14373 bp, 10 predicted proteins | sample MAT02_FD_78089 | JGI IMG/M metagenome (GOLD analysis project Ga0105045, IMG submission 78089) | Freshwater microbial communities from Lake Fryxell liftoff mats and glacier meltwater in Antarctica - MAT-02 (megahit assembly) | ecosystem: Environmental > Aquatic > Freshwater > Ice > Liftoff...
GGCCTGTTGCGGGCGTGATCACGGCCGGTCTCCTGTCTCGGAACCATCATGTTGCCTTCCCGCCTCGCTACTCGAGGCAGTGGCATGTCACACGGTGTCGCGGACGCACTTTTTCGTAATTCGTTGACAGTGCACTCTTTCCGTAATTCGGTGACAGTGCACTCTTTCGCGTGTCGCGAAAGAGTGCACTGTCACCGAATTACCTTTCGCGTGTCGCGAAAGAGTGCACTGTCACCGAATTACACCGAATTACCTGTCACCGAATTACCGTCACCGAATTACCCTGTCACCGAATTACCCGAGATTCGCCGTTTACGGCAAGAGCACAGTGTCGACCGCGTGGATGACGCCGTTCTTCGCGACGATGTCAGCTGCCACGACCGTTGCAAAATTGCGCGGCCCCGTGACGCGGACACCGCTCGTCAGACTCACGGCCAGGTTGCGGCCCGACAGCAGCGTCGGCAAGAGCTGGCCGTTCGTCAGCTGTGTCGAGAGCGCACGGCTGCCGATCACATGCAATTGCAGCACCGGGGCCAGCGCTGCTGCGGTGGTGGGTGCACCACCGGGAATTGCGGCAAAGGCGGCATTCGTCGGGGCGAACACCGTCAGACTGCCACCGCGCAGCGCCGAGCCGAGTCCGGCCGTGGTGACGGCACTCACCAGTGAGCTGAAGCCACGGACGATGGCATTGTCCACAATGTCCATGCTGCCGAGCATGACGCCGTCGATGAGGTGCACGACGCCGTTCGAGGCAGCGATGTCTGCGGTCGTGACACGCGCACCACCAACGGTCACGACGCCGTTGGCGACCGTCACCGGCAAGGCCGTCCCTTCGACCGTCGTCAGCGTCTGGCCGTTCGTCAGCTGGCTCGCCGTGAGGCGGCCCGCCACGACGTGGAACGTGAGCACCTTCGTCAGGATGGCACGGTTCCCGGTCTCCAGCAGGCGCGTCACGACATCTGCAGGCAGTGCCGCGAACGCGCTGTTCACCGGTGCGAACACGGTGAACGGCCCGGTGCCGTTGAGCGTCTGCGTCAACTCGGCCGCGGTGAGGGCGGTGACGAGCGTGGAGAGATCCGGCGTGGCGGCAGCGGTCTGCGTGATCGTCCGAGTCATCGGGGTGACCGGGCCGTCGTCGTCACCGCAGGCCACCAGGCCGGTGGTGAGCAGCGAGAGCGACAGCACGAGTGCTGCGCGGCGTGAGAGCAGTGTCGATTGCATGGGTCATGGCCTCAGTCAGAGCGTGATCGGATGATGATCCGTGTGTCCCGCCCGCTCGCAGGGATGAACGGGACACGGGAGCGGCGCTGCCGCCCGTGATCACCAGCAGAACACGCGAGTCACGGCGCATGACCAGTCATGATTGCTGCGATCCGCACCAGCTGATGATGCACGCCACGAAAACGTGTGGTGCGCGCTCTGCGCGATCTCGGCGTCAGTGCTGCAGTTGCACCGTCACGGCCACGATACGACCGGGGAGCAGTCGCGGAATCATGTCGTAGTCCGCGCCGGTGTCACGACGACGAAGACCGAAGTCGAGCACGTTCGCGCGGTTGATCGCATTGGTGACGCTGGCACCAAGCTCGATGGTGGTCCCACGCACGCGCTGCCGCCACGTCGCGCCCAGATCGACATCGACGAGCGCAGGCCGAATCATGCGGCCCGGCATCTCGATGGGGAGGCCGACCGACGTGGGTGCCGCACCGAACAGGTCGTAGTACACCTGACGCAGTGCCCACGGCCGACCGATCACGCTGCGTGCCCGCACCGACGCGGTGAGACCGCGCCACGGCGTGACCTCAGAAATGGCGAGCAGGCGATGGGGTTCCAGCCATGGCGGCGGTTGCATCGTGCCCCCGAATCGTGACGGGAACTGCCGCGTTGCCCACCCGAAGTCGTACGCCAACGTGTGTCGCCAGGTCGCCCGTCCCACTCGCGCCTCGCGGGTGAGTCGCGCACCGGCACCCACCGCGCGACCCTGCGCCGACTGCACGAACTGGGCGGCCTCGTTCAAGACTGCGGCCGCCGATGCCGTGCCAGCGCCGTAGAGCGTTCCGTAGTCGAAGGTCGGGATGACGGGCATCCACTTGAAATACCCCTCGCCGCGCAGCTCCCAGCCGAGGGCAGGCTGCCACACGATCTCCTGTGCCACATGCCACGCCTGTGCCACGCGCGTGGTGCCGTCGCTCGGCAGCCAGAATCGAACACTCGGAACGAAGGCCACCGGCATTGGGCTGGCGACGTCGAATTGCGTGACGAACTGGTGGTACCCTCCCGCCGACACGCGCCAGCTCCACGGCACTCCGGCGTCGGCACTCTCGCCGCGCAGCGCGAGGCGCGGCTCGGCGTAGGTCCGGCCGCTCTGCAACTGCGTCACACGCACGCCGGCATCGAGGAACATGGTGGCACGCAGCTGCGTCGTCACATCGGCCACTGCGGTCCCTCGCCACACCGTGCTCGCCAGCGAGAGCGGCCGCAGCACGCGATTGGCGAGCGCCAGTTCGGCGTCGGCGCGCGTCAGTTCCACGCCCAGCGTCGTGCTGGTGCGCGGCGAAAGCTGCACACGCCAGTCGGCGAGGGCCGTGGCTTCGGTCATCCGATTGCGCTCGCCACCGGCCAGAGACAACGGTGCGGACAGCATCGTCATCGACGCGTCGTGATCCAGCGTGTGATCGGAGACGCGCACCTGCACTCGCTGGCGCACCCGCGTGCCCTGAAGCCAATGGTGCGTGAGCTGTGCCCCCGACGTGCGCCAGCCATACGCATCGGAACTGCCGAGCGTCGCCGTGCCCGTGTCGGGGGCCGTGCCGTCGTACGAAATGCCCTGCATGAACGTGAACGCAGAGGCCGAGAGCCGCTGCGCGGTACCGCGATCGAACGACGCGGCAACATGGACGTCGTTGAGCGAGATCGCCTCGGTGCCAACGCTGCCCGCGTACGCCGTGCGATCGAGCTGCTCCATGCCCGGCACCGCCGCGAAACCGCTCACGCGCGCCAGCAGGACGGGATCGGGAACGCTCCAGTGACGCACCGTGCGCACCATCTCCGGTGGTGCCGTGAGTCGCCACAAGCTGGTGCGGCCGGCCAGCATGATCCGTCCGCTGGTCGATCCCACCGTGACGGGTGCCGTGACTCGGACGGTCGCCGTGAGCGGATCGAGCGCCATGTCGGCCGTGATCCCACGATCGGCGGAGGCATCACCGCCGAGGTGTCCAACGCTGTGCGTGAGGTCGATGGTGCCTGAGGTGAAACTGCCCACCGTGGCGCCGTAGCCGGCGCGATGCACCGTGAGGCGTTCGACGACCAGCGGTGACACGATGCCGAGCAGCCCGGACAACGTGCTGACGTCGTACAGCGGAACACCGTCGAGCCGCCACGGATGTTCGCCCACATCACCGCCCTGCAGATGCAGATCGCCGGTGCCGTCGCGCCGCGAAACGCCGAGCGGCGCCACCGCCCCGGGCAGGAACAGCGACGGACCCATGATCGTGCGCACGACACTGTCGGCGACGGTCGAGGCGCCGAGCGACGCACTCGCCGACCCGGGTCGTATCCCGTTCACGATGATGGGGCGCACCACCGCCTCGTTCCGCGCCAGCTGCACACGGAGCCGACGCCTCGCCTGCGGTGCGATCTCGATGGTCGTCACCAGCGGGCGATAGCCGATCGCCCGCACGGTCATCGCGTAGCGGCCCGGCCTGAGGCGCGCGAAGGTGAACTCGCCCTCCTCTCCGGCAAATGCCGCGTACCGTGCCTCGGCGAGTTGTACACGCGCCGCAGGCAACGCCGCTCCCGTCGCCGAGTCCACCACGAAACCGCCGAGTGCCGCCCAACCCGGAGGTGATTCCGCCGCACCGATGACGACGTATGTCCCCGAGGACAGCCGGTAGAAGTCCAGACCGGCGCTCCGGGTGACGCAACGCAGCATGGCTTCGGCCGTCCCGCGATCAATGCGACAGCTGATGCGCTCCGCGGCACGGGTGCCAAGGCTCGATTGCTGCCACACGATGCTGATGTGCCCTGCTCCGGACAGTTGCTCGAGCGCGTCGACGACCGTCACGTCGAGCAGCGCCATCGAGAGCGGGCGCGTGCTGCCGCCGGGGTGGGCAGGCGCTGTCGTCGAGGGCGACGGTGTCGATGGCGCACCCGTCTGACCCCGCAGCGCGCGTGGTGTCATGCATGCGACGGTGACGACAGCGGCGGCGGCAACGAAACTGGCGAAGCGCTTGCGACTCCCGCCGTTCACGGTCGGACGTCACTCCGCGCGACATGATAGCCACGGCTCGTGCGCTGGAACGTCAGCCCCTGCGCCGTGCACAGATCGCCGAGTACCGTGTCGACGGTCGGCGCGCTGGGATAGAAGAGCGACACGGTGACCGCCACGTCCACGTTCGCACTCCGGGTGATCTCGACAGCATAGCGTGACGCGAGTTCATCGAGCACCGCCTCGAGCGGTTCATCGAGCGCCGCCAACCCCCCGGTGCGCCATGACGCCAGCCGCTCCGTCGGGACGGTTCGCAGCGCAGATGCCGAGAGCGCGCCCCGTCCCAGGAGGATGCGCTGGCCGGCGCCCAGCTCCACGGCGACGCCGGTTCGACCACCCGGTGTCGCGGCTGCCGCAACCGAGACGCGGCCTTCTTCGACCGTGACCTGTGAGCCCGACGCGCCACTGGGGCCGCGCACGTCGAAACGCGTCCCCAGCACCCGGATGGTCGCATCGGTGGTGTGCACCGTGAACGTGCGGCCGTCACGCTGCACCGAGAAGAATCCTCGGCCACGCAGCTGCACGGTCCGGGACGACGTGCGCAGCCATCCGGGCCATCCCAGCGCACGAGGAACTGTGATCTGGCTGCCGGGGGCGAGCCACACCTCGCTGCCGTCGGCGAGACGCACCGCGCGCACGGCGACCGCCGCGCCGGCCGCCGCGCCGCCAGCGGCATCGTACACCACCGGCACCGTGCGAAGACCGCCGCCACCGGCCAGTACCAGACCCACGACGGCAGCGGCGGCGCGCCAGCGCCACACCGTCTGGCGTGTGGCGGCCACGGTGGAGACGGTGGAGACGGTGGAGACGGTCGGCACGGTGAGCCTGCGGCGCGCTGGCGTCGTCGGCACGACGCCAGCCGCGCTGTCCGCGCGATCGAGAGCGTCGTCTGCGTCATCCGTTCCGAGCGTGAGCGGGGCGGCGACGTCCGACGCGAACGGCACACGCGACGGGTCGCCGATCGTGGCGCGGAGTCGCGACCATGCCGCCCCTCGCTCGTCGGTGGAGGGCTCGGCCGAATCGAGATGACCGGAAGCGAGGTCGGCAGCGCGGGGGAGTGCATGCCACACCTGCCTGAGCGCACTGCCGTCGGGGTGGGCGGCCAGCGCCGCGTCGAGCTCGTGCGAACCGCGCGGGAAGGAGTCCTTCGTCATGTGAGCCACCAGGCCAGGGCCGCCGTCAAACCGCCAGACTCGGACAGGCGCCGGCGCAACGTTGCGAGTGCCGCCACCAGATGATTGTTGACCGTGCGGGGAGAACAGCCCATCGTGATGGCCACATCGCCATGGGACAGCCCCTCGAAACGGGAAAGGTGAAGCGCCTCTCGCTGCCGCGGTGGAAGGTCGGCAAGACAGGTAGCGAGAACTTTGGCGAGCTCCTCGCCATCGAGATGATCATCGGGCCCCGGCAGGGCAGCTGGTGCGACGGCACACTCGTTCACGGACGACTCCTCCAGCAGGCGCTGCCGGGTCTTCTGATCGCGGCGCAGATTCAGCGCGAGATTCCTGACGGACCGATACAGGTACGCCTGATGGGGCGTGCCAGGCGCCACGCTGGCCCGACGATCCCACAGTCGCACGAATGCTTCCTGCACCAGATCCTCCGCGGTAGCCACATCGTCCACGAACGTGCGTGCAAAGCGGCGCAGCGGCCCGTAGAGCGCATCGAAGAGCGCGCGGAAGGCCACCTCGTCGCCGGCCTGAATCGACGTCCAGTCCGTTGATGGCGGTTGGGGCGGTGTCGACTGCAGGACCGACGACGGGGATTCAGGCATGCCGGAGAGAGATACACGCCAGCTCCCGCGAGTGACCAGTCACCCGTATGCTCAGTCGAGCGACCGCCGCGCGTCACGCAGGACCGTCGCACTCCGCTCGAGGGCCGCCAGCTCTGCGGCCGAGAGCAGCGGCGGCACCACCTGCACCGCGCCCCCGACGTCCAGCACCGTCGGCAGCGACAGCGCGACGCCGTCGACGCCGCAGGCGCCATCCTGCACGCGCGACACCGTCTCGATTCGGCGCTCCCCGCGCAGCAGGACGCGCAGCAGCGCCGCCGTGACGAGGCCGATCGCATGGTTGGTGGCCCCCTTGCGACGGATGATCTCGAACCCGGCCCTCCGCACCACCTCGGCACTCTCGTGTTCGCGCGCCTCGCTCCAGCCGGGCCACTGGCGCAGTGGCAGGCCGCCGACATGCGCCGTGGACCAGAGCACCACCTCCGAATCGCCATGTTCGCCGACCACCTGCGCGTGCACCGAGCGCGGGTCGACCCCGATCGATTCGCCGATCGTCTGCCGGAGCCGGGCCGTGTCGAGCATCGTGCCGGTACCGATCACGCGTGACGACGGCAGCCCCGAACTCTCGGCCACGATCTGCGTCAGCACATCCACCGGATTGGTGACCACGATCACCAGGCCGCGATAGTCGCGCAGTGATGTCCCGATCTCGCGGAGGATGCTGGCGTTGCCCTGCAGCAGCTCGAGGCGTGACTGCTCCGGCGTGCCGTTCTTCCCGGCGGCGATGACGAGGGCGTCGGTGTCGAGCATGCCGGTCACCGGCACGGCCCTGACGTTGCAGGCAGGATAGAAGGCCGCGCCATGCGACAGGTCCATGGCCTCGCCCTCTGCCACTTCCGCGGCGAGATCAGCGAGCAGCAGCTCCGTCGCACTACCCGCCTGCAGCACCGAGATGGCGACGCTCGCGCCGACCCAGCCGGTACCGATGATTCCGATCGAGACGGCCATGTGGTCTGCTCCCTGGGCACGGTGGGTCGGCGGCAGCCGATGCCGCCGTCTCGCGGTGGACAGCGAGATGGAGGGGGGCCGCGCGCGAGGCGTCGTGGTGATCATACTCCCGATGCCACGAATGCCAGCGAGCGAAACCGTGATGCTTGCGGCGGGTATCCGTGACGTAGTATTGTCGGGTTCGCTCTGAACTCCCGCGACTCGCCTCCCGACCCGTCCGCCATGTTGATTCGATTTCGAACGCTGTTGTTGCTGCCGTTTGCTGCCGCGCCGGTCGTCGCGCAGCGGGCGCCGGCGCGCCCGGCTGCAGCCCCGGCGGCACCGGTCAAGGGTGCCACGGTGGAGGGCATCACCGAGTACCGGCTCGCCAACGGCATGAAGGTGCTGCTCTTTCCCGATCAGTCGAAGCCGACGGTCACGGTGAACATCACCTATCTCGTCGGGTCGCGGCACGAGGCCTATGGTGAAACCGGCATGGCGCACCTGCTCGAGCACCTCGTGTTCAAGGGCACGCCGAAGCACCGCGACATCCCGAAGGAACTGACCGAGCGCGGTGCGCGGCCCAACGGCACCACCTGGTTCGATCGCACGAACTACTTCGAGACCGTCCCCGCCACCGACGACAACCTTGCCTGGGCTCTGGACCTCGAGGCCGACCGCATGGTCAACTCGTTCATCGCGCAGAAGGACCTCGAGAGCGAGATGACGGTTGTCCGCAACGAGTTCGAGTCGGGAGAGAACAGTCCCGAGCGGACGATGTGGCAGACGTTGATGGCGACCGGCTATCACTGGCACAACTACGGCAAGAGCACCATCGGCGCCCGCGCCGACATCGAGAACGTCCCGATCACCCGGCTGCAGGCCTTCTACCGCAAGTACTACCAGCCCGACAATGCGGTACTGGTCGTCGCCGGAAAGTTCGACGAGACGAAGACGATCTTGCAGGTCAACCGTCGCTTCGGCACGATCCCGCGTCCGGTGCGGTCGCTCGAGCGCGGCAACCTGCTCTACGCCACCTACACGCGCGATCCCGCACAGGACGGCGAGCGCAGCGCGACCATCCGCCGCGTGGCCGACAAGCAGCTGATCGGCGTGATGTACAGGGTGCCGGCGCTGGCCCACCCCGACAACGCCGCCGTACAGGTTCTGACGGCACTGCTTGGCCAGACGCCCGGCGGTCGTTTCTACCGCGCGCTGGTGGAAACGAAGCTCGCGGCCTCCGTCACGGCCTTCACCTTCGACCTGCGGGAACCGGGCGCCATCCTGGCCTGGGCCGACGTGCGCAAGGAGCAGTCGCTCGACTCGGCACGCGTCGCCATGCTGCGCGTGCTCGATCAGGCCAGCACCACGCCATTCACCGTCGAGGAAGTCGAGCGGGCACGCAACGAGGTGGTGAGCAGCATCGAGCAGGTCATGGACAATTCCGAGAACGTCGGCTTTGCCCTCACCGAGTACGAGGCCAGCGGCGATTGGCGCCTGCTGCACCTCTCACGCGATCGGTTGAAAGCCGTGACGCCCGCCGACGTGCAGCGTGTGGCCGCGGCCTACCTCAAGCCCGACAACCGCGCGACGGTCGCCTTCATTCCCACCGAGAAGCCCGATCGCGCCGAAGTCCCCGAAGCGCCGGATGTGCAGACGCTCGTGCGCGACTACCGCGGCACGCAGAAGGTGGCCGAGGGCGAGGCCTTCGACGCCACACCGGTGAACATCGATGCGCGCACCATCAAGGCCGCGCTCCCGAACGGCATGCGTGTCACGATGCTCCCCAAGCGCACGCGTGGTGGGGTGGTGCAGGGCACCGTCGTACTCCGATTCGGCACGGAGCCGTCGCTCGCGAACCGTCGTGTCGCGGGCAGCATTGCGGGCGCGATGCTGATGCGCGGCACGCTCGAGCGCAACCGCCAGGCGATCAAGGACACCCTCGACAAATTGAAGGCCACCGTGAGCGTGGGCGGCTCGGTGCGCTCCGCCACCGCCCGCTTCCAGGTACGGCGTGAGAATCTCGCGACCACCATCCGCCTCGTGGCCGAAATGCTCCGCCGGCCGTCGTTCGATGCCGGCGAGTTCGAGAAGCTGCGCACCGAGACGCTGGCACAGCTCGAGGCGGCGCGCAGCGACCCGCAGCAACTGGCGGTCGTCGCGTTGGGCAAGGTGGCCTCACCCACGGACCGGGCGCACCCGCTGTATGCCACGACGCTCGATGAGTCGATCGCCGACTGGAAAGCCGCGACGGTGGAGTCGGCGCGCACCTTCCATCGCGACTTCTACACCGCCAGATACGGCGACATGGGCCTGGTCGGAGACTTCGATGCCGACTCGATGCGCACCCTCACCGCATCACTCTTCGGCGACTGGACCACCGAGAAGCCCTGGGTCGTGATCGCGGAGCCGTACCAGCGCACCGACTCCGCACTCGTGAGCATCGAGACGCCCGACAAGGCGAATGCCATGTTCTTCGCCGTACAGACGCTGCGCGTGGCCGACGGCGATCCGGACTACGCAGCCGTCGCACTCGCCGCCGAGATCATGGGTGGCGGGTTCCTGAAGAGCCGCATGGCCGACCGCCTGCGCCAGCGCGATGGACTGAGCTACGACGCAGGGTCGCAGGCCACGATCTCGACGGGCGACTCGCTCGGCCAGCTGCTCACATACGCCATCTACGCGCCGCAGAACCTCGACCGCCTGCAACTCGGCTTCCGCGAGGAGCTGGACAAGCTGGTCACGGGCGGCGTCACCGCCGAGGAGCTGGAGGCGGTGCGTGCCGGCTGGCTGCAGGGTCGTCAGCAGGAGTACGCGAACGACAACGAGCTGGTGAACACGATGGTGGCCCGCCGGCGCTGGAACCGCACCTTCACGGGCTATGATCTGGCGCTCGAGGAGCGGGTGCGGAAGCTGACGGTGGCCGATGTGAACGCCGCGATCCGGAAGTACATCGACCCGAAGCAGACGGTGATCATCCGCGCGGGTGATTTCGAAGGCGCGAAGAAGAAGGCGGCGACGCCAACCCCCTGACGCATCGGGCCTGATGCCTCGGGCTTGATGCATCGGGCCTGACGACGTCCTGACGGTGCCGGCACATGCTCCACGTGCCGGCACCGTTCGTCGTTTCGGACCCATGATTTCAGGAGGATCGATGGCAGGGGGCATCCCGTTTCGCTCGCGGCATGGATTGGAGTGGCAGCTGGTGCTGGTGGACCCCCGATTGCTGCGGCGCGTCCAGTGGCGGCTGGGGGCAACGGGACCGTCGCATGCCATCGAGGAGGCGCTGCGGCTGGCGGCCGGTCAGGACGACGGGCTGCGACGGGATGGGGTGACGCCGCGCATTCACTGATTCAGCGGGCGAACTGCCGGAGTTCCGGCAGGGACGACTGGAGTCGGTGTGGTCAGGATATCCGATACGTGCTCCGCCGTTTGCAAGTACCTACTTGCTTACACGGAAAGGCGAGCCTATACTCGTGTTCATGTCCAACGATGTCCGCGAAAAGATCATCGCCGCTGCCATGGCGGCCTATGCCGAGTCTGGCTTTCAGGGCGCCACCACCCGGCGTGTCGCCGAAATCGCCGGGGTCAACGAAGTCACCATCTTCCGCAATTTCGGCTCGAAGGCGGCCCTCATGGACGAGGCCCTCTTCCGGCGGGTCGCGGCGCTGAAGATCGTCGATCCACCGCTTCCCGAGACGCCGGCCGATCCGGTCGAAGAGCTCACCGTCTGGTGCGGCCAGTTCCTGACGCAGATGCGTGGCTCGCGTGAGCTGCTGCGCAAGGCCATGGGGGCAGCCGAGGAGCGGTTCCACGAAATGATGAACGGCTTCGAGCCGGCGCGTTGCGCCGACCGCGAAGTCCACAATTACGCCCGGGCACTCGTGCGGGACGGATGGGTTGGGCAGGATCTTCTGGCCGACCCCGATCGTGACGAGCTGATCACGGCCGCGCAAACCATGCTCATCGGCGCGCTCTGGGGCGATGCGATGGCGCGGGAGCTGAAGGATGACCCGGACCTCTGGGTGCCGGAAACCCGAGCCGCCCATCGCTACGTACAGGTGTTTCTCCGCGCGCTCGGCGTCACCACGGTGGCGCCTGCTGGATCGGCGGCTCACACCGCCGGCGCCTCTTCCACACACACAACGAGTCTCTCGTGAAACGTTCGGCTCTGACGGCAGACGCCCGTCACGCCGTGTTGGCGTTGCTGCTCGCCACGCTCCTGCCTGCGGCCGGCTGGGCGCAGTCGCCGGCTTCGACAATTCGCCCGCTGACACTGGAGGACGCCTTCCGTCTCGCCGAGCCGGCGAGCGATGACGTCCGGATCGCGCAGAATGCAGTGACGCGGTCAAAGGGTCAGTTCTACCAGGCCCGTGCCACGGTGCTGCCTCAGCTCACGGCCACGGCAAACTTCCAGCACCAGATCCAGAACCAGTTTGCGTCGGTGTTACGGCGCTTCGCGCAGCCGCCGGATCCGAACGCACTGCCCGATACGACGCCGGTGCCGTTCAACCCGATCGGTGTGATCTTTGGCGCCGAGAATCAGATCATCTTCGGGCTGCAGGCCTCGCAGCCGCTCTATCTCGACGGTCGCTTTGCGCTCGCCAGCCGTGTCGCAAAGGCGAACGAAGATGCGTCGCGCTTCGGACTTCGGACGGCGCGCGCCAAGCTGCGCTACGACATCGCGTCGGCCTACTTCGATGCCCTGATCGCCGAAAAGCTGCTGCAGATTGCCGAGAGTTCGCTGGTGCAGGTGAGTCGCACGTTACGGCAGACGACGCTGCAGCGGCAGGTCGGTGCCGTTGCAGAATTCGATCTGCTGCGCTCGCGCGTCGCGCTCGATGCGCAGCGTCCGCTCCTCATTCAGGCCCGGCAGAATCGCGATGTCACCACGCTCATCCTGAAGCAGCTGCTGAACCTTCCGCTGACGGCGCCGATCGCACTGTCGACGCCGATTCAGGACGCCGACATGGATCGCGCGCTGGTCGCGTCGCAGCTCGACAGCGACCTGCGACCCACGGCGGGGAGCGGGCTGCCAACCAGCGACGCCATGATGATGCCGAAGCTCAATCCGCGCGACACCAACCCGGCCTCGCGCACGGCGGTGCAGCAGGCACAGGCCGCGCTCGAGGTGCAGAAGGGAGCACTCCGCAATGCAGAGCTGTCGCGGGTGCCGGTGCTCAACCTGTCGTCGAACTACTCGCGGACGGCGTTTCAGCCCAACGCCACGCCGATCCCCCGCACGCTCGCCGACTTCTACCCGGCCTGGACGGTCGCGCTGGGCTTCTCGGTCCCCATCATCACCAGCGGTCGCATCAAGGGTGACCAGATGGTGGCCAGGGCGAACGTCGCAGATGCGGAAGCCCGATTGCATCAGGGCGAGCGCGCGGCGGCGCTGGACGTGCAACTGGCGCTCCGTAGCCTGGAGCAGGCGCAGGCGAACTGGCTCGCCAGCATCGGCACGGAAGAGCAGGCCGACAATGCGCTCCGGATTGCCGAACTACGCTATGACAACGGGATATCGACCCAGCTGGAACTCAGCGACATCCGGAACCTGCTCATCCAGTCACAGGCCAATCGGCTCACGGCCGCCAGGGACCTGCAGCTGGCACGGCTACGCATGACGCTGTTGCGGGACCTCCCGCTGGGATCGGGCGCTGGCACTGCACTGGCCGGCGGCGGACAGCAGGGCGGACAGCAGGGCGGAGCGCCGTCGGGAGCCCAGCCGTCGTCGGGCGGCGCACAGGGCGGGACGTCCGCCGCAGCCTCGGGCAGTAACGGCAGCACCAGCGGTGGCACCGGCACACGCCCCGACTGACACCATCGACACACATCATGACTCACACACAGATCGGCGCATCGCGCCCTGCCGGATCCACCCACCGCCCACTGCTGGGCGCACTGCTCGCCTCGGCGATGTTTGCCATCACCGCGTGCGGCAAGGGCGATCAGGCCAGTGCCGCCCCGCCGGAGCAGCCGACGCTCATCGCGGCCGCCAACATCAGCGTCGTCGACACGATGCAGATCGCGAGTGGTCCGTCCATCTCTGGAGAACTTTCTGCCGAGCGCAGTGCAGAGGTGCGCGCTGAGGTCTCGGGCAGTGTGGTGCAGGTGTACGTCGAGACCGGCCAGCGTGTGACCGCCGGTGCCCCGATGGCTCGCATCGATGCCACCACCGCGTCGGCCGCAGCGCTGTCGGCGCGTACGGGCGTCACGGCCTCCGAGGCGCAGGCTGCCCAGGCCAGGAAGGAACTGGATCGCGCCGAGCGGCTGAGCGCTGCCGGTGCGATCGCCGACCGCGATCTGGAGAATGCGCGGCTCACCTATTCGACCACGATGGCGCAGTTGGCCAATGTGAAGTCGGCCTATGCACAGGCGAGCAAGACCCTGAGCAACGCCACCGTGCGGGCACCGTTCGCCGGTGTGATCGCGTCGAAGGCCGTGAGCGCGGGCGATGTGGTCTCGCCGGGCGGTGCGCTGTTCACTGTCGTCGATCCCAGGAGCATGCGGCTCGAGGCGGCAGTGTCGGCCGCGCAGATCGGTCAGATCCGCATCGGCATGCCGGTGGCGTTCAGCGTCAGCGGCTACGGCGATCGGAAGTTCACCGGCACGGTCACCCGGGTGAGCCCGGTGGCCGACCCGACCACGCGCCAGGTGTCGATCCTGGCCTCGATCCCGAACTCGGCCGGGACCCTGGTCGGCGGGCTGTTCGCTGAAGGACGTGTGAACGCCGAGACGCGATCGGCGCTGGTGCTGCCGGCGACGGCCATCGATCAGCGTGGCGCACGACCGGTGGTGATGCGCATCCGCGACGGCCGCGTCGAACGGGTCACGGTGACCCTCGGCATTCGCGACGATCAGCGCGAGAACTTCGAGATCACCGATGGCCTCCAGCGTGGCGACACGGTTCTCCTTGGTGCCGCGCAGGCGATCGGTGAAGGAAAGCAGGTCCGCATTTCAGCGGTGAACGACCAGGTCAGCAAGGCGGCAGCGCCGAAGGCCACCACCGGTACGAGGTAGCAGACATGTGGATTTCAGATTTCGCCATCAGGCGCCCACTGATCACGATCGTCGCGATGATCGTGCTGGTGGTCAGCGGCCTGTTTGCCTATGCCAAGCTCGAGACCGATGAATTTCCCGAGGTTGCGCCACCGGTCGTGCTGACGACGATCGTCTATCCCGGGGCAAGTCCGGATCAGGTGGAGCGCGAAGTCCTCGATCCGGTGGAAGAGGCGATCACCGGGATATCCGGCGTCGACAAGGTGACGGGTGAAGCGCGCGATGGGTTCGTCACCATCGTGACGTTCTTCAAGTTCGGGAAGAACATGCAGGAGGCGACGACGGAGATTCGCGACGCGATCAACCTGAAGCGCAACGACCTGCCGGCCGA
>Ga0105045_10002997_pt1 | contig 14373 bp, 9 predicted proteins | sample MAT02_FD_78089 | JGI IMG/M metagenome (GOLD analysis project Ga0105045, IMG submission 78089) | Freshwater microbial communities from Lake Fryxell liftoff mats and glacier meltwater in Antarctica - MAT-02 (megahit assembly) | ecosystem: Environmental > Aquatic > Freshwater > Ice > Liftoff...
CTATTAAATACAAGGTTATCAAACTTTATTGCATTACACCCAAAAAAAGATATCAATTTAGCTAATGAAATCTATGTCTCACTCAAAAAATATGGAACGAGTGCGTTTCGTGACGAAGAAAATAAAGAATCTGGTTCAGAGCAAAGTAATGGTAATTCTTCAGAAGGTAACAAAGTGTCAATATCAGAGTTTCCAGTTAACGCTAGATAAATTCTAACAAAGAAACAAAAACAAATGCCAGAAATCCTCAAAATCCTTAGTCCAGACCGGCTAATTACTGCCGCAAGTCTGGCTGTTAATTTCCTTGGATTTACTTTGATAATCGCCTTTTATTGGATTGCTATTAACTGGCTAGACAAAATAATAAGACGACATGTTCGGAGTTACAAATTCTTGAGTTGGCAAAGATTAGTCTTGATTTTTTTTGGTATTGGGCTTACAATTTTTACTATAATTCTAGCTTTTGTCGATAATCTTCCAACTTTTTTTGGGTCTTTGAGTGTACTTTCAGCTGCCTTGGTTTTTGCATTGCAAGATTATGTGTCCTGCTTCTTTGCTTGGATCTACATCTCTATAACTAAGCAGTATCGCTCAGACGATCTTATCATGGTCAACACCGATACTCGCCAAATCTATGGTCTTATAAGCGAGATTGGAATCTTCAGAACACAACTGCGAGAAAGGCAAGGCGGTGATAGTATCGACTTCGAACGACCAACTGGACGAATTATTACTTTCCCAAACAACTTTATTTTTAGATTTCATCTAACTAACTTTACTAAGAACCACCGAATTCTTTGGCACGCCACACATCTGACTATTACTTTTGAATCTGACTTTGAAGTTGCAAATAATGTTATTAACAAAATATGCTTGGAAGTCTTCGAACGTCTGGTTGCCAAAACTGACAAATACTTTGAACTGGGAATTGGCGACTTACATAGTTTCAAACCCAAAGTATATTACAATATTGATTCTTCAGGGGTTAACTTCACTATTTGGTTTGGTTGCAAGATTGGAATGCTTCGGGAAACTCTTGAGAAATACTCTGAAGCACTTTTGATCAACTTGAAGCAACATGATATCAAACTAGCTTACACAACTTTCCGGGTTACTGACAAATAACTTTGTTAAAACTAGATTGACATACAAGTGTATTATTTACGGAAGTGCTTAATTTTTTATTAATACATTAATACCATCCAACTTTTCTTGTTTAATAACAAAATCGAATCTGTTAAAATCTAAACAATACTCAAAATCCGACGCTGGAACTCCAACCTCTGTAAACAAAATCTTATAGGCCATTGTCTTAGTCAACATCTCCTTAATGTTATTTTCATCTGGCGTTTTACCATTCAAACAATCTTGAATATAGTATGCCAACATTACATCTTCGTTATCATTATCTTCATCTGAACTTGTAGAAATTAGACTAACTTCATTTGGATTTTCTTTTTGAATATATTTAATAATCGCATTGGCATTAACAAAGCTCCCTGTTAATACTAAATCGGCATTAATGGCATTTACAAGACCTTTGGTGCCATTAGAAGTAGTATGAACCAGAACTTTACCCGTAAAGTCGACATTCATAATCTCAGTAGGACTATTTCCAAAATCGAATCCTTCAGGTTTTAAACCGCCTCTCTCACCGATCAACAAGTAATCTGGATTTTCACTTTTTAACTTGTAAGCATCTTCCAAATTATTAACTGGTACAATGTACTTACATCCATTGGCAAAGGCATAAACTTCAGTAGAAAATGCTCTAAAAACGTCAATAACAACGGTTATTCCCTTGGCTTTTGAAGCTTCTTTTACGGATTTAAAAATATTAATTTGCATAAGTAATTATTTATCCACGATTCTTTCTAACTTTGACAAGTCAAAACCCGAGATTTGCCCCATAACCTTTTTCAATCTTGGTTAAAATAAAAGGGCTAGCTTTAAGTACTTTACAACAGCTATTCTTTTTTACAAAATACACTGGTATGTCGCTCTTAACTAACATTAGTGAAACTCTTGGGGATCAAGCTCGTGATTTGATCAACTTCAAGTCGAACACCTTCGAACCGAGTTTGATAACTCGTCCTGGTCCTGACTTCGTTTCTTCTGTTTATAGTCAAAGTGATAGAAGTAATCCAACCCTGCGATCACTTCAAACTCTTTTTGACCATTGTCGTCTTGGTGGCACTGGCTACTTATCAATTCTACCAGTTGATCAAGGAGTTGAGCATTCTGCTGGCGCTTCTTTTGCTAAAAATCCAATCTATTTCGACCCTGAGAATATTGTAAAGCTGGCTGTAAATGGGAATTGTAGCGCTGTAGTCTCAACTTTGGGGTCTTTAGGGCTAGTGTCGCGATCTTGGGCTCACAAGATTCCTTTTGTTGTAAAATTAAATCATAACCAAACTCTTACTTATCCTAACGAATATGATCAGATTATGTTTGGCCAGGTTGAACAGGCTTGGAATATGGGCGCTGTTGGTGTTGGGGCTACAATTTTCTTTGGTTCGCCTGAAAGTAACAGACAAATTCATGAAGTGGCAGCGGCTTTCAAGCGGGCTCACGAACTTGGAATGTTAACGATTCTTTGGTGTTATCTACGCAACGACTACTTCATGGTTGATGGTCACAATCTAATCTATGCCGCTGATCTTCAAGGTCAAGCTAATCATCTAGGCGTAACTATTGAAGCTGATATCATCAAACAAAAACCACCCAAGTTCACCGGTGGTTACAAGCTTCTTAGCTCTGGAAATAGTTCGTACGGCAAACTTGACGAGCGAATGTATACCAAACTCTCTACCCCTAACCCAATTGATCTGACCAAGTATCAAGTTGCCAATTGCTACATGGGCAAAATCCCCCTAATTAATTCTGGCGATCCAAGTGGTGATAATGACAATCTGGAAGCAGTCAAGGCAGCAGTAATTAACAAAAGGGGTGGCGGTGCAGGCCTAATCATGGGCCGCAAAGTTTTCCAGCGACCGATGGATGAAGGTCTAGATATTCTCAAAAATGTACAGAATGTTTATCTTTGTAGCGAAATTACAATTGCTTGACGAAAAACCAGGACTATCAATTCAATCTCACAATTATGCCATCAAAATCTTTTTTATCCGGACTTGAAGAATTGCTAGCCCGAGTTGTTAGTCTAGTTCTAACCTTACTTTTTTTTGTTATTTACGCACTTTCTAACTCCCAGTCACTTACACTTGATTGGTTCCAATTAGCTGTACACCTCTCAATCTTTTGGATTGTATACGAAACTCTTGCCCTGATTTTTTTTCAAACTTTCTTATTTTTTTCAACCAAATCTGTTGACAAGGAAGTATTGCCACCAATTCCATCAACAGATTCAGAACCAAGTTTGATCGAACCTGAGGTCAAAGAATTATAACTTTGTTTACCATCCAATTGTTCATTTGATTCCAAAGTCGAGACTTATTTAAAAAACTAACCAAAGGATTGGATCAAAAATTGATGTTAAATATATATGATCAGTTTTTTCAAAACTATAAATCATTTTATCTTAACAAACCTCTTAATTAAGCATCTTTGACAAAAGGTGGAAGCTCAGTCAAATATTTATTTGGTTCTTGAACCATTACTGGGGATGTCTCAGGCTTGACAGCTGGAAGTTAGATCGATGCGGCGCTAAGTAGTTTGCTATTTCACTTCAAAAGTAGCGCGCACTTTAAATGCAGAAGAAAAACCTTTTACTGCCAGCGGAGATATTGTAAAATTTATCTTTTCTGGCGTACCCCAACGATCAGCAGTATTTGCTTAGTCAACTTAGTTGGCTCTTGAGACCACCTTCGGGTGCGTTTCATATGGGGTACCGGTCTTAATTAGTTTTGCTTTGAGCTAGTTATGGATTGTAGTTCACTTTCAAAGTCAGGAATTAGTAATTGCTAGTAGCTACTAATTCCAATTCATACTGGTAGCTTGATAGTGAAGTTTTTAATTTTGTTCGCTTCTCAAGCTTAATTTTCAAATTTAATATGTGCCTAGCCTGAAAAAACTGTTCGATTTAACCCAGCTGGACGCGGGCGCAACTCCCGCCATCTCCACCAAATAATTTAAAATCACAAATACAAAATAATTTTGCGCTAGTATCAAAAAGCAATCTTTTCTTTGTCATAAAAGCCAGAGTTTTAATTTTCAAAAATATCTCAAGATAGAGTATATTGGTCTTGACTATAATCAACTCAGTGAATTTTGAAATCTTTAGATGTCTCTCCAAGCTCCAACTAACTGTCCAAGCTGCAACACACTTTTAGCAACTTCTAGCACAGGTGTTGACTTAGTCTGCCCCAATACCAGTGGCTGCCCTGCTCAAGTCATTGGCCGACTCAGTTACTTCTGCCAGCGAGGACTTGGGAATATTACTGGCTTATCAGAAAAGCAAATTCAAAAGTTCTATGAACTGTACGATGTTCGCGATGTCGCTGATCTTTTTGATTTGCCGATGGAAGAGATTGCTGCCTTGGAAGGCTTTGGACAAAAGTCAGTGAGTAATCTTGAAGAGTCAATCCAGAAGGCTCGCAGCATAACCGACTACAAATTCTTAGCTGGTCTTGGAATTGAAGGAATTGGTGTTGAGGTTGCTAAGCTTATATGTGATCTAATTGCCACAAAACCAGCGTTTGCCAAAAACTAATCTCAGCTCTATACTCGGACGGTAATTCTTAACTTTTACCAAAAACATATGCTCGCTCCAAACGTTGAACAAATATTAACTCGTCTCTCAGCTACCGAATCTACCACTGAACTACAATCGTTTTGGCTTGATTCCTACACTCAACTAATTGATAACAAGCTTTTTATCATCAGCGATCAGTCAATAAAGATGTTGCAGGAAGCAAGTATCTCCAAGCCAGTAACTCCACTAGGCTCTTTGGTCCTTATGAATCATTTGGTTGATGGTCGAATTGATGAGAATCTTATTCAAAATTCGATTGAAACAGCTGTACGTTTGTTAGATGGCATGCTTGATATTACATCTCTAACAGCCGATGCCAAAAAAATTGTTAACCAATATCGCAAAATTGCCTTGTCAGTTGAAGACTTCGATGGTTACATTGCCACTAAGCTTGAAGCATCTACTTCTCAGGAGATCGACTATATTGGCAACCTTATTAGCAATGGTAGCTATAGAGCTAGTGAATCTCTGGCTGAAGAAAAAGGTGTCTGCCAAAACTGGGAAGAGATTAAGCAGAGTATTCAACCACGCGTTTTTGAATACTGGTACAATACTGAATCTGGAGAAATCCTAAGTGGTCTCGAGATCAGCCAAAATTATGACAACCATAGTGTTCTTCAGACTCAATACGAAATTGTACCAAGACGTAACAGTCATATCCTAGCTTATCCAGCAGAATCACAATGGCAAGCTTGGAGCGATCGTGATCTGAGTGCTAAAAAGATTATTGATACCAACAACACAGTCTTTGGTTCTGACAAAAAAGATATTCAACCGACTTTTATCCCAATTGAAGATGTTTTGTTGGGACTCAATAATTCACCAGTTGAACCTGAAGTTGAATTTGAAATTCCAAATGACAATTTTGAAAATTCTGAGACTTTAATACCTGTCAAGAATTTGACTGCAGAAATTCCAGTCCCTGAATTGTTCGAGGAAGAAGATGACTTAAATTTTGATGAAATTCAAGAAATTCTTGAGAGTGTCGACGAAGGAAACCAGGGACTTTTTCAAATTGGCGAACTGGTTAAAATCAATAATCCAGCCAAACCAAATTTTGGTAAGACAATGCAAGTTGTTAATATTGAGACCGACGAAGCCAGTACATCACCAATCTATATTCTAAGTGATGGCGGACAAGGAGTAGAGAGTCGATGGATGGAAGTTGAACTGGTGGCCGCTGATCTAAGTCAGCTTCTAAGTAAAGTCAACATTCCACATGTCGAACCAAAGGAAGTCGAAGAGGTCGAACCAGTTACCAAAAAAAATATTCCAATCAACACAATTAATAATAACAATATGCCACAATATACACTCCAACTAACACAAAACCTTTCAACCAAATCTTTTGGCGATCTCAAGCTCAGCTTCCAATACGACGCTAGCGGACTCAAAATAATCAATGTTTTTGCTAAAGGGCTCAAAGATGATGACTACTTCATTCTTCAGAAATTTGTAACTCTATTGAATCTTGCAATCACAAGCGGTGTTAAGACTGAACAATTATCAGCAGTTCTAACAGATTCTAATGATCAAATCAGCTTCAACGAACTAATCCAAGCTGTAGCACAAGCATTATCAACTTCACCTAATCAAATTCAAGATCTTAATCCAGAATTGCTTGGTAAGTTATAATCAAACATAAACTTGCAACTCTATCTAACAATTTAACTGATTTTGTCTTTAATAGCTTGATAAATAATTGCTGGGCTGATTTTTAGCTTGGATAGTATCCCAATTGAAGCCAAAACATAAGTTTGATTTCCTGGATTCAAAAGTAAAGTAAATTCATTAGCAAAATCATTTAATTTGACCGTAATATATTTGATCTTATTTTCAACAAGTGATATTCTTTTTTTGGCCGTTAGCTCTTCAAGTTTTGAATGAAGAGACGTCAAAACTTTATTGGATTTGTCAGCCTCTTTACTTAAAATATCTAAATAATCATTAACTATTCTATTAATATCCAGAAGCAGATCGATACTTTTTGTTTCATAATCGCGTTGATAAAATATTATTATTTCATCGAACAACCTCTTATTGTTTAAAAAAGTTGTTGAGTTAAAGCTTGCAAATATACCAAAATAATATGGAAGTAAGTACTTGGATATAATTATAGATTGCTTTGATTCAAAGACATCTTTTGTTTGATCACCATTTTTACTGCGATTAGAAGGCGCTTGTCTTTTTAACAAGATTGAACCTATTTCCAAATAATTCATTATGATCTCTGAATTGATTATATATTGGTGGTTTTTTATATATCCAAGCTTTCTTTTGATCGACGACAGTTTCGTTTTTAACTGCCAATAATTAAATAAAGTATTAACTCGTTCAAGGTTCAAAACCTGCTCCAAAATAAAATCGTTTCTTGTCTTGTGCTTTATTAAATTTTGCTTAGAAATTGTACCGTTGTCTAAAATAACCGGTTTTGGTTTTTTTAATGTTTGGAGGACTGTGTATATTTCGCTTAATATTTTGATACTTTTAGGATAATGTTCCACTTTATTAATTTGAGATTGGATTTCTAGCTTAATTTTTTGTTGTTCTGATGTTTTTTTTGCCTCATCTTCTACTAACTTTCTTTGTTCAGTGGCCATAATTTTGTTTATTTCCTTATCTATTGTTAATCCGTAATTGTATCTCAATGATACTTTAACCAAACCAGCGTCTTTAGAAATTTTTGATAATGTCGGGATTTCAGCTTTAAACATTTTATAAAAAAAATTATATAAAGGTTGATCCAACTCCTTAAAAATCTTATCAACTTGCTTAGAATCGGCAAAATTAAATAAGCCTGTTACTTGCAACCCGATTCCTTTAATATCAATAGTTCTAAGGCTTTGAGTGTCGCCAAACTTATTGTTGAGAGCTCTTAATTGATCGGCAATATTAGAACTGATCTGACCTTCGAATTTTTGATTTGAATTGGTGGTGGTATCTGGATGACTTGCGAACAAATGTTGTAAAAGCAAAGTTTTTTGATTCGAGAATCTTTGAGCCGCTTCATCCTTAGTAAGCTTACTTAATACTATTTTACTCTTATCGTCTAATATAATACCCAACATCTCTTTGATCTTCATGGTACTATTTTGGATAAATTCATTTTTAATTTCGTCACTATTTGAATTTAAGAATCTTCGATTAAAGTCTGATAATAATGACTGGTTGGGATCTAGATCAAAATTAAGTTTGGACCAATTAGTAGTTGCTACTTTCAAAGCCAGATAAACCAAGGATTCATAAACAACTTCTTGTTCTAATATCGTAAGGGGCTCGTTAGAAAATAATTGATCCTGAATTACACTCCATCCATCAGCCTGTTTCTGAGACTCCTTCTTAGGTAAATGAATAATTGCACAATTGTCTTTCATTTTAAAATTCTGTTGAACCCTCAAATTCCAAACTACTAATTTGATTTTGTAAATTGCCAAATTCCATTGGCGGTTCGTTCTTCGCAACTTCGTCCAAATAAGCTTCAAGCTTGGGATCGTAACCCAAGTATTTACGAAGTACTTCACGTATTTGCTTGTCGATAGGATCGTTATTGTTGCAGGTCAAAATATTGTAAAGCTGTATTTTATCATAAAATTCCCCAATACTAGAATTAATAGGAAAAAAATCGGTAACTTGTGCAAAAATTGATGGGTCTATTTTAAGTTTGGAGTTACTGCTCCTAGGATTCATCGAGGCTTTACTTTTATAGAATTCTAAAGTTCTTTGGTCACCATAGTTCACTTGAATAGAATCATCTAAGTTATAACCTCTGCCACTCATCGAGTCCGAACCTTCTATTGTCCAGGCTTGTTGCTTACTTGAACCGACCATTTTCAAAAAATATCTTACCGCCAGCACATCTCCAACAGATAAACTAATTCGACTGCTTTCTTTGTCTACAACTATATTTTTGTTTAAAACAGTATTAATAAATTTAGGGTCAATCATGTTAATACCATAATCTCTTAACACATCAAATAATTCAATAGCATCCCCATAACCAATAGAATCAACAGAATCCTTAATTCCAAAATTACGTTCTATTGCCGCGATAATTAGTGGTGATTCACTATGTTGAATTATGTTCTTTACAGAGCCAATTTGATTAACGGGGAGCGAGTGACAAAACACGCTAGCTGTCTTTTTTGGTCTTTTTTCATCTGTTACTTCTGGACTTGCTATCCCTTGGAGATAATTTGGCTGAATTAATACACTTTCCAAAAGTGCGTTTTTAATATCATCATCAAGTTTGGAAATTAAAGTACTTAATTTTTGTGAAAATGTTGTCCAGACTACTTTTCCACTCCTTTCTTTGATCAACGTTAAGCCCGTAATACCAGCTATAGTTAATGGGTTTTCTATAAGATTTTTAAATTCGGTGAAGTTAATCGGATCATTGGGGTCAATCGCGTCTATTATTTTTATTAAAGATAATGCTGCTTCACGAATACTCTCTGCTTTGGATATTGGATCTTGCCCAATAGCGTTATTATAGTCAGTTAACATACTAGAAGCTAAATCAATTTTTGAATCATTATTATTAGGTAATTTTAAACCACTAAGATAGCTTGCAATATTGCTAATGGCTAATTTTTGTGTCGAATTAACTTCATTTGAGGTTTGGCTTTTATTTGATTCGGGGTGATTAGACATAAAATTAAGTAAATGTGCATGTCTGATCACAAAATTTTGTTTTGATCAAGTTAGTTTTTGCACCTTCTCCTTCCACCAATTACTTCTTTCTTTGTAATTACTGAATTCATCGAAGGAAGAGCCACATGGTGATAAGCAAATGTTAAGAATGTAGCTTGTTATAATGCCTGAATTAAAGTACTGGTCCAACCAACTTTGGAACTCGCCAGTCATCTGGTTCAAGTTAACCAAGTCTTTTTGAACTAAGCTGCGAAAATTAGAAATCTGAGTTTCTTGAAGTTCAGGGAGTCTGTGGTGATTCTTTATTCTTAGACCAACTGCACCACAAAGATCAGCCCGGATTATTTTATCATTTGCATTGTCCTTAATAATACCAGCAAGTTCAATAATTTCCCCACCTTTGTCTTTACCCGTGATCTGTAGCCATAGGAATTCATTAGGCCTTGTAGTCAGGGCTTTGACAGCTGCAATTACTGCGTCTGGTTCTGTAGCTGCACCATCATCCCAGAATTGAATTGTTAAGCTTGAGCTATTCTTAAGTTGTGTTGTGACGCTGTGAATGAGTTCCAATCGATGAGCTAGTGGCCTAAAGGTATTTATGTAACTTTGGATTTGACTTGAGTTTTTTGGATTTTCTAGTAATTGTAGAGCTTGTTCCTGTGTCATTTTGAGTGGGTTTTTGGATATAATAAGCTGGTATAGTATTAGAGCCAAAACTAGATTTTGCCAATTATGCTGCCCTGGAAGTTGAGTTGTGAAAGTATTGCGAAGTTGCTCAAAGACTGAATCAGGTAATATGAATTCCTTGTTCAAAACTTCACTTATCATGTACTTATTCCACTTGTCACCTTCTTGAAGATCAAAATACATTCTTTCTCGGTCAATATAATGTTCGTTCAACCACTCGCCGACAACTAGATAGTCGCCAGCTTTTTGATGTTCGAAGATCTGATCTTTAGATTTCCAGTACTCATAGACATGTGCATGTTGATCCAAATGGTCGATATAATAGTTAGTAATAGCTGAATACTTGGGACTCAGGGCTGCAAACCCAATATCTTGGAGCTGAAAAGAAGAAAGTTCAATTACAAAAAATTCGCCAGGATTAACTTCCTGTTCTAGCTCTTTCCAAAATTGATAAGGGGAAACTCCAACCGTATTACCGCAGTAATGAACTTGTTGATAGCCCTCCGTTTGGAATTTTTGCGAAAGTAAGTGGGTAAGCATGCTACAAGTTGTACTTTTGCCCTTGGTACCATTAATACCAATAATTTGCTCCCTGAACTTCTCAATAAAGAAAGTCATCGAACCAAGAACTCGATCATGACCATGGCGGTCACGAAACCATTGCAACTCGGGCATTAGCGACCAAATCCCTGGTGTCTTAAAAATCCATTCAACCCGCCGATCATTAAGTATAGATAAGTAATTATCACCAAAGACCGTTTCAAAATCTTTTAAATCATGCATTTGACCCTCTATCTCAAAGTTACTTATTGCGACTTTATCAGCAATGATAATTTGGTTGGTTGAAAAATTGGCAACCTTGATAAGCCATACCAAAAATTGCTGATTCTCGACCCCGAGGCCTAGAATTACAATTTTACTTTCTTTGTTTAGACTAAAAAGATTTGAAAGATATGACATACTCTTATGATCAAAACAAATGACGCGATGTCAAAATTTGACAGTTAAGGCTTGTCCTGTTACCAAAGTGTCAATTCATATGACAAATTCGGAGCAAGAAATCTATCAATTTTGGCAAGAGAAAGCTATCTTTGAAACCGTATCTGCAACTACAAAACGCCAACCACCATATGTTTTTTGGGATATTCCATTCAGTAGCCTGGCAATTCCCGGAATTACTGAGATTGGAACTTTTTTGGCTAGAGACACTATTGCCAAAACCCAGCTACAATTAGGAAGCAATTGTACAATTAGATGGGGCTGGAATAGCCATAATCCAAATATCGAGATATTCACAGCTTCCCAGTATCCTGACGCTCACGGCCAAGAATTACAAGACAAATGCTTAGAAATAAGCTCTAGCGCAAACTCTCAATGGCAAGAATTAATAAGAGGTTTGGGCTGTTTGGTTAATTCTAATAGTCAGTATGATGTTGGCGATAGAGAATATATCGAATCTGTCTGGTGGGGCCTTGGTCAACTTTGGCAAAAGAATCTGCTAAAGTCTCAATATCAGGTCAGTCTGTACTCCCCATCCAAAAAAGCCAGTCTTAGTCATCATCAAGCAGCTGTTGAAGTTAGTTGGCAAGAAGAAAATATCATTACGCCAATTGTTAGATTCAGAGTTCTAAGTGAATCTGCCAAAGCTCTACTCCGTAAAATTGAAGAGGAGATCAACTTTCAGTACACCGATCAAATCAAAGTCAAAAATGACATTGAGCGCCGTTTATTACAAATTAAAGAAATCAGCTCACTTGGCCGCAAAGGTAATAAAGGTAATATTTTTAACGGGGGCGACATTCCAAGTTTTCAAGGAATTGATTGGGAAAACTTTCGCACCGATCAAGAAGTTGCAGTTGAAGTTTACAGTCTACGAGAAAAACTAGAAACAATCCTTGAAAATGTAGATACCCTAGCTCGTTTAAAATTGATTTTGACCCGTTCTTGCCCACTGAACCTACTAACTTGGGTGATCAATCCCTGGTCTCTACCCGCTAATAGTTGCGTAGCAGTTAACCCTGAAGCTGAATATTCAATGTATTTTTTGGAAGCTAGTGGCGAATTAGTAATTCTAGCCGAAGAAAGATCTATACCAGTTCTATCCCTTCAACTTCACGATACAGTAGTTAATTCCCCAGAGATTGAAGAAGAGCTTGAAGGTATAACTGATGGTGGCGAATATTTTGAAAAACTTGGGGTGCGAATAATCAAGATCGTCAGCTTCTCAGGCACAGATTTGGAAGGTCTGGAATATACACCGCTGTTTGAGACTGGTCAAGAATTCGATACAGAAACTACTAGCAACCTCTACCGAATCTATACAAGTGAGAGTGTTAAAAGTGAGGAAGGTACTGGAATTATCCATATTGCTCCAGCCTACGGTAAATTCGACTTCCAGCTAAGTACACGCTACAACTTACCGATTATTAATTGTCTAGATGAGGATGGACTTTTGCTAACTAATCTTGATTTTGAACTTGAAATAGCTTCAGGACAAAGCTTCGAAGTAATTGGCGATATCATTACTGGAATTTTGGACAAAAAAAAGCTTGTCTTTGCATCAATCCAATGGCAACATCGAGTGCCAATTGTCAAAAGTGATAATTCAAGTCTTTATTATCTAGTTCGCCAAAATTGGTACTTTGGACAGCCAAGTCTAATTGATAAAGCTACTGAAAATCTAATTAACGTACAGTTTGATAAGTCCAATCATAAGAGCCAGGTTAATCAACAGATTCAGCAAACTAATGATCTAGCCATAACAACCAATAACACATGGGGTACACCACTACCAATCTGGCAAGGTCAAGACAAAAGTCAGCTAATTCTTATTGATTCAATAGCTAAGCTTGAAAAATATGCTATTAATCCAATTTACCAAATTCTTAATACCAAGGACTTAATTCCTGGATTATATCTGGATGGCAAAATCGCCATAGTTACAGATAATATGGGCAGATTACCTCTTGGAATCAATGCTGTACAATATAGGTCTAAGGCTTTTTCAGCGATGAGAAGAGATAGGAGTATTACAGTAGAAAAGTTTAATCCACTTGCTCAAGAGTTGTTAGATGAAATTATAGTGTTGTTCAACAGATACAACAGTGTTCAAATTCTCTTCACTGAAAATGAACAGGTTATGTGGACTAAGTTCCTTACCAAAGATCAATCGAGCGGCAACCGTATAAGTTCTGTTTTTTACTTCTTTAAATCAGTTTCTTGGGACGCTGATAACGATAATTATAAGGTTCAGCCCGAAATTCAATATTTGGATTTAAGACAGACAAGCCTTAACCAGATAATTCTCAAAGATGAGGTTGGTAATTATTATACTAGGCAAAATTTTAACCTTGATAACTGGGTTGACACAGCATCTGCAAGCTGGGCAGCTTTAGAGTATCCATCACCAGATATGAATAACGTCGGTCCAAGAATTGCTGTAGATGCCAGTTCTAATCTGACTTCAACATTATATCAAGGACATTTACTATCTACTGCAGTAATGGATAATCGAGCTTTTTGGACAACCAAAATTCAGGGTCGAATTAGTACAACTTTAGAATTCTCCGTTATAGACGGGCTTGAAGAATATAGTAGTGACAGTTTAAGATTCTATCTAGCCAAAAAAGGTTGCTGGCAGGGTCAGGATATTATTTTCTTGCATCAGCAGTGGCGTCAAACATTTGACTCTATAGACAGGCGAACCGCAAATATATTGAACTACCTCAAAGTGTATCAAAATAAAAGTAAAATCCTATTTACCAGCGGTAGCAGTCCCAAACATATTTTAAACAAATGGCTTAATAGCAAAACAGTTGAACTTTCTGGCAAAATTCAAGAATATGGCCGGGATAATAATTTTAAAAAATAGCTCTTTGTATTGAGACCTTTCTTGATCAAATCTGTAATCAGTATCTAAAACTAATCAAACATACTGCGAATGTGCATACTGCTGAAAATCTCAGCTGCTTGAGACGTAACTTGTTAATTCTGGCAACAGCCAGTAGAGCTTTGATTCCTTTTTTGGCAGAAAAAATATGGATGGAGCTGGCTACTAGTGATATGGATATTTCTGTACATTTGGCACCAAGCTTAGTCTTACCTGAATTGCTTGCCAAACAAACTATTATCAATGGTCGGGTCGAAAGCCTATTAACTTTGATTGAGGCTATTAATAAAGTCCGTGGTAGAAGTAGTATAACACTAAGTCAGCCGCTTCGAGCAGAAATCAAGAATCTAGACCTTGAACCCAGTCTAGAAGAATTATTGATCACAGTTTGCGCACTATTGCCCCAGGATATGACAAATCTAGAAGGGCAAATTGC
>Ga0105045_10002998_pt1 | contig 14371 bp, 11 predicted proteins | sample MAT02_FD_78089 | JGI IMG/M metagenome (GOLD analysis project Ga0105045, IMG submission 78089) | Freshwater microbial communities from Lake Fryxell liftoff mats and glacier meltwater in Antarctica - MAT-02 (megahit assembly) | ecosystem: Environmental > Aquatic > Freshwater > Ice > Liftoff...
AATTTTTCTAGGTTGTCAAAATAGGTTATGTATTTTCTTGGTATTTCAAATGCTGATTTGGCATCATTAGCGTACCCATTGATGCATGTCAAGGCATTATTAAAACCTGTTTGAGAAACTATTTCGATAACATCTTTGTTGAAATCCCCATGAGGGAAGGAGAACGAATTGATTTTATTACCTATGACTTGTTCTATTGTATCCTTACTTTTTTTAACTTCGTTAAAAGCTGTTTCATTATCTATTTGGGTCAACTTAACATGATTCATGGTGTGAGCCCCAATTTCAACCCCAAGTTGACTTAGTTCTAACAGCATACTTTTCGAAAGGATTTTAAGGCCTGAATATTCATTCCCGTTTATTATAGGATGTTTTCCCAAAAAACTGGCTATAGGGTAAATGGTTGAAGGAAATTTAAATTTATCCAAAACAGGAAAAGTTATATCATAAAACTTTTCGCAACCATCATCAAACGTTAGTACAACATAATTTTTATCGATAATTTTTGTTTTAAATATTATGTCTATTGCTTCATTTAATGATATCACTTTGTAATCTGAATTTTTAAGAAAGTCCATTTGAAGATAAAATTCTTTAGAACTGCAAAAGCAATCAAGATTTGTTTCAGATTCAGGAGCATCACCAATTTGATGATATAACAGAATGTTTATATTGGTATTATTCGAGTTAATCATCTAGATAGATTTATAATCGTTGTTAAGTTTAAGCAAGGCATTTATCGAGTTCTGAACACCATCAATGTTTAATTCAATTTTAACTGATTTTGCATCATCAATAATGCGTACAATAATATTAGGCAATGTTTCCTTTTTGAGATCATCTGGTTTTAAAATAGACAAACTGCCATGGTTTTCGAAAAGTGTAATTCTTAAATCTTGCTCTTCATTACCTCCAGAAAATCCTCTTTGGTAGACTAACATTGTTTTTTTTGCAGCTACGGACTCTATTATAGAATTGTATCCACCGAGTGAAATAACTAATGAGGCATTTGATAGATATTTTAAATATTTTTTGCTATCAAAAAAATAGATTTCAATATCATCCGAATGAAGAGCATAAACCTTTTCTTTTAAACTACTAAAATCTTTTTGAAATGCACCAGAAAACAGGACTAGCTTATGTTTTATCTTTTGTTTAATCAATAAATGACTATTAATTAAGGCATCCAATAATTCATTGCCAAGACGACCAGCAGCAACCGATGCAAGAATAAGTGGATAATCAACTGATATTTGCTCTTTTGGAATGTGTCTTACGATATAGCCTGTATGAAAAATCGGGATATTTACTTTTGTGGTTTTGGAAAAACTAAGTGGTAAAGCTACTAATCTTTCATCTCCATGAACAAGGATTAAATCATACCATTTATTTATCAATTCAGATATGTACTCATCTTTTTTCCCTCCTTTACTAGATTCTATAATGTCACGAACGCTGGATACAATTTTGGATGATTGATTTAATTTCTTTACTTCAGTAATCAGTTCGATCACTTCATTTTCGAATAGTAAGCCAAAAGGAAAATGCTCTGTAATTAGAATGTCAGGTTTAACATCCTCTACCGTTTGTTTAATAATCGTTTTTCGTATTTGAAAGCATTCTTCTATAGTAATTGATGAATCTACTGATAATAATAAGGCTGAATTTTCCTCTTTGTATATAGCTGGTAATTGTATCAATTTCACTGTTTCAGGCAAATCGAAGTTGGGTACGCTTTCTCCACCATTGATTATGTATACTTGAAAATATTTACTTAAACCATGAGCCAGTTCAATTGCTCTAACGAAATGGCCTATACCATAAACATATTGACAGTGAAGAATAATTTTGAGTTTTATATTTGCTTTTGAATTCATAAACTGTTTTAATAAAGGGAATTATAATCAACCATGCCGTTGATTATATCATTGTTGTAAAAGTCTTTTATCACCTTTGAAGCATAAGGTGCTTGGGTATCTGGTCCTATATATCCAGCAACATGAGGAGTAATTTTTATATTGGTGTTTTTATTAAATGGATGATTAAATGGAACTGGTTCTACTTCTAAAACATCAAGGCATGCACCAGATAACTTTTTGTTTTCCAAAGCAAAAAGAAGATCAGACTCAACAAGATGGGCACCTCTGCCAACATTCATCAAAAAAGAGTTTTCAGGTAAAAGATTGAAAAGGTGGTTGTTTAAAATTCCTTTTGTTGCGCTCGTTAATGGCAATTGACATACTAAAACATTGCATTTCTTTGCAAAACTTCCAAGCTCAGCCTCTCCAATATAAACATCTTCAATTACTCTTTTCTTTTTTGTTTTAACCCAACCTGACACTTCGAATCCAAAATTTATTAGTTTAATGGCAATTGCTGAACCTATTAGTCCCAATCCCATAATACCTACCCTAATTTTATTTTGTTGAATTGCTTGATATATTTCTGTCTGAACTTCAGTATTTTTTTCATGATTAATTTGAGGGAAAAATTTTTCTAAAATTTGTTCAACAACATAATTTGAAACACGATTTCTTAAATATTCATCAACAAGTCTTACTAAGGGAATATTGTGAGGAAGAAATGAAGAATCAATAATGTGTTCTACCCCGCTACCGCAGGAGAGTATCAATTTCAAATTCGGTAAACTGTTAAGGAATTTTGGTACATCAAGCCAAATAATTACAACTTCAATTTCTGACAACTCTGCTTCCTTTATTGAAGCAATTACATTGAATTCAGCTAAAGAAGTTCTTAAATAATCACGAAACTCCAAAGCACCTTTTACATCTGATTGAATTAGAATTGTTTTCATTTAATACAGGCTTTTACAAGACCAAAATTCGATTTCACTATATTATTATCTCCCCTTTTCCTTAAAATATTAGAAGAATAAATCCCACTCATAATTTGCACAGGAATAAGGTGGTCTTCAATTTGAGAATTGATTGATTCTTTGGTTTTTCTTCCTGTCAGATAGTCCGCAAATTCTTGTACAACTTTAAATTTCACCCATTCCATAGTAATCATCGATTCATCTTCTGAATTTTGTTCATCTATAATATCTTTAAGATGATAAACTTGGGGTTGCTTTGAAGTTTCTGCTACTAAAGGATTCTGGAAAATATAAATCTCAAAATGATTTTTCCCACCTAAATAATCCTCTTCTCCGTTATTTTCATCGTGTTTATCGTAGGCCTGATAGGCGTGGATTTGTATATTTTGAAATGGACCTTGTTGGATATTGTAGCTTTCGTGTTTAATCCGTCCATTCCCTTTATACAAATCATTCCCAGGTTTAAGCCATGTTCTCCCTGCAAAACCATTGTGTATAAGATTTACATTAAAATTAGCAATTGCTTCTTCATTCTTTTTTAACGTAATAATTGATGAAAGATCAATCTCGCCAAAGTCACTGCACATTTGTTTGAGCTGTACATCATTAAATTGATTGACTAAATTATATTTTTCGCCAAAAATGTTTAAGTAATCGTTTTCATTAAATTGAGTAAAAAAGCCATTAGGTTGAATCAAGGAACTCACAATTTCCATTGTGTCCGCAAACTTTTTATGAACATCTGCTGCTTTATAAAACTGATATATTGTATCAAAAATATGATACCCGCTATGTGATGCTTTACCGTAACCTGAACAATATGGATGATATTCTTGGGTGACTATTTCATTCGGCAATCGCCATTGACCATCAGAATGATAGGCTTGAATAAATGTTATCGGGCAATTGGTTTTTTCTCCTATTTCACGAATTTTGTCAATCACAAACTGAAACCCTTTATGAAATCTACGATGAGAATTAATCATAAATATGGTTTCTTTTTCAAACTGTAATTTTTTGTAGTTTTCTAGTAAGATTAGGTAATCATCTAGTATTCCTTCAGCACTTGAAAGATCACTTATTGCATTTGCCCTAGTTGTTATGGGTTTATCCATAAGAATATTTAGTCCATTTTGTAATGCCCATTCGGCATATGCTTTATGAACTAAAGGTTCTGTGGCAATAATTACACCTGATATTTTTCTTTCTCGAACAAAATTTGAAAGTCTGTACGCTACTTCAGAGGGCATAACATCTGTAAATGGTTGAATTAACCATAACTCTGTTTGTTCAAATATTTTTATGGCGTTTTGAACTGCCGAACCTTGACTTTCTAAGTCAATTACTAATTCTAATTTAATATTTTTAATTCTATACAAAGCTGGTAGGTAAACCCGTCTAGCATGGGGACCACAACCAATCAGGATTATTCTTGCTATATTATCTCTATTCCCCATTTTATAATATTATCTAATTTCAAACAATAAAACATATTTTTTAATAAGGCATTTCCCCTCCAATAGTTACACGCTTTAAAACCCTTCTAATACTGGAATCAAATGATGGTCTATAGTGTATCGTAGCACGATTGTCCCAGAAAACCAAATCACCATTATTCCATTGATGTTCATATTTGTAGCTAAGGTTAATAATATGCTCATACAATCTAGAAAACAATTCATTTCCAATTTTATATGGAACATCAACAAACTCTAACTCATATGCAATATTCAAGTAAAGGATTTTTTCATGAGTAAGAGGATGTGTTCTAACCAGAGGGTGCTGAAAGGTATCCCCAGGAGGAATATCAATGTTACGATTAACATATTTCGCAGAAACAGAACCAAATGGTCTATAAAAAGGGTTGAATGTAATTGATTTAATTTCATCAATATTTGATTTAGTTTCAGGATCAAGCATGTTGTATGCCTGAACCATATCGAACCAAACTGTAGGTGCAGAATTCGTATGAATATCAATTGCATATAGTATCGAAGCTGATGATGGACATTTCAACCACTGATGATCCGAATGCGGAAGAACTTCTTGATGACCCAAATATGATTTTTCATATTCTTTTGCTTGATTTCCAACTATCACAATAGGATTGTTAGAATCCTGACTCCCCAACACAGGAAATTTATCATCAGGTACAAATAGAGCCCCAAAACGAAAAGCAAAATCACTTAATTGTTCATCCGATAATTGTTGATCTTTAAAAACGACAACTTTATATTTATTAAGTAAATCCTGGATTTGAAGTATTAATAAAGAGGATAGGTCTTTTGCTAAATTGACTTTATTGATAGTAACTCCTATACCATTTTCATTTGCGGTAATATTAAAATTCATAATAAAGAGTCTGTTTTATTGTATTTATACGAAGGTAAAAAATGGCTCTTTGGGTTTTGCGAAGCGCTGGCTTGTGTGTTAGGCAAAACGCAATGTGCCACTTGTGCGATCTGCTGTCTTTTTACAATGACGCATAATACAAAGGAAAGTTGATGAAAGCCCAACTACTACTACTAGGCAGTATCACAGACCTATATGGCTTCATCAACTTTCCAAGTTGAACGAATCCGGTGTAAGGTTTAAGGGTAACGCTTCTGTCTGTTTTGGTGATCATTTGATGGTACCTGCTATATTTGAACCCAAATCTAAGAAGATTTTTTTATTTCAGGGTACATCTTAATCATTTTTTATCTTTGATCGATTTATTATTACAATATTTATGATATTTGTACGTCTTTTGCACGAGGTTTGTATCTAGAATGTAGTATTTTAATCTTTTAATTTTCATATAGGCTTAAATTTTTCTAACACTTTTGTAGCTGGTGGCTGATATTTAATGTCTCTATTATCACACAGATGCTGGTAGTGTCAATTATGGCAGCTACATATAGGGGGCTGAGTATAGAGTCAAAAAAATAAAAAAATATGCAGTAAATTAATCTGACATATTATCTTAGTCTCGGGCTGGGAGGCTTTACATAGGAAGTGCTGATATCGGTTGGCGTTCTGTCCGCAGTTGTCATTATTTTACTCTTACGTTCCAATCTTCTGATGTCAATTCAATTGTCTCCATAGCTTGATAACAAAGTTTTTGAATGCTTTGAGCAGATAAATTCATTTCTATGTAATATCCATTTTGAAGTTGTCGAATGGCTCTGAATTTATTTTTGTCCTTACCTAAATATCTTGGGAAGTTATGAGCTAAGATTTCAAATTTTTCTTGTTCAAGGTCAGCTACAGTATTTAATGTTTGTTCCATAACATCACGCCAACTATGAACTGGAATGTGTTGTCCAAGGATGCTTAATGAAATAGGTGTCGTCCCTGTTACTTCTTGTAAGTCGGTTGGAGTAGTGTTTTCCTGACCAAAGTAAGTCCAAATTTCAATAGCTTGTTTGGCTAAATTCTCTGCTCGCTGTTCAATTTGGTTTCTTGTCCAATATGGTATTTCTTTGAAGTATTTATTTAGTTCTAAATGACTTTCCTCTAAAGTTGTTTTCTTAGTTGGAAAGCCGTCATTTGATAATTCTGTATTGTAGGCTGTCAAAGTTAAATTTCCAATTGTATGCAGAAACAAGTCGTGTGTTTCTTCCCATTCTGCTCCAAGTTCATTTTGCCACCATTCAGATAGGGTTTGAGGCATTATATGTTCAATAGTTAAATTGTCAAATGGGACAATTTCTTTATGGGCAAAACTCTCTTCAATTGTTTCAAGAATGAGCTTTGTTTTTATTTGTCTGTCTCCACCACCATAAAATTTGGTTTCCCTGAAACGTAGATAAAATTCATTGTCTTTAGGATACCCCCTGCCTTGTAATACAGACTTAAAGCCTTCCACAATGTTGCCCGGATGTTTAGAAATAATTTGAGGATAAACTATCGGGAATATTTTGTTTAGTTGGTTAGAAGGAACGTTACACACAAATCTTCTGATTAAGAAATTCTCCAAAGTTTTCAAGATAGTAACAAAGTCGTCTTTGATAATTTTCCCATCAGCGTAATTGCTGTAAAAATTTAAAAGCAATGGATAGGCAGTAGTAACTTCAATTCTATTGAGTCTGCGAAAATACTTTTGCAACAGAACCTCGGGTTCAAGTTCAGGATAAATAAGCCTTTGGTAATAGATTGAGAATTTCTTTAAATCGCTTAAATAGTCAGTTGCATTTGATGTAGAAACACTTTCCTTTAATGCATAATAAACATCACCTTGTTTGATAATATTTCCGTTACGCATTAAAAAGTGTCGAATAAATTCGGTCAAGTTTTCACCCAATGCTATTTGCATTGGCAACCAATAGTCGTTATAAACTTTTTCCTGCTTGTCAACATGAATTCGCATAAAGAAGTAGTTACGAATTAAGTCAGCTTGGGTTAACGGTCTGCCTTTAGCGTTCAAACTTTCAAATACTAAATATGGATTGTCATCGGTATCAAGCACGATACTGACAACAGAAAAATAGCTTGTGATTATCTTTTTTAATTTCTCTGGCTCAAGTTCAACTTGTTTCAGCTTTTTCTCAAAAAATACGTATGCTCTTGTAATTTGATTTTCTGTTTCATTTGGATTACCATTAATTAGGTTTTCAAATGTCGGTCTGTCAACTTGTGTCGGCATCAACTTGTAATAGTCATTGCCGTCTTTATATTGGTTTACAAGTAAGGTGTTATTTACTTCGTCTGCAAATCTTAGGTTTTGGTTTTCTCTTGCTTTATTCCTCAAAAGTGCTAACAAAATAAAAATTGTTGTTAGTCGCTGTTGCCCGTCTATAAGTAAATATTTTGCAACTCCTTCAGGTACAGAAACTGTCGGCATATTTACAATTGAACCGATGAAATGCGTTCTTGGGTTTTCCATTTCACATAATTCAACAAGGTCTTTCCAAAGAACTTCCCATTCTTTTGGTGTCCAACTGTAAGTCCTTTGAAAAAGTGGAATTACATATTGCTTTGTCCCTTCAATTATGTCTTGCAGTTTGGTTTCTTTTGCTTGCATTGTTTATCTGTTTATTCGTTGTTGTGTCGTCTGTTACGCTTACCGATAACGGATGATTATATGAGAATGACTGTGCCGAAGGGTAATCTTCCGTTATATATATTGTTAGTGACAGTTACTAAACTATCCGATTTCTTTCTTCACCTTCTTCATGAAATAATATTTTGTCTTCAATAACGAAGGGGCCTGAAATTGTGTAGTCTCTTCTATGCCAAACAATTTCAGAATCTCCATATTGGTCATAAAGTCTAACTTCTATGTCCAGGGCTCCTTCAGACCCATCGTTGTTGTTATATCTAAAATAATATCGCCTTCGTGGTAATAACTTTATTGGTGTATAATTATGTAATGTATCTTTTGTGAAACCATCGATGATTCCATCATTATTAGCAATTTCTATTTCAAAGTCAATACTGTTAATTATTAATTTAAATTCACCATTCTCAATTCTCTTTACAGAACAAACATCTGCTGCAAATTTATTGTATCCCATACTTAAAGTTTAAGAACCTAAAAATCCGACAAGCAAAATGTCTGTTGAAACATTCTGTTTATTGTTATCTTCTTCAGTGATTATTATTGAGAATTGTCTGTTGGTTCCTAAAGAATATGAGTTAAGAATATTTGCATCAACATCATAAGGTCCTATAGATATGTTTTCGCCGTTTTGCGTATATGCATTTATGGTATATTTCTTGTTAAAATTTTCGGATTTTGTAACACGAATTTTAAAGTTAGCACATAAATCATATACTGTGCTATTTCCAGGTTTTAGTTTCAAAGTCTTCTTGTTATTGCAATTACTTGTTTTTAATTTTGAAGTTAAGGCTCCAAAGTAAACATCTGAAGCTTCAAAACTTATTTCGGCTTCGCTTTCAGATGCTTTTTTGAAATTTGTACTAAATTTTGTATCAATTTTCTTTATAGCAGCTTCAAATTTTGCTTTCTGTTCTTGATTATTGATTCCCTTTGTAGACAATTTAAATTTATTGGCTCTAATTCCACCAATTAAGACAATTCTATCATTAACAAAAAATTCCAAATCTTTTATTCTACATGTCTTATTATCAAAATCTGGCAATACTAATTCTGGTTTAATAGTAAAGACTTTAGCAGATTCAATTTCGGTAGTGACATTAGATGATAATAAACTTGAAATTTCAGCTTCCAATCCAAATTCAAGAAGTTCTTTTTCTAGTTCGGCCTTTAATCCAGCTTCAAAAGTTTTCTCTTGCTTAGCCTTTGAAATGAAGTTCTCATAACTATCTGTTTCGGTTGCAGATTCTCCATTCTTTAAAAAAAAACAACTCCCTGATGGAGTAAATTGTTCTCCAAGGAATATTCCTGGTAAACTTAATTTTCCTACTGGGAAATTCAGTTTTAAGTACTCTGGGTTTACATCATTTGGAAGAGTGTTATTAATAACCGATTCAAACGGTTTCGGAGAACAGGCAAAAATTAAAGTAATTAAGAAAAGTAAGATTAATTGTTTCATATTTTAATGTTTTGATTTTTAATTGTCACTAACGTGTTATTAACCGAACAAAAAATCTAGAAACTTTCGGGTTTTTCAAGATAAAGAAATTTAATGATGAAAAAGTCTTGAAAGTCACACTGACTTTTTATTAGAAAACACAAATCTAAATTAACTTTTTTAATTTTGCAAATTTATTTTCTGTCGGAGTCTAAATAGGGCATCCCTATTTTATTATTATCTACGTTATGCGATATATTGTGCGGTATTAATTTGCTATTACTATTTAAATTTTACTTTTGATGATTTTGATTGTTCATTACAAAATTTTATTTTTTTTTCATTTTTATTATCTTCAGCCCGATTTCTCATCAATTTGTTTAGTGGACTTTCTATTATAGATAGCTTATGATTGGTCACATGGGTATAGATGAGCGTGGTTTTGATGTCGCTATGTCCGAGCAGCTCTTGTATATATCTAATGTCTGTCCCTCAATCCAAGAGATGAGTAGCATACGAGTGCCGAAGCATGTGAGGCGTCACTTTGAAGGGTATGCCAGCTTTTTGAGCGCATTGGCTTACTACTTGTTGCACGCTGCGTTCACTATATTGACTCTTTTGGTCTTGCCCTTCGATCAGCCAGTATTGAGGTTTGTACTCATGGATATAGACTTGTAGTACACACTTGAACTGTTGACTCATCGGTATATCCTATCTTTATTGCCTTTGCCCAGATGTACAAAGATCTGATTCCTGTCCCATAGTATATCATCTAAGCGTATGCTTAGCAGTTCATTCAGGCGGATGCCATGCCCATAGAGTGCGTGTATTATAGTAGTGTGCTTGAGGTTGCCAGCTGCTTTTAATGTTGCATTTACTTGCTGCACACTTAGCACTTTCGGCGGGTAGTGGCCTTGTCTGGGTCTTTTGATCCGCTCTATTTTGAGTTGAGGTAGATAGATGACCTTTTCATAATAAAATTTGTAAGACTGATTGAGCTATTGATGAGACTTTCGGATACTCTTTCACTGCTGACCACATCCAGAAAAGCATTGACAGCAGTCTCGATGACCTCATCATACTTGAGTGGATATAGATGACTTGCATACAGTAGAGTCCCCATTTTTGGCATCATATTCAGCTATGCCTATTCCGCTTTTACCCATTCATAAACTTTATGTAAATCTGGTTACTAATGGATGGCCTAGACTTGATTTTGCTTCTGAAATAGCTGAGGATAATATCTTACAACGTCCACCACGCAAGCCAGATGAAAGCATTTTTGGGGGAGGTGTTGGTATTCATATCCTTTGGGTCGGCTTATTAATGGGTGCCGTCTGTATAGTTACGCAATCATACGCAATTCATGTCGGGAACAATAAATGGATGACGATGGTGTTTACTGTTTTAACTATTTCTCAGATGGGTCATGCCCTAGCGGTACGTAGTGGTTGCAAATCACTCTTTAGTTAAGGCACTTTCAGCAATAAACAATTGTTTGGAGCAGTATTATTAACTATCGGGCTGCAAATGGCCGTTATTTACATTTCATTTTTGCAGGATATTTTCACAACTCAAGCTCTGACCTTAAGAGATTTATTGATTTGCCTTGATTTGTCAAATATTGTTTTTGTGGCTGTAGAAATCGATAAGTGGATAAAGCGATTGAAGACTTAGGTTGTTATAAAATACTGCTTTAAAAATAGAGTCTTGTCACAGGTTGGTAGATACAGTTTTACTTTCGTAAAAATATCATAACATCATCCTGAAATTTGGGATTATCTCCTTGTCCATAAAATCTTGTATTTATACTAAGATAATTCCCTCCAATTTTATATTCAGAAGCAACATTAAGATTATCGATAAATTTTTCTTCGTAGGCGCATGACTCATATAAACAGGCAATTTTGGTTCTCAATTCCGCATTTAAATTTAATCTTCCTAAATTGGCAATTTCATAACTTCCTCCGAAATAATTAGTTGATGATTTACCTTCAACTTCAAATCTACTTTCTACATTAGTATTTTTAAAGTCAATAGACATTTCGTAGATATGTGTTTTTATTTTATTTGCTGCAGCACCTTCAGAAGTATATCCTAAAAATGTCCAAGTACCTAATAAAGGCGAAATGTCATATTTGCATGGACCTCGCTCAGATACTGCGATACCAGAGCATGACGCTTCACAATTATTGCCATACGTTACACCATTGCATCCGCACACGGGATCGTACAATGTGATACACACACAATTTTCGTCTAAAACTGCATTACAATCATTAAAATTTTGATTTGATTCGTCTTTAGAACATGCAAATACAGACAAAAGAAGGATAATAAATGAGATTCTAGACATGATTAATATATTTATTTACCTATATAGACGATATATCTTATGAAGAAGTTGGTAATTTTCTAATTTATTTAATTATTTGTTTTAAGAAGTAGTAATTTATCAACACTATAATCAAATAAAAAGTTTTGTCAAATTTTACATGTTTCATTTAAAAACAGCGTTATAAACTTACAATATAATTATAATGTAGTTTTATCAACCAAATTAATACATGAATCCAAATTTAAATTTGTTCTACCTTTAATAATTATGTCATAAGTTAGTTTTTTCGTACTGCGGTTAGTTGATAAGATAACTGGTGTAAAAATCAAGTTTGTTAGCTATGTAGGTCGTGCAATATTTACATCGGACTCAATGACCTATAAAATAATATAGATCAAGCATTTATTACAACAAATTTTAAATATTTGAGACGTGACGTATAAAAAATATCATTTTTGCCTTCTTACTTTTAAATCTGAAAATATAAATTTGTAGTTATCCTGAATTGTGATATCATCAAGCAAGGTTTGCAATCCAATAGTATCTACTTCAGCTAATTCAGATAGCCTTTGTCTAATATTTGCTTTAGGGCGAAAAAGAAGGTTGTAAGTCGCTTTTTTTACATAATCTTTTTCCGCAATTCCAGCTCCGTGAATAAATAAGGATTGAATAGCTTCTTCATCATTAAGTTCATCAAACTCAATACTGATTATAATCCAATGACCTTTCCACTTTTTTTTATTTAAAGTTCTATTTAAATCACCTTCTGTAAGCTTGTAAGCATATTGTAAAGAAGCATCTTCTGATAGCAATTTTATAGCCTTAAAAACATTGGTTTTCCCAGGTCTATTCTCGCCAATAATGGTATTTATTCCTTTCTAGAACTGAAAGAACGCATTTTAAAAATTCCTGTAATTAATGAGGCTGACATTGGAAATATGCATCTGACTTTTGGTTTAGAGGATTCGTTTAAGATTACGGCTAACGGTTAGCAATGACGAAGGGCAGTTCCGATGAGGTCGTCTACTCGATTATAGCCTATGCTTCGCTCGGTTTTTTTTGTTTATTCCATCACAAATTCGATTGTCAATTCTACGTCTTTGTCCACAAGGGTTTTGTCAGGCTAACTTTCCTCATAGGCAATATTCCAATCGATTCGGTTAAAGGTAAATATAGTTTTAAAAATGCCACCTTTCTGATATGCAAAAAATTCGATGTTCTTTGTAACTTCGCGTATTGTTAGGTTTCCTGAAATTTTAAGACTGTCGTTTTTCGTCCTTATACTGTTGCTTAAAATAGGTTAATGTTTTTGTAGGATTTAAAGCGTTTTGAGCCTGCAAAATAAACTCGTCAGGGCTAAAAAATCCAACAATTTTATGCAAAGCGTTGCCATTTTCGTCAAGGAATAAATAAGTTGGGTGGAACTGAATATTATAAATTTTATTTGTTTCAACACCTTCACCTTTTCTAGTATTTACTTCTAAGCAAACAAAATTTGAGTTATAAATGGAAGCCACATTTTTGTCAACAAATGCGGTCTTTTCCATTTTTACACAGGTACTGCAACCATCAAAGTGGAAATAAAGCAGAACAGCTTTTTTCTCTTTTTTAGCTAGCTCAAAAACTTGAGAATAGCTGATTTGTCTAAGTAAAAGTGTCGTGTCTGAAGCAGCTACACTTAATTGAATTAGGAAAACTGTCGTAAATGTTAAAATTATTTTCATTGTTTGTCTTTTTTAAATGCCCACTAACGGCAGTACTTTGCGATGGTTTTTGGTAATAGCCAAAACTGTCTTCAAAGCACTTGTTAGTACGGGTTATTCAATTTTTACCATTTTCTCTGTACTCCCAATTTTTTATCCGTTTCTTTTTGAGTTTTATGTTTGGAATCTTAGATTTTCGAAGAGCTTTTCTCTTCTACTGGATACTAACGTTTTACAGCTACCCGAAGTTGGCGATTGCGAAGCACTAAACTGTCTGCCTCCACAACACTTGATACGAATCGAACCGCCGAAGCGGCACAAAGCTTCATTTAACCACTGAACCCGCTTTTTTTGTAGGTGCTGTTACAGGCTGTGGTTCTTGTGTCTTGGTTCATAAATTAGTCTTAAAAATGTACTAAATCTTTCATTTTCCCTTCTTAAAGGAATTCCCGTAACAATTCCGATCAATAAATTGTCTGTAATACTTACTCGCATTTGAGGTCTGATTGTCATATCAAAATCTTTCTTTTCGACCAGTTTGTTAAATTCAATTCCAATAAAATTTCTTGTTCCTGGTATCATATAATGAAAGTTGCTATTTATCTGCCAACTTGTATTTATTGACTTGTCAGCAAAATGTTGAATAAATGCAGGACCTGTATAAAGCAAAGTATGAAAATTGTGCCCCCATCTTTTGGCTACAACAAAGAAAGGATTGTATATATTTCCTGTGAAAAGATTGTCCTTTCCGTATCTGTCAAATTCGGTCAATTCAAATTCTTGAATGTAGCCCAACGTCATACTTGTTTTATTCTTTTCAGATACATAAAATGAATATTGAGCAGCCAATTTAATACTATTAAGCTTGTTGCTCGGTGCTGTTGCATTTCCGTTTGTCGGGTAGTAGATTGAAAATGGCAATTCAACTTCAAGCCCAAGTCGGTTTATTGGTGCCCACTCATATTCTACAAGTGCGGTATATTTGTCAGAAGTATTATTGTCAGTGAGACCTAGT
>Ga0105045_10002999_pt1 | contig 14368 bp, 8 predicted proteins | sample MAT02_FD_78089 | JGI IMG/M metagenome (GOLD analysis project Ga0105045, IMG submission 78089) | Freshwater microbial communities from Lake Fryxell liftoff mats and glacier meltwater in Antarctica - MAT-02 (megahit assembly) | ecosystem: Environmental > Aquatic > Freshwater > Ice > Liftoff...
AGTCAACTTCACTTGGCCGCTGTAGTTCGTTGGCGAAGTCATCTCGATCTTCGCCAGATCGGATGCGGCAACACTCCAGCTGCCGTCCACTTGGCGAGTCCCGCTCGATAGCGAGAAGCCTTCGGGCACTCCCTTGATCGAAACGCTCAGCACTTCGCTGCCATCGACGTCGGTCAAACCTACACTGAGATTCAACGCTATCGCGTTGTCTTCGAGACCGCTAACATCGTTTGCGGTCAAGTTCGCGGCGTCAACAACGGCGTGTACTTGAATGTTGACCGTGGCAGTCGAGGTAGCTCCTGATGGGTCCGTTACCGTATAAGAGAACTTAGCCGGTCCCGAGTAATTCGCATCGGCCTTGAACTCGATTTGACCGTTGGCGAGCATTTTCACGGTGCCATGTTCCGCATTGGAAACGCCGGTTATTTTAAGCTTGTCGCCATCGACGTCGGAATCGTTGGCAAGTAGCTTTTCGGCATCGATTCGCAATGCCGAGTCTTCGGTTGTCACGAAGCGGTCGTTCGAAGCCAATGGGCCTTCGTTTACGTTATCGACTGCGATTTGGAAGCTGCGAGTCCACGCATCATTTCCAACCGTTCCGGTTACTTTGACTTCAAGCGTTTTGGCCTGCTCGTAGTCCAGCGAAACTCCATCCTTGAGCTTGAGGCTCCCTTCTTTCACTTCGAATCGCTCGTCGCTAACCTGATAAGAAGCTGCCTTGGTGTTAGCAACGCCAATCTTACCGACAATTGCACCTGCAGCATTCTCAGCGATATGAGCATCGACTGGTCTTGGAGCAGACGATGTGTTGAAGCTCAGTGTGCCTGACCATGCCATCACCTCTTGGCCGCGAATTTCATCGCCAGCACGATGGTATTTCGATTGAGGCCCTTCGGCTTCGAACTTCGTGCCGTTGACTTCGATCGCATCGACGTACATGTTGCGATCGGTTTCGGCCTTGCCTTCGAAAGTACCATTCGTGAACCGAACCGAGACGTTGCTCAGCTGCTGGCCGGGAGCCACCTTGAACGTCAGGTCACTGAATCCGTTGGGTCCTTGAGCTGCGATTCGGTCCATGGTCGCGACATCGACAACACCGGTTGCGATGCGACTGCCGTTGGCCCAAACTTCATAGCGTGGTGGTTCGGCGCGTTGGCCCGCGTTGTTCCCCATCTCACCGCCAATACGGACGGTCAATTGATTGGGTTCCGCACTCGACGAAACCAATTGCATCGGTTCAAGCGACTTGGCAACCGTATCCGGTGGCAACCATGCATCTGCGAACGCCAGTGTTTCAGCATTTACGACCCGATCGGTTCCGTCGGGTGAACCTGGACGGTTGTCGGTGACAGTCAGCGAGCCATCCGCGTTGCGAACAACGGTGTAGTCGCTCGAGCTCCCGCTGAATTGCACGCGATCGAAGCCTTCGCCACCGTCGATGAAATCGTTACCCGCTCCACCGATAATCACATCGTCGCCAGCTTGAGCGTTGATCGCATCGTTTCCATCTCCACCATCGATGAAGTCGTTACCGGTTTGGAGACTGGCCGGATCAACCATCTTGAACATTTGAACGTTGTCGATGAATCCGCCTAACCCATCCGAAACGCCAGCAGCGCGGAACTCAAGCGAACCGGCGGTGCCATTGCCTTCGACTTGATACGAAAGCGTTCGCCACTGGGTACCTTGTTGCCCAACTCCGTCACCGACTAGTGTATCGATCTTGACTCCATTCCAATACACTTCAACGCCATTGCTGGATGCGGGAACACCCGGTCGTGGCGAGTACTGCACGGACAGTTCGTAGCGTTGGCCAGCTTCTGTCGCCACGAGTTGTCGCATACTACTGTTGTTATGACTATCCATTTCAACGAGACTTGTTCCATCGGCCGCTGCACCGACGACATCCTCCTCGACTTCAATACCCGCACCCTCTGTTGTCACCCAACCGTCGAGAACTCGCGAAACGTTCCAAGAATTACGTGTCGTGGTATTTGTTTCAAAGCTTCCGTTGGCAACTAGGTTATCGCCGGTCTTCACCAAGGTTTTATCGGTTGGCAACCCAACAGGACTTGTGTCACCGAAGATAGTGTCGTTACCGGCACCTGCCATGATTCGGTCATTGCCTGAGCCACCCTCGATGATATCGCTGCTCGCCGAACCGGTGATCGAATCATTGCCAGCATCTCCAAATAGCATGTCGCTACCGGTTCCATTGGATCGAAGCGTGTCGTTGCCGTCGCCACCTCGAAGCGTATCCTCGCCGTCCCCGCCGGTCAAAACGTCATCGCCCATTCCACCACGAATATCATCGTTGCCCGATCCCCCATCAATGGTATCAGCAAGTCGCGATCCGATGATTTTGTCGTTACCAACGGTTCCTCGTTGAACCCAAGCGTTCGACTCGCTAACCAAAGTTTGATCAGCAAAAGTCAATCGCTCAACATTGACGATGGTATCCGTGCCATCGACGCCTCGTCGGTCGAAAACTGTCGTTGTTCCATCTGAATTTCGTACGACATCGTAATCATCGCGATTGCCTGAGAAGCTCGCGACGTCAATGTCTGCACCGCCATCGATAAAGTCGTTGCCGGTTCCACCTACCAGGACATCATTGCCCGTCCCACCCTTAAGTGTGTCGTTCCCAGATCCTCCGTCTAACACGTCGTTACCAGCATCGCCTCGCAGATCATCGTTGTCTTCTTCGCCAAACAAGCTGTCGTTGCCTTCGCCTCCGATCAATGTATCATCGCCTCGACCAGTCAAGATCGTATCGTTGCCTCGACCACCATCGACAGTATCCTGCGCTGTACGCGACTGGTTGTTATCGAATAAGTCGTTGCCATCGCCCAGTTTTGCATCCGAACCATTCGCTGCTCCGTAAACGATGTCATCTTGGGAAGAGCCGATCACGTTTTCTATATCTTTATAGGAATCACCAGCCGCGTCGCCCGTAAGCCCTCCCGTTTTTTGCCATGCAAGTGGCCCAACCCCGTCGGCTTCATCAAGCTTAACGGTCACACCTTGAGCAGATTTGGAATAGTCGACGGTGTCAATCCCTTTGCCGCCATCCAACAGGTCCGCGCCGGCTCCGCCGATTAAGACGTCGTTGCCGGCGCCACCATAAAGTTTATCGTTGCCATCTCCGCCATTGAGAATATCGTTCCCTCCAGTCACTGATGGAGCGATATTGATATTGGTGACAACCGCACCGAAGTAAGGTCCGCTTTGGATATTGGGCTTAGTCAAGCTCGCGAACACGATCTTGGTCGATTCGGACGTTGCGACGAAAGTGAACTCTTGTGTTTGGTAGCCCATCTTTTGACGCGACCAATCCGACGGTTTACTCCACTCAAACTTGGCAGAGCTCCCGCCAGCGTTCAACTGCAGGGACTTGTTTGGCAAGCCCCCGTCGCAGTTCCCTGCCATATCGAACTTAACGGTATAGGTCCTTCCAGGTTCGGTTGCGATTTGTTGGCTGATGGCACCTGGCGATGATCCATCCAAGTCAATACTGCCTCTCGCGCCATTGTGTTCCCAGTAGCTACCAATAACATCGACCGTACCGCTCTCGACCCTCCAACTGCTGAAGTTGGAGCCCACTCCGCGCGTTTGGAATGCATTTGTGACACCCGTGTTCGCAAAACTACCGTCGGCAACTAAGTTTTCAGATTCGGTCGAGTCCTCATCACCGAAGAGAAGGTCATCACCGGTTCCGCCATCGAGTTGGTCGTTGCCGCTGCCACCCTTGAGTGTGTCGTTCCCCCCGCCACCAAGTAGTTGGTCGTTTCCTGCACCGCCGAGCAATAGGTCATTGCCTGAACCGCCATCGAGAATATCGTTACCTCGTTCGCCATCGAGAAAGTCGTTTCCGGCTCCACCCGATAGGGAATCGTTGCCGCCGGTCGTTGCAACAAGGCTGATGTTATCGAGAGCCGTACCAATATTGTCATTCCGACCTAACTCAGCGAAACGGAGCGTGTTTGTGCCGTCGCCTGATCCAGCAACCAGATTGAATGTGTGCTCTTTCCAACCTTCTTCAAAAGTTCCGCCGGTCGTACCGAGCTTTTCGCCGTTCCAATAGACCTCCATCACTCCTGTGCCTTCGGCACCCCGACTGCGCGCGTCGAAGTTGAGTTCGTAAGTCTCACCACTTGCGAGTCCATCCACCCTTTGTGAGAACGTAATGCCGCCTGGTGATGCATCGGTATCTAACCAATGCTCGCCATCAGTAGCACCCACATTTCCATGATTTGCATCGACAACTTCGAATTGAGGACCACTCTCGAGATTCCATCCCTCTAGTTGTTTGAATCCACGCCAACCACCGGTCGCAATATCACCACCAGTGAATTTTTCAAAGCTGCCGTTTTGAATAAAGTTTTTCCGTCCATCATCTCCGGATAGCCGATCGTCACCTTCACCACCAAGCAGGACATCGTTACCTGAACCACCGCTTAGATTGTCGTTACCAGCGTCTCCAGAAAGTTCGTCGTTGCCTGATCCGCCGGCCAGTAAATCGTTACCTTGCCCACCAAACAAATCGTCGTCTCCTGAACCTCCGCTCAATTGATCGTTGCCATCGTTACCGAACAGTTTGTCGTCACCGCCAAGGCCATTGAGCACATCGTCTACCGACGAGCCAGTTCCGGTGTCATTGCCGTCACTGGCATCCAATTCCTGTTCGTTCGTGGTTGTATCCACCCAAGTTGCAGACATCAGGATTCTTGGTTCCAAGATGTCGGTGGTGAAGGAAGCCTTCTGTGGTTCCATGACCTTGGCTGGCTTCTTACCCTTTTGGTTAGCGTCTGTATTAGCTTTTACTAGGGCGTTGCTCTTTTTTGACATTTTTGGACCTGGTGGTATCGACGTAGATTGAATTGTATTTGTTGCGTATTGCGTTAACGAGAATCAAGCGAATTAGTGGTAGTCGGAGTCCGTTCCGGTGTGTGACAACCGGACAGCAAAGCCGGCTAGCAATTGATGGGCGGTGTTATCGATTTCGACAACGACGCGAACCGTTTGCGTGGCCGCATCGATAAGCGGTGTTATGAAAACGATCTTTGCATTGAGCAACGGTCGGTTGGGTAGATCGGCACGCAGTTCGACGGTTTTGCCGATTCGTTGCGAGGAGACTAGGGAAAGTGGTACATACAAATCAGCTCGCAGAAGATTGATGTCGGCTATTTTGATAATGGGTGCGCCTCGCGAGACCGTCTCGCCAAGATGAGGATGGATCTTGATCACAGTTCCTTTGAACGGAGCTCGAATCTCAAATGTTTCGAGCCTTGCCTGTTCGATATTCATTCGTGCGATCGCATCGCGTTGGCTTTCGAGCCCTTCTTGCAAAGCTGCCTTTGCTTCGGACCGCCGACTAGTTGCCTCATCCACTTCAAGACCAGACGCCGCTTTTTTGCGGGCGGCCTGCTGAATGCGATCGAGGAATTGCTCAGCCAGGGAAACCTTGGCATTGGCCGATTGAAGCATTGCTTCCCGATTTGCAGATGATTGTGCGGCGACGAGAGATGCTAATGCAACCCGGTTATCAATCAGGGCTAGAACCGTATCGGAATCGACCACATCCCCTTCGGCTACGAACAACTTCCAAAGCGGACCATCCGCGGCAGCCGAAATTTCAGCAACTTGCAACGGATGGGCTATTCCCGGAAGCATTTCAATCTGCTTGATCGGAGTACCAGATCGGATCGGGTCAACTGAATCGATTTCGGAAGCAAATGGGCTGGCCGCTACGGACGTTACAATCGGCGCATTCGATACGACCGAAAAGATGGACTTGTCTCGTGGATCGCAATCTTCGGGCTGCAGCGAGGAAGCCAATACGCCCGGAGGAGCGTCGTGTGTGCTCTTGCTGGAGCGAGCAGATCGTGTCCAAAGTCCAATCGCCACACCAATCAAGGCGATCGAAAGTACCGAGACATAGCCATTCGTGAGGAATTTCAAGATTTTCAGGCCCTACAACAGATTTTCGTTAGGAGTTTGGAAGTTTGCAAAATTTGCAGCTTTGATTGAAGATTTAGCTCAAAGAAGCCTGTCGGTTAGAAAGGAGGTCTGCGAAAACGTCGAATAGCTGGAGCGGCTGAACGGGATTTGACGCGCATTACCGTTGTCAGGACTGGGTAGCCCCTGAATGCGATTACGAAAGATCGGAAGATGCTGGATGTGCATGCCGAAGAAGGGGTAGATACGTTTCCCTTAGTTCCGTCTTGCCCCACCGTAACTTCCGTCAATTCACACATGCGCTTCCCAACCCCAACATCACCATCGCTAAACAGGCTCGAAACCGCGACCTGTTCTCGGCGCGGTTTTGGCGTTGCAATCGCTTCCCTTGCGATCGGACTTCCAGGATGCAAAGTTGGCCCCGACTTTGCCCGCCCCTGCCCTCCAGAATTGAACGGAAGCTTTCATCAAGCGATTCTCGGTAACGATGCCGTTGAAAACTCGCCCCTCGATCCACAAACGTCACGATGGTGGACCTACTTCGAAGATCCCATTCTGCAGCTCTTGATCGACGAAGCGAGTCAGCAAAATTTGACCATTCGAGAAGCCTATTTCCGAATCGTAGAATCGCGTGCCTTGCTTGGAGTAGCCAGGTCCCAATTCTTCCCGCAGTTCAATGCAACAACCGACTCGAGCTTTCGCAGGAACAGCCAAAACATAAATCAAGTTCTCAGCCAGAACAATCAAAGCGCATTCTGGAATATGACCAACGGGTTCGAGTCGAGTTGGGAGATCGATTTGTGGGGCAGGATCGCTCGTGGAGTCGAAGCGGCCAACGCAGAGTTGCTGGCTCAACACGAATCATTGAATGACATTCGCATCACGCTGCTAGCGGATGTCGCCACGACTTATGTTCAAATTCGGGTTCTACAGCAACGCCTGTCGATCGCCAAGCAGAACTTAGAACTTCAAAATCAGACTCTTTACATTGTTCAATCGCGACAAGAAGCGGGGCTTGTCGGACAACTCGATCAATCAGAAGCAGAATCGAACGTTGCGGTGACTCGCGCTTCGATCCCCCCGCTTCAACAAGAACTTCAAATCGCGCTGTATCGTTTGACGGTATTGCTAGGACGAACACCTGGCGGTGACTTTGTTCTGGACGAAGGATTCGGGCAAATGCCGACGACCGTGATTGAGAATATTTATCCAGGAATGCCTGCCGAATTACTAACACGCAGACCCGATATTCGAAAAAGCTACTTTGATGTCATGGCTGCCAATGCCCGCATCGGGGTTGCAGTCGCCGATCGATTGCCCCAATTGACCATCCGTGGGAACATCTCGGTCGAAGCTCGAAACATCAGTGTGCTATATGAGGCAAACAGCCTCGCTCATAATGTCGGCCCTAGCTTTCGTTGGAACATCTTGAACTTTGGTCGATTAAAACGAAACATCGAAGCCAGAGAAGCAAGCCACCAGCAAAGCGTCGTCCAATACGAGGCGGCCGTCCTTCGTGGAGTGCAAGAAGTGGAATCTGCCTTAGTCGAATTCGTTCGACAAAGAGAACGCACCGCCGAGCTCGAGAAAGTGGTCGAAGCGACCAATCGTTCTGTCGAAATCAGCTTAGCACGATACGAACAAAACCTCATCACCTTCGACAGAGTACTCGACGCACAGCGAAGCCTTGCAACATCGCAAGGAAATCTAGCGACAGCACGCGGCGATATTCTATTCGCCCTCATCAAGACGTTTCGAGCGCTAGGCGGCGGATGGGGCAATGGAAGTTAGTAACCACGTGGTGGAATACCGAAGTCTCAGTATGATCTAATTACCCAACAGAACTTTTCTTCGCTCGCTAAAGAAAGTTCGAAGACTCATCTCACGGCGCTTCGGGACATATGCGGTGACCGCGTTCGATATCGCCGTTGCGAAAGCTTCTCAACGGCTTGCGATCTTCACCCTTGCCCACTAGCAGGTCCAGATTGATAGAGTGTACTTGCCTTTGTATTCCTGAACGTCTTGCCCGAGTTAGCAACGTCCGCTATCAGCGAAGGGCATGCGTTTGACTTTCCACCGAGTTCCTGCGCTTGTTCCTTGGTTTTCCCTGTGGAACTAGCCTAGACAGGCAGGCAGCTAGGGTCTCCTACGGAACTAAATTTGCGAAAATCAAGATTGCTGCAATACCAAATTTCCAAAGCTTAGCCCTAGCCAACGGTTTTTGGAAAACTAGGGAGGGGGTAGTCTCCAATAGTGGCGCGATCGCGGGCTTGGCCCCTGCGGTTAAACCAAAGACCAAAGCAAGCATGCTTTTTAAACTGGCATCGACCCAGGGCGCATTAAGCGGATATAATCCGCAACTATGTTTCCCTCGAAATTCACGCGATATATCCTCTGGGATGTTCTCAAGCTCTTCGGTTTGTCGCTTACCGCGATGACCTCTTTGATCTCATTGGTTTTTGTCGGCCAGCAACTCATTGCCTCCGACTTGAGCTACCTTTCAGTCGCGAAGCTGATGCCGTACCTTTTTCTCATGGGGCTTCAGTATTCGGTTCCTCCAACGATCTTGTTTTCGGTTTGTTGCGTCTATGGGCGAATTTCTGCTGACAACGAGATCGTTGCCTTGAAAAGTGGCGGCATTTCCCCTACGTGCCTATTTCGACCAGCAATATGCCTCGGTTTTTTGCTCAGCGTACCATCGGTTTGGATCAACGATGTGGCTGGCTCATGGGCAAAACCTACGGTCGAACGTCTGATCCTTCGCTCCCTTGAAGACATCATCTATAAAGGCCTTAGCTCTAAAAAAGCCTATAATTCCGAACACGGATTTGCGATCCACGTACAGGAAGTCAAGGATCGGTGGCTCATTAAGCCGAACATATGGATGCAGACGGATAACCAGTTGACAACCATCATTGCCGAGCGCGCGAAGATTTCGATCTACCCAGAAAAAGACACAATGATCATTGAGTTGGTCGATTCTCTTGTAGTGCTTGTCGACGGTAGCGGCCAAAAGGAAATACGAACTCCTGGCTCTGAGCCGTTCGAAATTCCGCTGAATCTGGCCGCTAAGAATGGAGCGAGTTCTGTCCGCCCTTCTCACTATTCGATCCGTCAGATTCCGGAAGAGCTGGCTCGTCAAAATGGCTTGAACGATCGCCGCCGCGAAAAACTAGCAACACGTCAAGCAATTGCCTTGGCATCCGGTCGTTATGTCAGCTTGAACGATGGAATCGCCCAGAATATTGCTGGTGAAATGGCTAACACTGACGACAAATTGGCTCGCCTAAAGACGGAACCGATGAGGCGCTGGTCGCTGGCATTTAGCTGTCTGGCATTTGTTTGGATCGGTGTTCCAATGGCAATTTTGATTCGTAGCGCCGATTACTGGTGGACATTTGGAGTCTGTTTCGTCCCGATTCTGTTGATCTACTATCCAATCTTTGGATTGACATTAGAATTTTCCAAGGATGGGACTTGGCCGGCAGTTACTCTGTGGCTGGGTAACATCACCTTGATCCTCATCGGGACCTGGCAAATGAGAAAAGTCATTCGAACCTAAACCAACCGCTGTCTCCTGTGCGAATCCCAAATTACCGTGGGTCCAAGGGTGTCACGATCAACATGACACCCATGATCGACGTGACATTTTTGCTCATCATCTTCTTTTTGGTGAGTAGCCATTTGGCCAAGCAGGAGAACTTCCTAAAACTCGATTTGCCTATCGCGGATGCAGGGTCGCTCGATACGGTGGATCGGCCAACGGTCACGGTACAAGTGCTACCATCGGGCGAATATCAAGTATCCAATGTCGCAATGCCGCTGGAACAAGTTGCACGGGTAATCTTGGGTCGGATGCGTATTGAGCCAGATGCGTTGCGTATCCGAATTCGAACAGACCGAACGACGCCCTACAAATACATCGCATCTCTACTCAAAGTGTGTTCGCAAACCGGCAACTCGGATGTAGTGTTTGCTGTGTACGAGGAGAAAGGCTCATGAGGACCTCCTACTCCAATCCTTCGAAGAGCGCGTCGGTCGACAGCATGATGACACCGATGATCGATGTCGTATTTTTATTGTTGGTTTTTTTCCTAGCAACCTCTTCATTTCAGAAGCTTGAAAAAGCTTTGCCGAGCGCAACGGCTTCGGATCCTGATGCACAAAAGCTAGGCAACGCGACAGACAAAGAGATCCCCAGTGTTCTTACTGATTTGAGCGATGTTGTGATTCGTATTCGAACCGCTAAGGATCCAAGTGCCGTCCAAGTAGTTGAGTACACGTTAAGCGGTCAGCCAGCGGCTTCCCTAGAGGAATTGACAAAGAGAATGAGTCAGCTGATCCGTGTTCGGCCAGACGTGCCTATTGTCATTGATCCAGAGGACGATGTTCCGTCCGGTGAGGCGATTCGCGTGTACGACATCGCCCGAGCCAACGGCTCGCTCGCGGTGTTTCTGGTGGCGCGCTAGGGAGCCCGTCTCGCTTTGCATGTCGCTCGCATGGGCAAGCGAAGAGTGGCATGCACGAGCGTTAGAGAATAGGCTTGGGGGAGCGTGGTGAATGGAACTAGCAATTCACACGCCCTTCGTTCCTCAGGGCGTGCCACCCGTAAGCTTACAAAGTGAGCGGCTAGGCTCATGGAAGAAGTTCAGCTTTGGACTGAGCGGTTGCAGGAGCCGATTGGATGTACTTCGGGGCGGTGATTCGTCGATGGGATTGGTGGGTCACTTCCAGGTCCTCGGATGTATCCTTGATCTTCGATAGCGACTTGACGCCATCTTTCCGCATCATCTGCAGCCCGTTCACAACGGCTCTTGGAACAGGCCAATGTTCCTCGAGTTTCCGGCCCCAATCGTGCAAGCGTTGCAGTAATTGTTGATCTATTCTTCGAACGCGTGTAGCCGCTCGTGCAATCACCAATTGCTCGTCCTTCCGAAGTTGCCAAAGTTGCAAGATTTCCTCGAAATCGATGGCTTCGTAGGATTGGTGTAGGAAAATAAAGTCACCACGAGCCAAGCAGAGCACCGACTCGACTGATTGAACCGGTCCTACTGAAGTCATGTTCCGGACAACATTGACCTGCGGATACTTCCTTCGCATCTCATCGAGTACTTCGGGAGTTGCGTCGTCGGATTGGTCGTCTACGACAATCAGTTGAACATCGCTACACAGCTCGCATAACAATTCGAGTAGCTTCTCCACTCGCTCCGCGACTTGCGATTGGCGATCACGAACAGGGAAAATTATGCTGAGTGATTCAGGCATGCGTTGACTCGACGAAGGAATAGGAAGGAATAACCCTTCCTCGACAGTACTCAACTCCAATACGTTTATTGGATATCGGGCGATTAGCTCGCAAAACTCGGGAGTCGCCGAAGAATTAGGTTTTTTGGGGACGTAGCGGTTATTTGGGAGCAGCCTCGAGGGCGGCACAGTATTTAGGAACGTTTTCATGGCAACGCTTGTACGGTGACCTAGCGTTTCTCGTCGATTGGAACAGTCGCTGACTGATGTAGTGATTGGATCGATTGAGCTGGTTTTTTTGTCAATCCCGTAGAAGCCCAAAGAACATGTCCACAACCAATATTCGGACCACACGCTCGTTTCTGCCTACCTTGTTGCATGCCGTCGACTCCATCATGCTCTGTCTGTCGCTGCCGCTCGTGCAGTGGTTAACACATCAGCCTTTAAATCAGGCGACGACGATATCTAGTTTGGTCGCTTGCATGACTCTGTTTTTCGTTGGCGAACTGTTCGGGATTTACAAGCCGGGCCGAGGCCGATCTGCAGACAATGAAGTTGGCTTAGCTGCCGCCGCTTGGACAGTGACGTTCGTCCTACTCATGCTCATCGGCTTGTTTACGCGAAGTATTGATACCTTTGCACGATCGTCGCTTATTGCGTGGTTCTTTGTAGGAGGGCTTTTCGTACTAACAACACATATGTGCGTTCGAAGCATCCTAGAACTGCTTGGCCGCCGTGGATATGGAGTCAGTAAGACCGCGATCGTAGGATCGAATCGACTAGGGCTCGAGGTCGCTCGCAATGCTCAAGAATCAACGGATAGCGGATTGAAAATTATTGGGTTTTTCGATGACCGAGGCGATGGCCGACGAGCTGATCACTCGGAAAACATGCCGCCCTTTAGAGGAGACAGCAACAAACTACTAGAGATGGTACAAGCAGGTGAAATCGACACAGTTCTAATAACACTCCCAATGCGAGCGGAAAAGCGTATTCAATCTGTCTTAGATCGATTGGCAAACACCACTGCATCCGCTTACATTGTTCCGGACTTTTTCGTGTTCGAGTTGCTGCATTCTCGATGGACGCACGTCGGCGGATTACCAGTCGTGAGCGTTTTTGAAACGCCAATGTATGGGGTTGACGGTTGGCTCAAACGAGCATTGGATTTGTCTATCAGCTTGGTCGGAGTGGTGATGGTTTCGCCAATACTGCTAGTTTGCGCTCTGCTCGTTAAATTCACCTCGCCTGGTCCAGTCTTCTTCCGCCAAAAACGATATGGGTTGGACGGGAAAGAGATTCTAGTCTGGAAGTTTCGATCGATGAGCACTTGTGATAACGGTCCTGTCGTCAAACAGGCGACCAAGAACGATCCTCGCATTACGCCGGTTGGTGCGATTCTTCGAAAGGCATCGTTGGACGAATTGCCGCAATTGTTCAACGTCATCATGGGTTCCATGTCGTTGGTGGGGCCTCGCCCTCACGCCAATGCACACAACGAGCATTTTAGAAAGCTGATTCGAGGCTACATGATGCGGCACAAAGTCAAACCCGGAATTACAGGACTTGCTCAGGTCGAAGGTAGTCGGGGAGAAACGGACACGGTTGAAAAGATGGAAGCGCGCATTTCTTTGGATCACAGGTACATTCGCGACTGGTCGATTTGGATGGATATCAAGATTCTATTCAAAACATTCTTCGTTGTGCTTAAGCGAGATGCTTACTAGGGCACATGTGCAGAAGTCTTTTCCTTTGACGGCATTCGTCTACACGGGAGCAGTGTTTCTAAAGTGTGCCACCCATCCTTATCGATTCTCACGCGCTTTCTGCTTAGCTCGTTGTTTGTCCTTGAAGCGTTTCTTTTTTTGGTCGGCTATCGATTTTTTGCTTTCGGATTTCTCGAGGATCGCAATTTCAGTGCTCTTGATTTCTTCTTCCATCATCGAGGGGGTCTCGAACGTCAATCTGCCTAGCATGCCACTTCTAAGTTCATTTACCAAAATACGAGACGCTCGGTCGAGATCGACGACATGGTTCTTGCTGATGCAACCTCGCTTTCGCCCGATGGCTTCGATCAGTTCCATTTCGGTCTTAGGAAGTGTTTCGAAGTCATAACGTTCTCGAAGTCGATCCGCATAGTTTTCTGCAAGATAACGAGCGCCAAAAAATCCTACCTCGGCATAATCCATCGCCGTCTCTTGAATCGATCCGACCAGCGCCAATCGATATCCACTCTTCTCATTGTGTACCTTATGCCAAAGCATGCCGGGCGTGTCGCAAAGCGTAACACCATCGCCAATATCAATTTTTTGTTGCTGCTTGGTCACCGCAGGTGTGTTGCCGGTTTTTGCAATCTTCCGTCCGGCCACGATGTTAATCAGCGTCGATTTGCCCACGTTTGGTATTCCCACGATCAACGCATTGACCGTACTTCCCTCGCGGTGAGGCACCAATCTCGCAGCCGCAAACTTCAACGATCGAATGGTGGAAATATCTTCGGTTGTAACGATTCGTGCACGAACACCAGGCGATCGCTCCAAGTACTCCTGCCAAGCCAAAGTCAACGCTTCATCAGCGAGATCACTTTTGGCAAGCACCTTTAAGCAAGGCTTGTTGCCCCTCAGTTCAGCCAGCAATGGGTTTTGACTTGAATAAGGTATTCTGGCATCCAGCACTTCAATGATCACATCCGTTTTGGGCATCGCGGCCTGGATTTCGAGCTGCGCTTTGTGCATATGGCCCGGAAACCAGTGAATCGGCATGTTGAATCGTCGTTAGGAAAGCTGGAGAGGACTGGGAAAGCATCGAACTAACCCGATCTTAGCATCGAAAGCCTTAAAGAGTAAGGTTTAAGCGGAACTCTGTATGGACACATGTGAGAGTAAATGGTTGACTCCTCTATTACGGCAAGAGAAGGCAACCGGAACCCGGCACAACCGATATTCGAAGAGGCACTCGGTTAGACGAGCAATTCCTTCCGACCCGGTTACTACAACAAATTAGTTTGAAACCGAAAGAACCATCGGGCAAGCCGATGGAATTTTTTTGTTCAATCGGTCCGAACTTTAGCGACCTCGACTCGCCATTTGTTCCTTATCCAATGCGTATGGATTGATGATCTCAACGGTTCGGCCAACGCGCGGTGGGACGACCGCGACTGGCTCGC
>Ga0105045_10003000_pt1 | contig 14364 bp, 5 predicted proteins | sample MAT02_FD_78089 | JGI IMG/M metagenome (GOLD analysis project Ga0105045, IMG submission 78089) | Freshwater microbial communities from Lake Fryxell liftoff mats and glacier meltwater in Antarctica - MAT-02 (megahit assembly) | ecosystem: Environmental > Aquatic > Freshwater > Ice > Liftoff...
TCAAGCTCTTTTTTATCACTACTAGAAACTAAAGACGCATCTGCTAAATAAATTGATGGTACTAAACTCTTGGCTACACTTGAAATCAGATTTTCTGATAAATTCAAACCTAGTTCTTTGGATGATTGTACATACAACTGAACTTTTTCATCAAATTGACTCATTTTTTACTTTTTTATGGATAAAGTAATATATTAAAAAAGAGTAAAAACTAAAATTCAAATATTATACTAATTATACTATTTAATATCATATTTATTGTAATTTAATTTTGATTTCTATAACAATAACCATTATATGTTGTGGTTAGCTTAATTTTCAACAGTACAGTACTCTTCAAATTATTAATTTTGGAAAATATGCATTATTAATATTGAGTCCGCTCCGAAAAGTAAATTTAACACTAAGGTTAAAAGATAAAGGTTTATACTTAATTGATAATCAGCTGTTTACCTATAGGGTGTTCACCCCTGCAGGAGTCGGGTAAAGGGTAAAAAATAGCTGATCACCAAACAATTGGTGTTTTCGCAATGGACTTAATATTGATGTATTTTAGCATCAATTTTGTAAATATAATGGGTTTACAGTTTATTCTTTCCATTAATTACAGTTTAAAAATCCAAAACTATGTATCTTTTCAAATATGTACTGATTTAGTTGTCAGAATTTTAAACTTTAGCTCTCGGATTAAAATAAATTTTAAACATACTCGTTATTCAATTTTATTTTCTAATTTTGCACCTTAATTTTTAAATAGCGAAAAATTATAATATGTTATCTAGAGTTTTAATAGTTTTATTTTGTGCGTCATTTATGATATTACGTGCACAATCTTCTGATGAGGTATTGATGAAAGTCGGTTCTTCAGATATAAAAGTGTCAGAATTTAAATATATCTACGAGAAAAATAATGGTGGATCTGCTGATTATTCTTCAAATAGTGTTAATGAATATTTGGATTTGTATACCAAATTCAAGCTTAAAGTTGAGAAAGCACGAGAGTTGAAACTTGATACTATCTCTGCGCTGAAATCGGAATTGGAAGGTTACAGAAAGCAATTGGCAAGTTCTTATCTGATAGATAAAGAAGTAACGGAGTATCTATTGATGGAATTGTACGACAGGATGAAAACTGATGTTGCTTTCAGTCATTTGTTTATTCCAATTGCTGAAAATAGTACGTATGCTGTACGGGAAGAAGGTAAAGCTAAAATAAAAGACTTGAAACTAAAGCTAGCAGCAGGTCAAAAATTTGAAGATTTAGCACAACAATTCTCCCAAGACAAAACTACTTCAAATAAAGGTGGCGAAATGGGATATTTTACAGCAAAATTACCTGCGGGTTTTTATGATTTGGAAAGTGCATTATACAATACAAAAGTAGGTGAAACATCGGATATTATCGAATCTAAAATAGGATACCATATCATAAAAGTTACAGACAAAAGACCTGCTAGAGGTTCAATAGAAGTAGCCCACATCCTTCTAGATCCGGAAAATAAAGCTTTGTCAGATAGTATTTACAGCGCTTTGAAATCCGGTGCAAATTTTGAAAGTCTTGTCACGAAGTATTCGAAAGATAAAAATTCTGTAAAAAATAGTGGTAAGTTACCCCCTTTTGGCATTAATATGTTTGATAAAATTTTTGAAGATGCAGCATTTAAGATTAACGAAAATGGTGCATATGCTGCGCCCATTCTTACCAAATCAGGTTGGCACATCATAAAGAGACTTGCAAAACCCAATATGGATACCTATGAGTTATTTGTAAAGAGAAATAAAGCGCAAATTGGCAAAGATCCTAGGTTTGATTCTGCCAAAACTAAATTGATCAGCGACATAAAAAAATCTTCTGGTTTTGTAGAAAATTTAAAAGAACTAGAAAGGTTTACTGAAAATCTTGATGAAGAATTTTATTCCTTCAAATGGTCTCCAAATGAAGATACTCCTGTTAAACAACTGTTTGCTATAGGTGGGGATAATATATATAGCGTTAAAAATTTTGCAGATTACTGTAAGAAAAACACCAAAACGAGATTAAAATACGACAAGACAAAACCCTTGATCGAGACTGTTGAAGAGTTGTATAACGAATACGTCAATGAAACAGTAATGGCATATGAAGAAAAATCGCTGGAGGTGAAATATCCTGATTTTAAGTCTTTAATGAGAGAGTATGAAGAAGGTATTTTATTGTTTGAAGCAACCAAAATTAATGTTTGGGACAAAGCTAATCAAGATACTGTAGGTCTCAAAGCTTTTTTTAATACTAGGCCAAATGTATATATGTGGGACGAAAAAGCTGAAGTATTGGAGTTTAGCATTCAAACTACAGATAAGAAATTGGCAGATAAAATTTACGGATATGCATCAAAAAATGGCGTAGAAAAAGTAGAAAAGAAATTTAATAAAAAAGCAAAAGTAGTCAGTGTAAATAAGAATGATTACGAAAAAGATGCAAAGGAAATAGCAGGTTTGGAATGGAAAGTAAATGCTAAGAGTGCGCTTGATTTTAATAATAAAGATGTATATACCTTTAAAAAAATAAACTTGATAGTTGCACCTAGCCCCAAAACACTTTCTGAGGCAAAAGGATATGTCGTCGCTGATTATCAAGATCATCTAGAAAAAGAGTGGTTGGCAGAGCTTAAAAGAGATTATGTCGTTAATATAAATAATGAAGTATTACAAAAAATGATCAAAAAATAATCTGAGTTGAGATATTTATGCTATATATCTTTTTTGGCAATAACTTTCCATTTAGGGTGCAAAGAAGGTTTTACATTTAACAAAACGACGAAAGATCCAGTAATAGTCAAAGTCGGGAATAAAAATCTTTTCAAATCGCAACTGGACGGATTGATCCATGATATGACGTCACCGACCGATAGTGCTGCCATTGTAGATGGGTATATTGAAAATTGGATTAAGGAAAATTTAATGATCATCGAAGCAGAAAAAAATGTAGCAGCTGATATAAATCTTAACAAACTTATAGAAGATTACAGATCATCGCTTTTAGTATACAATTATGAAGAAAAGCTTATAGAAAATCAGTTAGACACAACAGTTGAAGACAGCGAGAAACTCAATTTTTATACGGGCAATGAAAACCAGTTCAACCTATCCCACCCTATATTGAAATGTATGGTAGCAAAGATACCATCGAAAACAAAAAACATTTCGTCACTTAAGAAATTATTAGAAAATAAGGATATTACTGAAGCAACTTTTTTCATTAAAGAGAAAGCGAGTTTTCATTTTCTGGATACTGCAAAATGGATTACCATTGATGATTTAAAGGCTTTAGTACCTGAAAAATTGCTTGAGGAATCGAAGATAGGTAAAAATAAAGTTTATCAAAAAAAGGATGGAGAATCAGAATATTTTGTTAAAATCCTAAAATATTACGGCGAAAACGAAATTCCACCGTTTGAGTATATAGAAGATAAGATTAACAAAATAATTTTAGGTGATAGAAAGATAAACTTGCTTAAAAATAAAAGGCAAGATCTCTACCAAAAAGGTAAAAATAATAATGAATTTGAAATTTTTAAACCAAATTAATAAAAGTAAATGAATCTATTTCGATTTATATGTAGCATCTTAATTGTTTTTCAATTACACAATATTGCGTTGGGTCAAGCTAAATTGGTTGATAAAGTAGTAGCTAAAGTAGGTAGTGAATATATCTTACTTTCCGAAATTGAAGAAGAATTTTCATATGCCAAGTCTAAAGATCCGAGTCTTTCTGATGAGATCAAATGTATCATTTTAGATAATATCATAGCACAAAAATTGGTAGTTTACCACGCCAAAATAGATAGTGTCGAGATTACTGACGAAGAAGTAGAAGTCCAATTAGATTATAGGTTTGAATCTATTCTAAGACAAATGAATGGAGATGAAGCTTTTTTTGAAGACTATTATGGTGCTTCCATTTCTGAGATGAAAAACAGATATAGGGATGATCAAAGACATAAAATATTGGCTGAAAAGATGCAATATAAATTAATGTCGGCTATAGAAATTACACCGAAGGAAGTGGAAAGGTTTTATAATACTGTACCACAGGATTCATTGCCATATTTCAAATCTGAGATGGAGATTTCAGAGATTATTGTCACACCACAGGTTAATACTATTGAAAGACAAAATGCATTGGACAAAATTACTATGTTACGTGATAAGATTGTTTCTGGTTTAGCGACTTTTGAGAAAACAGCTAGCCAGTATTCACAAGACCCTGGATCTGCACTTAGAGAAGGAGATCTTGGATATGCTAAAAGAGGCGTTTATGTTCCAGAATTTGAAGCAACTGTTTTTTCACTTTCTAAAGATGAAATTTCAGAAATTATTGAAACAGAATTTGGGTTTCACTTCATTCAACTAATGGAAAGACGTGGTAATAGTGTCAGAGCGAGACACGTACTAATAAAACCAGAGATAACCACTGCTGATTTAGAGATTGCTAAAGCCAAACTAGATTCAATTAGGAATTTGGTAACAGTGGATTCTTTGAAATTTGAATTAGCAGTAAAACAAAATTCTCTTAAATCCGTGCCGTCATATTCAAACAATGGAAGAGTCAAAAATGAGAGAAGTAATAATACTTTTTTTGCAGCAGATGATTTTGACCCAGATACTTATTTTGCGATTTTCGAATTAAAACCAGGTCAATTATCAAAACCTTTGGAAATAACAATGCCTGATGGTAAAAAAGCATTTAGATTGATAAAGTTACAAACAATATCTAAACCTCATAAAGCTAATATGCGAGAAGATTTTGATAAAATATCAACATTTGCGAAGGAAAGTAAGAAAAACGAGTATTTTATGAAATGGTTACAGAAGAAGAAGTCGGAGACCTTTATATACACTGATCCTATGTTTAAGGAATGTGACATTAAAATATAAAATACTTTTAAAAACAGTGGAGAATACCGGATTCGAACCGGTGACCTCTACGCTGCCAGCGTAGCGCTCTAGCCAACTGAGCTAATTCCCCTCTTTCTGACCGCTGCAAATGTAGTAACTTATTTAGAAATAATAATTTTTCTTCGATATAATTTTCCAAACATTTGAACATATAATTATTCAATAAAATACGTCTTAACAACTATGACACACGAAGATATCATCAAAGATGTAAAACAAGGCAAATATCATCCAGTGTATTTTTTACATGGAGATGAACCTTATTTTATTGATATGGTAAGTGATTTTATAGAAAATAATGTGCTCAACGAAAGTGAAAAGGCCTTCAATCAAGTTGTGGTATACGGAAAAGATACTGAGTTTAAGACTATCATCGATGAAGCGCGTCAATTTCCGATGATGTCCAATTATAGGGTTATCATTCTAAAGGAGGCACAAGAGATGAAGACCTTGCAGGAGTTACTAAGCTATATTGAAAAACCATCATTTCAGTCTATTTTGGTCATTTGTCATAAGTACAAAAAAGTAGATAAACGTACCAAATTTGCAAAACTACTTGATTCAAAAGCAGTTGTATTTGAATCGAAAAAACTCTATGCTGATAAAATTGCACCCTGGATAAACGCTTATATTAGAAATTTAGGCCATTCTATTCAACCATCTGCTGCTGATCTGTTGTCAGAATATCTAGGTTCAGACCTTAGTAAAATTAGTAATGAAGTTGATAAACTTATTTTGAATGTCAAAAAAGGTGAAAGTATCTCAGTAGATGATGTCAAAGAGCAAATAGGTGTAAGTAAGGATTTTGATGTTTTTGAGTTACAAAAAGCATTGGGGGAAAAAAACTTTGCAAAATCAAGTTTGATTATTAAGTATTTTAGTGAAAATGCTTCTGCAAATCCTTCTGTCGTTATTGTGAGCAGCCTTTACGGTTATTTTAATAAAGTCTTTATTACAGCCTTAAACTCAAAAGAAAGTGACCAGAATTTAGCTAAACTACTTGGTTTAGGGACTGCTTATTTTGTCAGAGACTACAAAATAGCAGCATCAAATTATCATCCTAACCATTTAAAAAAGATTTTTCAAGCTTTAAAGAAAGCCGATTTAAATTCTAAAGGAGTTGGCATACGAAGAGGAGAAAACAGCTCGATTTACAAAGATATCTTGATTGCTTGTATGGGCATCTAATGATAACCTTAACGCTGAGATCTAAACATAAACCTACATATTTTTCGTGAGCTTTTGGATAACTTTAAATTCACTCAAAAACACCTTTCCAATCACCCTGAATGCCGTGTAAAACGGTATAGCTAACACCATACCCAATATTCCACCTATCTTAGCACCAACCATTATGACAATGAAAATTTCTAGTGGATGCGCTTTGACACTTTTCGAAAAGATATTAGGTTGTAACAGAACATTATCTATGAGTTGCATAAATCCAAAAACAGCTAAAACCTTGAATAATAATGGCATCATTTCAGAATAGAAAGGGACTTCAAGATTTGAAGACAATGTAATCATCACGCCAAATCCTGCACCTATCATAGGGCCAATATATGGGATAACGTTCATCACACCTGCAAAAAAACCTATTAATAAAGCATTTTTAACTCCCATCAGGGTAAGTGGCAATGATACAAGCAACGTTACTATGATTACTTGAAATAAAATACCTATAAAATATCTTATTAACAACTTACTGATCTCATCGACAGCCTGCCTGGTATGACTTTCGTAATCAACAGGTACCAAAGCAGCAATTATATTATCAAATAATCCTTGCTCGCGCAAAAAGAAAAATCCAATAAAAAATACTGAAAATACTCCCACGATAATATTTCCAAATGCATTGACCGCAGAACCAAAAATAGATTGAATATTTGATGGATTTAGGTATTCCGTAATCATATTCTTAAGCTTCTCAAAAAAATTCTGGTCACTTACATTTTGATTTTGAGATTCAATATTCTGTACTGGATTTTCACTATGAATGTTAACAAGTAAATTTATCGATCTTATTTGTTGATTCAAACTATCTTGCAGATTACCAATACTATCTAAAAGTATTTGATGAGAAATCAGCGTATTTTGGTTTTTAACCGGTGTATTAATATCTTTAATTATTGAATCCTGTTGAATCATTAGTTTTTTATCCACTAACCATTTTTCCCAATCTTTAATGGGTTCTTCAAGAGCAACCACTACCCTATTGTAATCCACTTTTGACAGATTCTCGACTTGATTAACAAGTGGCGGAACAAAAATCCAAACAAGTAATAAAAAACTTAATACGAAGAGACTCAAAGTGAGAATTGCTGCTATATTTTTATTCATAAATTTTCTCAAAAAAACGATCACTGGAGCCCCAATCATAGAGATAACCCAAGCGATAAGTATATAGGTAACAATGTCACTAAGATAGTAAATAATTCCAGATACCAGCAATATGGGTAGTAAGGCAATAAGGTATTTTACATTAAACTTCATAAGACATTATTTACAACAACAAATGTAATGCTTTATTAAATAATTATTAACAAAATCACAAAATAATGGAAAATCAACTATGTAAACATAAGATATACAAGTGTTTATAAAATTAATAAAATCGTATTATATTAATTTTAATTTTTGTTTTGTAATTCTGACTTTTTGTTTTACCTTTGGGTCTTCAAGTGAATTGATAATACACTTGAATCGATTTTAGAACCATAACATATACCTGAAGAATGAATACAACATTCCCCAAGTCATTACGACTTTGTAAGAGCAATAACCTAATTATTAATTATGGTTTAGCTATCAAAAAACATATAAGCATCTTATTTTTTGTATTATTGATTAATTCTGTAGACGCTCAGACTCCTGTTCCTATGGCTTCACAAATGGGATTGTCGTACACAGAAAATTTTACAGATATTGCAAACTGGACAAATGGGTTTGGCGCAGGGATTGGTGCTAATCGATGGACCGCAAATGCAGTTGGTGGTAGTGGAGCCATTCCGAATGGTATAAATATAACAACATCGTCTGTAACTTTTGCATCTGGAAGCTCTGGCGGAGTTCAAAGAGGAACTTCCCAAACACCTTCAGCTCAAAATATAGTTTTATTATCAACTGGACCTGCTAATAACACTTCATCTGCAGCGATTGACTTTTACATGGATTTTACTGGCGTTAATGCTGGAACACTTTCTTACAATGCTGCTACAATATTCAATTTAACAGGTGATAGGGCTGGAACAGTAAGGATTTATTGGAGCATTAATGGAGTAACATTTACAGAATTGGTAGGTGCATCCTATACAGGTTTCAATAATGTTACTGGAAGCGCTTCGATTTCAAATATAGCTTTACCAGCTGCTTTCAGCAACGTTTCTACTGCTCGACTTAGATTTTACTACCACAATGCTGTCGGTGGTGCTGCAGGAAGCAGACCTAAAATATCGATAGATAATCTTACGGTAACTGCCACATGCCTCAATTTTCCCATAATTAATGAAACAATTAGTCAACCCACTTGTGATGATCCTAACAGCGGTGAAATATCTTTGCTAGTTTCAGGCGCAAATGATCCATATACATATATCTGGTCAAATGGGGCAACTACGCAAACTATTACATCATTGACGGCTGGTTCTTACCTTGTGACTGTCACTGATGAAATTGGATGTTCATCTAATGCTTCATTTTTATTAAATGTGCCCACTAATTGCTGTCCAAACCTTTCAGTTGCACCAGAAAATATTGTTGTTATAAATAGTAACTGTAATAGTATAACTTGTACTCAAAATCAAGGGAATTTCCAAGCACCAATAAATTGCCCCTTTGGTTCCACATTACAATATTCCACAAATGCAGGTGGATCTTGGAGTTCAACAATACCCACATACAATCAAAATGGACCTGCTCAAACAATAATAACGAGGTGCCTTTGTGATATTGATACTAATATATTCAGTCCATCAAGTTCGCCAGTGACCACTGTCCCTGCATTTTGTCCCGCTAGCGCTGTGATTTCTGGGGATGGAACTTTTTGTTTTGAAGGAAATACTGGAGATTATTCTACTGTTACTATTACAGGTGGTACATCGCCTTACACTGTGGTTGCAAATGATGGAACTTTTGATTTTACCATAAATAATTATATATCAGGAAGTGATTTTGGAATAGTCGTTTACCAACCTGTCACCATTATATTAGTATCCGTAACAGATGCAAATGGTTGTACTGTACCCGTAAATCAGTTGTCTGGGATGACTGTTGTGACGGAAGAATGTCCTTCAGATTGTCCTGTAATTTCTAATGTAACTTTCCAACAAATTTGTAATTCTAATCTTTCATATGATCTAACAATCTGTTTCGAGATAGATTTACCTGGCAGTTCTGATCATTTTATTGTAACAATAAATGGAGTGGATTATGGACCATATTCTTATAGTGAACAAGGCCCTAATCAAGGTTTATATTGTGTTACAATTACTGGATTTGATGCAACAATTCAGCAAGATCTTGAAGTCGCAATTACAGATCTTGGTCCTTTAGTTGATGCTCCAATCATAGATGGCAATAGCCTTGTTGAATCTGAGTGGGGATCGGCAGTTGCACTATCTGATGACGTGGCTGGTTGGGCAGGTGTGAATATTAATGATCTTTATGTCACGTCTGATGAGTTATATGTCTATTTCGGAACAACATTTAATAATGCTGCTGATTGGCAAACTTGGGGATTTGCAATAAATACAATTAATGGCCAAGGTGGAAGTAATGAAGTCTGGAATTTTCCTATTACTTATGGTCATACTGAAGCCCCTGATTTCGTCATAAAGGGTCACTTCGGACAAGGTGGAAGTCCATACGCAGAAGGAAGAAAATGGAATGGAAGTGGTTGGGATCAGATAAATAATGCGGGGAATCCAGCTGGCTTGGCCGCCGTAGATTTTGTCGCTAACGAAGCTGGTATGGTGGAAGTCAGAATATTAAAAACAATTCTTGAAAATCCACTAAATATAGATGTTCAATTTTATGTCTCTGGAAATAATGGTTTTGAACATGGTACATTTGACGCAGTACCCGATGATCAAGTTGCAGATAGCTGGAATGAATGTTGTCCATTTAATATATTAGATAATTATGTAACAGGCTTAAGTATTTACTATCCTGAATTATGTCAAGAGATTTTGGTATTTATTCCAGAAGAGTGCCTATCTTGCCCAACTATAGCACCTATTGTTAAAACAATATATTATTGTGTCGATGAAATCGCTGTGCCGCTTACTGCCACGACCCAGTCCGGTGGCACCTTAGTATGGTATGATGAAAACCCAGATATTAGCCCTATCAACCCGCTACCAAGCGCACCAACACCATCCACAGAGTTTCCTGAGAATACAAGTTATTGGGTTGCTGAATCTGTAGGGAATTGTCAAGGGCCCGCTGCTGAATTAATAGTTTCTGTATTAGATGTTCGAATCACATCAATTGATCAAACGTGTACAAATCCTATTTCATATGATTTGGAAATTTGTTTCGTTGCTGAAAACATTCCAAATGCAGAACAATTTACCTTGACTATTGAAGGCATCACCTATGGGCCTTATAGCTACGACGATTATATCATAGAGGGAAGTTTTCATTGTATAACCATACAGATGGCTGGTTCTACTGATGACCTTAATAGTTTTGATGTTATTATAACGGATGAAGGTATTGTCACTAATCAGACGCCTATAATTGATGGTCTTTTTGACAGTAATGTTACATGGGGAGCTGCAGTAGCAATAGCAAATAATATCCCAGGTTGGGCAGATGCAAATGCTCAGGAGCTTTATGTTACGCAAGATGAAACTTACATTTATTTAGGCGCCAAATTAAATACTCCAAATTGGCAATCATGGGTATTTTTGATTAATTCTAAATCTGGTGGTGGAACAGCCGATAGCTGGTCTAGAGCTATTGATTATGCCCATATTGAAAAACCAGACTATGTATTCAGAGGTAATTTTTCTGGATATTCAGAGTTCCATACTTGGAATGGTTCAGCTTGGACTGGATTGGGAATGGCTGTACCTTCTTCGGAATATGCTGCAAATCCTACTAGTTTTGTTGAAGTAAGAATTCTTAAATCAGCTATTGAAGATATTTGTGACATCGATGTGCAGTTCTATATTACTGGAAATAATAATGAACATGGATCTTTTGATGCAGTCCCTGACGACAATAATGCTATTAGCTGGAACGAGAATCAGAACAGAACACAACTAAGCAACTATGCTCCAAATCAAATGGTAGAACAGATAGCTTATGTATCTTGTAGTAATACGACAGAATATGTTGAAGAGTCGTGTGGTAGTTTCTTTATTTCAGATCCATGCAGCTGTAACAATGACGCAACAATTATAGGAAACGATGGTACCTTTGATGAAGAAATTACAGTTACAGGGCCTGCTGGACAATTAATAACTGCAACTTGTGTTGGATGTAATCCTACTATATTGACATTTACAGAAGGTCCTTCAGGAACTTACGTTTCTAATACTTTTACACACATAGACAATATTGGTTATACTGCCCAAATATTTGCGAATAGTACTATAATAGGCAACATCGGTAATAAATGTGCATACCCCAATGTCGCTGTCAATAATATAGGTCCGTTTACAGATTGTCAAGGACAGGCTAATGTACCTCTCACTGCTGTAATTACTGGTGATAATGGCTCTGGTAATTACGCCTGGTCAGGTAATGGTGTCTTTGGTAGTAATTTTAATCCATCAGATTTAACACCAGGAACAACTATTGTTACCCTAGATTACACAGGTGTAAATGTCGGTAATATGTCTCCAGATGGTGGAATTACTCCTGCTTACCCAGGTTGTATTCAGATAGATACTATTCAAGTTCAAATTACACCAGCGGCTATTCCGCCAGTCGTTGAAGATATAATAGTTTGTGAAGGTGAAAGTACGCTCATTACTGTGACATCATCTGCAACACCTGGTCCAGAACAGACTGTAAGTTTTAATTGGAATTTTGATACAGAAATTACTTCAGGCATATTATCAGGTTCTGGTGCTGTGGGGGCTAGTATTTCAAATGCAACAACAGGATCTGGTCTGGGTGGGATTTCATTCCCTGGCGGAAATGCACCTACAGCAATTGATTCCTATTCAGGAAATAATTGGACATCTGCTGCAGTTCCCGACGTTGATGACTATTTTGGATTTTGTCTCAATGCTACTATTGGTTATCAAATCGATTTAACAAGCTTCAGTTTTGATGCACAGAGATCAGGTACTGGTCCCGTAAATTTCCAAGTTTCCGTTTCTGTTAATGGCGGCGCTTTTGCTAATATTGGTACACCAGGTGTCATACCAACTGCTTTTACTGTTAATCCAATGTATACTAGAGTTTTGTCTATCATTGATGCTAATAGCGTATGTATTAGAGTTTCTGGATATGGTTCTACGGGTACAGGAGGTACTTTTAGAATTGATAATGTGTTAATAAATGGTACTTCTCAATTAATTCTTTTACCATCGGGAACTTACAACTTCTATGAAGTAAACCCTGACATCACAATAGGTGCTATTCCAGTGGCTAGTGGAACTTCTTATGATCCATTGTCCACATTTTTGAGTAGTCCAGACACCGTTTGGATAACATGTATTGATCCAATTAGTGGTTGTGAGAGTATTTCTGACTCAGTTTTAGTAACGGTAAATGAAAATCCCTCTCTAGATATTTCTCAACCAGAACCTGCATGTAGCCCTGCGACAATTAATGTTTTGAATATTGAATTATTTGAATCGCCTCTTGGTGGAAACACGAGCTACTACCCTACTTTAATTGATGCCGAAAACGAACAAAATGAAATTACAACAGGATTAGAAAGTGTTTCAGAATCAGGAGTTATTTTTGTAAGATATGAACTTGATAATGGTTGTTTTGTAATAGATCAAATAAATATTGAAATCAACCCTACACCGCCAGCTCCTGAGGTAATTGATACTATCAGAGCGTGTACAGGGGGAAGTACTTTAATTACTGTCAATACTACGCCAATAATAAATACATTTACATGGGATTTTGAGTCAGGTATTACTGGTCCTGGAGTATCGTCAGATGGAACAGTTGGTGGAAACGGCCCTACGCAAACGACAGGTAGTGGACTTTTAGGTGTAAATGCACAAGTTGTTGGTTCAGGATGTACTGCATCTATAACATCTACAGGTTATGATATTTCAAATTCGTCTTTGTCAGATGCTGTAGCAGATAATGAATATTTTGAATTTTGTATTGGTACAACACAAGTTGGGTATGATTTTGACGGTGTTAGTGCTATTAATTTTTCACATAGAATTTCAGGAACGGGACCTATGTCTTGGGCTGTAGTTGCTGTAAATAATTTGAATACGCCAATTCTTAGCGGTATGCTGACAGGTACATCTTGCCAAAATGCTGGAGGTGCTATCCCTTTAAATATGACAATTTGTTATAGAATATATTATTGGGGAGCTAGTAATGTTTCAGGTACTCTCAGAATTGCAAACTTTGAAATCACTGGGCAATATCAAAACCAATCTACATATAATTGGTACAGCGAAAACCCAGATTTAAATCAAAATGCAATTCCAGTTGCTACAGGTGATAGTTATGACCCAGGAACAACCGCTGCTGATTCACCTGAAACAGTTTGGGTTAATTGTATCAATGGTTTGACAGGGTGTACAAGTCCATCAGCTCAGACTGTTGTTTATGCGGGTATTTCTCCGACCGTTAATCCTATACCAAACCAAGTATTGTGTAGTGGAAGTATGACAACTGCTATCACATTTTCTGGGACGCCTCAAGGTGTAGTTTTCAATTGGGTGAATAATAATACAAGTATTGGTCTTGCAGCAAGTGGAAGTGGAAATATTCCAAGTTTTACAACTATAAATGTTGGCAATTTGCCTGTTGTAGCTTCCATAACAGTAACACCACGATTTTCGAGTGGTGGTGTTCTATGTAGTGGGATGCCAATTACTTTCACCATCACCGTTAACCCATCACCTACTGCAAGTATTACCGTAACTGAAACATCCGGCGTTGCAAATAACGATGGCATCATTTGCCAAGGAGCATCAGCTACATTAACAGCGAGTGGAGGTACTTCGTATGTATGGAGTACAGGTGCTACAACATCTGCAATTACAACTGGTACAGCAGGTACTTATACGGTAACTGTAACTTCATTTGGATGTTCAGCATCGACATCAAGCACCATTACTGTAAATCCATTGCCTACTGCAGGTATTACCGTAATCGAAACATCAGGTACAACCAATAATGACGGCATCATATGTAGTGGTGCGAGCGCAACCTTGACAGGAACAGGCGGGACAAATTATGCATGGAGTACAGGTGCAACTACTGCAA
>Ga0105045_10003001_pt1 | contig 14357 bp, 13 predicted proteins | sample MAT02_FD_78089 | JGI IMG/M metagenome (GOLD analysis project Ga0105045, IMG submission 78089) | Freshwater microbial communities from Lake Fryxell liftoff mats and glacier meltwater in Antarctica - MAT-02 (megahit assembly) | ecosystem: Environmental > Aquatic > Freshwater > Ice > Liftoff...
CAAGTCATTGTAGACCAGTTCATCACCAGTGCGGAAGATAAGTGGCGACGTTTCTCGCGGCTGGTCATGCTCCTGCCCCATGGGTTTGAAGGACAAGGGCCTGAACATTGCAGCGCGCGGCTCGAGAGATTTCTTCTCCTTACGGCCGAGGATAACGTGCAAGTTGCCCAGCCATCAACACCGGCTCAGTATTTCCACTTGTTGAGGAGACAAGTGAAGTCGCGATGGAGTAAGCCGTTGATCGTATTGACTCCCAAAAGTCTATTGAGGAACCCTCATTGTGTTTCGTCTTTAGCCGACTTCACCCAAGGGAGCTTTCAAAAAGTTCTCGCGGATGATCGACCCTTAGGAACGCCTACCAAACGAATTATTATGTCGACAGGCAAGGCCTATTACGACCTACTGGAAGAGCGTAAGCGACTTCAAAACGACTCGGTTGCCTTAGTTCGAATCGAACAGTTTTATCCGATGAATCCCAAGATACTGATGGATTCGTTAAGTAGTTACCCAGATCATACGGACCTCGTTTGGTTCCAAGACGAACCAACCAACATGGGTGCTTGGACGTTCATGAGGATGAGACTTAGCGATGCGATCGAGCAACGATTTAAGATGAGATTGATTAGTCGCCCCGAATCGGCAAGCCCTTCAACTGGGTCCGGAAATGCACATAAGTTGGAAGCGCGTGATTTGCTAGACCAAGCGTTCTTCGGGCTTTAGCGAAGTTAGATATCCCATCTAGAGAAAGTAGAGCTCGAATCTTGGAAGCCTCCCAAAGTGTTCGTATTTTGGTTATTGGAGCGCACCCGGACGATGCGGAATTTCATGCCGGCGCACTTCTCACGCGACATGCTGCCAGAGGTGCGACCATTCGAATTGTTAGTGTTACCGACGGTCGCAGCGGGCATCAATCGATTCCATCCGAGGAACTAGTTGCCGTTCGTCGCCTTGAAGCGAAGAACGCGGGGGCAATCATTAATGCGGATTATGTTACTTGGGATTTTCCTGACGGATCTCTCACTTCGTCGCTGGAAGTTCGTCACGCTATCATCCGCGAGATAAGAACCTTTAAACCTGAACTGGTCCTTACTCATCGAACCGTGGACTATCATCCCGATCATCGCGCAGTGGCTCAGGCAGTACAAGATGCATCCTACATGGTTCGTGTTCCGAAAGTCGTGCCGGACGCACCAGTGGTCGACCGCGACCCGATCGTCGCATCCATGAACGATCGATTTACCAGGCCATGCCCTCTCCGCCCGGACTATGTGATCGATGGGTCGTCTGAGTTTCAAAGCGTGCTGAAGATGATGGACTGTCATCGATCACAGTTCTATGACTGGATGCCTTGGATCGACCGTTCGCCCCCGCCGGAATCGATGGAGCCAGAGGCGAGGCTAAAGTGGCTTGAGAAATGGGTCACGGAATTTAACGCGTATCGTGCGAAAGCTTTCTGGAAGACTGCGTTTGGACCTCCACCAATCCATATCGAAGCGTTCGAGATTAGCGAGTACGCCGGGATACTCTCAGACGCGCAAGCCGTGCGGCTTTTCCCTGACGCGATAGCAACTTTCTAGAGCAAAACTGAAGTTGATGTAGCGGCCGACGTCGCTCACGTAGCGGAATTCGAATCGCGGTAGCTTGGGCGTAGTTTGAAGAAACTCGATCGGCGATCAACAATTTTTTGGATTCATCCCAATCTACTAGACTCGAATTAAGGGCCCTTATAAGCCGTTGAGTGTCTGTTAACATCGCACTCATCGCCTTCGTATCCAGTAAGCGCTCCCCCTGTTGCAATAAGCTTTGAGGGTGGATGACAAACCATAGTTCTTACCTACAATACACTGCAGTGGGTAGGATGCCCCCGATCGTTTTAGAGGGCGACTCACAGACTCCCCAAGGCATGGTTCGCAGGTAATGAATTACTTCCCGATTCTGCTCTACTTGATTGCAGTGATAGGCTTTGCAGCCGTTTCGTTGATTTTGCCGCATCTAGTTGCGCCGAGAAAGCCGACGACAATTAAGGGCATGCCGTACGAGTCCGGAATGGATCCGGTTGGCGACACTCGAAAACCACTCGATGTTAAGTTCTACTTGATAGCTATCCTCTTCCTCGTGTTCGACATCGAGTTGCTTTTCCTCTATCCGTGGGCAGTTGCTTTAAACAACCCTGCCGGAATCCCCGATGAATATCGTATTCCCGTTCTGTGGGTGTTGTTAGTTTTGTTAAGTACGCTCGGTTTGGCTTATATTGTAGCAGTGAAAAAAGGAGTCTTTGAATGGCGGCGGAAGTAAAGAAACAGTTGGGAGATAATATATTTCTTACCACACTCGACGCTGCAGCATCTTGGGCAAGAGCGAATAGTTTGTGGCCTATGCCGTTTGCGACAGCTTGTTGTGGCATCGAGTTGATGTCGACCGCAGCTTCACGGCATGATCTGTCTCGCTTTGGTAGCGAAGTGATGCGATTCTCTCCTCGGCAATGCGATTTGATGATTGTTGCCGGCCGTGTAGCAATGAAAATGCTGCCGGTCCTTCAGAGAATTTGGATGCAAATGCCTGAACCAAAATGGTGCATTTCGATGGGCGCATGCGCATGCTCAGGTGGGGTTTTTGATACCTATGCAGTGGTCCAGGGAATTGATAGGTTTATGCCTGTTGACATCTACATCCCCGGATGTCCCCCGAGGCCGGAGCAGTTGATCAAAGCAATCGTTGAATTGCAGGAGAAAATCAAATCCGGCGGAACGATTAATGCCCGGGAATTCGCATTGCGAGATACGGCGGAAGGTCCAACGCGGTTTGATGAGGACGAGCTGATTCGAATCCGCGAACGCAATGGCTTGAAGCTCGATTTGCCAAAGTATGACCCAGTCCATTAACTGCGACTACTAAAAAGGATTATAGGTCTATTCGTATGACATCGGAGTCCACCACGATCGTTTCGGACAAACAATCGCTTTTGCAATCGGTATTGCCGAGCATTCGGCAGGAGTGGACTGCTTTTCAAGAGCAAGTTCGTGTGGTTATTCCGTCGAAAAACGTTTTGGAATTCTTGACTGCATGCCGCGACGTGGCGGGTTTTGATCAACTGATTGATTTGACTTGCGTTGACTTGCTGGAAATGCCAGGTGCATCCAATCGTTTTGAGGTCGTTTACTTTTTGCTTTCGGTAGATGCCGGAACACGATTGATTGTAAAGACCTACCTCAATGAGCCTGAGTTGACACTGCCTTCGGCAACTCAAGTATGGTTCGGTGCAGATTGGTTAGAAAGAGAAGTCTACGATATGTTCGGAATCATTTTTTCGGGACACCCAAACTTTAAGCGACTCTTGCTACCGGATGAATTCGTATCGTTTCCACTTCGAAAAGATTACCCTCAGCAAGGCCGTGGTGAGCGACACAACTTCCCTGTGATTACGAGATCGCAAAGTTAGTGTGTCAGATGCAAGCTAGTTGGCTCGTGAATTTTTTATAGTGTGTTTCGTTGGCAAGCTTCATCAAAACATTTAATCAGATTTAGGACGTTAGAGAAACATGCCCTTAGAGCTTCTGGATGCACCAGGATTACAAGAAAACCAAAAAGAGGGTCTATGGACTCTTAATTTCGGTCCTCAGCATCCTGCTACTCATACAACGTTGAGGCTTGTGTTGCAGTTGGATGGCGAAATCGTCATCGATGCAGAACCGGATATCGGCTTCCTTCATAGTGGCTTTGAGAAGCTAGGTGAATCGCTCGATTTCAATCAGTATGTGACGATCGTTGACCGGATGAATTATATCTCGCCTCTTGCGAACGAGATTGCATGGCATCATTCTGTCGAAGCGTTGATGGGAATCGAGTTAACTCCTCGTTGCATATATATACGAACGATTTTCGCTGAATTGATGCGTATACATGACCACTTGCTATGTACGGGAACATGCGTGCTCGACCTGGGTGGCGCGACGGCATTCATGTATGCTTTCAACGAGCGTGAGTACATTTACGAGATTTGTGAGCGAGCATCTGGCCAACGATTTCATACGTCTTACACGCGAGTTGGTGGCTTGCTCTACGATGTGACCGATGACTGGATCGCGATGGTCCGAAAGTTTTGTAAAAATTTCCCCAAAGCTTATCGTGACTTTGCAGGACTGGTGATGAAGAATCGAATCTTCATCGAACGAACACAAGGTGTCGGGGTACTTTGCAAAGAAGACGCGATTGCAGGGGGTGCGACAGGACCGGTTGCTCGAGCTAGCGGCGTGACCAGAGATCTTCGAATCGATGAACCCTACTTGGCGTACGACGATTTGGACTTCGACATTTGTTGTGCGAAGGGTGGCGATTGCTACTCACGATTTCAAGTTCGCATGATGGAGATGGAGCAGAGCCTCAAGATTATTGAGCAAGCAATCGAGAATCTTCCGTCAGGTCCCATCTACAACGAAGCGTATGGGAAAACTGGTGTGCCGGATAAAACCGAAGTCTATCGAAGCATCGAAGGGTTGATCCATCACTTCGAAAATATCATGCCAAATCGACAGATGGATGTACCCGTTGAGTCCTTCTATGCCGCGACGGAATCTCCGAACGGTGAGTTGGGCTATTACATCGTTTCGGACGGCAATTTTAAGGCTTATAGGGCGAGAACTCGCCCCCCTTCTTTGCTTCACTTTGCATTGTTCCCTCGGATGATCCGGAACTGCATGTTAAGCGACGTAGTGGCAGTACTTGGAAGTATTAACATTATTGCGGCGGAGTTGGATCGATGAGCGAGTTAAGCGAAGAGATGAAGGCAAAGATCCGGGAGCATTTCGGTCACTATCCCACCAAACAAGCGATTACTCTGCCGGCACTGCATATGGTGCAGGATGCTAAACGCTGCGTCTCTAACAAAGCGATGGAGGAGATTGCCGAAATTTTGGAGCTAGCACCTTCTCAGATTCATGACACACTATCATTCTATGGGTACTTCCGAACTGAAGAGTCACCTCTTGGTGAAAAACGTGTTTGGATCTGCAGGTCGCTTCCTTGCATGCTTCGTGGCGGCGAAGAGTTGTTGGCAGAGCTGTGCGAACGCTGGGGTATTAAGCCAGGCGAGACGACGCCCGATGGGAAGCTAACACTTGAGTTGGCCGAATGCCTAGGGGCTTGTGATGGTGCTCCTTGCATGTTGCTGGGTGACGAGCTTTCCTTGCGAATGACGGCAGATTCTGTAGAAGAACTGGTGAGAGGTTAACTTCAAATGACTAACACTGAATTTGAACCGATTCTGCTCGCGCGGATTAATAAGCCTGACAGCGCTTCACTAGCATCTTACCAAGCAGACGGCGGATATTCAGGGCTCCGTAAAGCCCTCGATATGACTCAGGCGCAAGTGATTGAGTTGGTGAAAGCGTCCGGTCTGCGTGGGCGTGGCGGCGCAGGCTTCCCAACGGGTATGAAGTGGTCTTTTTTACCACAGAACATCACCGGCCCAATTTACATGTGTATCAACGGGGACGAAAGCGAGCCTGGTACCTTCAATAACCGAATCTTGATCGAGGAAGACCCGCATCAAGTCCTTGAAGGAATCGTGATTGGTTGCTACGCAACCAAAGCAACAACGGCCTACTTTTATCTGCGTTATGAGTATGGCAAGTGTTATCGCACACTTCAAAAAGCTGTCGACGAGATGTATGCGGCTGGGTTGCTTGGCAAAAATATTCTTGGAAGCGGTTACAACCTGGACATTCATCTCCATCGAGGCGCTTGTGCATACATTTGCGGAGAGGAGACCGGACTGATTGAAAGCTTGGAAGGGAAAAGAGCATGGCCTCGAATCAAGCCGCCGTTTCCTGCTGTCGAGGGTGCTTTCCGACGTCCGACTGTTGTCAACAATGTTGAAACGATGGCGTGTGTAACGCATATCGTTAATCGCGGTGCGGAATGGTTTCAGTCGATGGGGATTCCAAAGGATCCGAATAACCCTCGTGACGCGGGTTCTTATGGGCCAAAGCTCTACTGCATCTCGGGGCATGTGAACAAACCCGGCTTGGTTGAATTGCCGCTTGGGGTAACCGCGAGAGAGCTTATCGATAAGCATGCGGGCGGTGTTTGGAAGGGTCGAAAGGCGAAGGCGGTCGTTCCTGGCGGGATCTCGATGGGATTTATGTCAGCGTCAGAACTCGATACCCCGCTCGATTTCGCGGGCCCTGGGCGTGTTGGTTGCTTGGGTCTTGGAACTGCGGCAGTTATTGTGATCGATGATCATACGAGTATGGTGGACGTCCTTTACAACGCCTGTCGTTTCTTTGCCCACGAGTCTTGTGGTCAGTGCACTCCTTGCCGAGAGGGCACGGCGTGGTCCACAAAAATTCTGGAACGAATTCGCTCCGGTAACGGAAAGCTAAGTGACATTGATTTGCTGCTTGAGATATCCTCGTCGATCGGAACTATCCCTGGAACGACGATTTGCGGACTTGCTGACGGAGCCGCCTGGCCAATCAAGAACGCAATAGCTAAGTTCCGTGGCGAATTGGAAGATTACATTCGGTCCGGTCGCAAGAGTGAAGCCCCGATCTTGGTAGGAGCCCATTAAAAGTGTCGTCAGTTTTTGTAAATGATATTGAGGTCGAAGTTGGCCCTAAGGACAATTTGATCCAGGCTGCGCGAGCTGCAGGGGTTGAGATACCCCATTACTGTTGGCATGAAGCTCTCTCTGTGGTCGCTTCTTGCCGAATGTGCCTCATCGAGGTAGGCGAGAAAAAGTCTGATGGCACAATCGTCATGGGACCCAAGCTTGTTCCCGCATGTCAGACACCTGCCAAACCCGGCACCGTCGTCAAGACAGAGACGCCCAAAGTCAAAACTGCTCAGCAGATGACCCTAGAGTTTCTATTGCTAAATCACCCGCTGGACTGTTCGATCTGCGATCAAGCAGGTGAATGCTACTTACAAGACTATACGTACAAGTTTGGTAAAGCCCAAAGCCGGCTCAACGAGCCGAAGGTTCAGCGATTGGATAAGTACCATATCGGTGAGCAGATTGCGTTGTTCACGGATCGTTGCGTAATGTGTACGCGCTGCGTTCGATTCACTCGGGAAATTAGTGGAACGTCGGAACTACAAGTGGTTGCAAGAGGCAGCGTCGAGGAAATCGATGTTTTTCCTTCCAAACCTTGCAACAACAAACTAGCCGGAAATGTCGTTGATTTGTGTCCTGTTGGGGCGCTTTGCAGCAAGGACTTCCTGTACAAGAAACGTGTATGGTGGCTGAAGAGTCAAAAGAGCGTTTGCGCAGGTTGCTCGACTGGTTGTAGTGTTGAAGTCGATCAAAATGAAGATTATGTGTACCGATTGCGCCCTCGCGCGAACCCTTTAGCGCAAGGGCATTTCATGTGCGACGAAGGTCGCTTTGGATTTAAGTACGTCCAAAGTGATCAACGGCTCATGGGGCCGACGTCCAAAACGATTAGCACGTCGGGGACAGCGGCATCTGCGGTGCTTAAAAATGGCGAAACGGTTGGGAAGCTTTTTCAACCTGCCGATCTTGCGGTCGTCGATCATTGGCCGTCGGTAATCAAGGAAACTCGCGAAAGAATCCGTCAGGCAATTGTGTCCAACCCCAGTGGCTTCGCTGCCGTGCTCTCGCCGATGATGTCGGTTGAGGAGGCCTATCTACTTGCTAGCTACCTCAAATCAATTGACAGGAATGTAAAGCTTTTGTTGGGTCCAATACCTATCGTCGGAGAAAACGACTGCTATCCCAAAGGCGTTGATGGCTCATCGCCGAGTGTCGAAAAAACGAAGTTTACTATTCGAGCGGAAAAGTGCCCGAATCGATTTGGCATTGAAGCCGTGTTGACTCACTTTCAAGGTTCTGTTGTTGCGATTGAAGACGCTATTAGAGGCAACCACAACATTCAGTCCTGGTATTTCGTGGGTGGCTATCCATTATCTGACGAAGTTGCAACGTGGGTAACCCCTGCGATAGAGAAAGCGACAGTGGGAGCCTCATTGCTGATCGTTCACGATATTTTCCCGTCATCTTTGTCAATGAAAGCAGATATTGTTCTGGCCGGCGCTGCCTTTACGGAGCGTGACGGAACATTTGTGAATCATCGCGGACTAGCTCAAGGCTTCAAGGCCGCAACACGTCCGCCTAAGACTGCACGTGCAGATGGTCGCATCTTGAGCGAACTTTCTGAACGGCGCGGATTGTTCAATGTGGAAGGAATACGGAAAGAGATTGGCGACAAAATTCAGTCCCTCGAATCGCTATCGATTGGTGATATTGGAATACATGGCGTTGAGTTACGAGAGCCAGTGGGAGCGTATTCATGAATTGGTATGAAGTCTGGACCACTCTTTGGCCAACGTTGATTGCGATTGGAATCATTCTCGCAGTTGTTCCCGTTGTTGGTCTTTACGCAACTTTCGTTGAAAGGAAGTTGGCCGCAGCCGTTCAGGATCGCTTGGGACCCAATCGAGTCGGACCATTCGGATTGTTTCAAGCCATTGCTGACGGAATCAAGATTTTCTTGAAGGAACAGGTTATTCCAACGCATGTTCACACGTTTGTCTACATGCTTGCTCCTTGCATTAGCCTGATGACAGCCATGTTTGCACTTTGCGTTTTACCATACGGACCGACTCCAACCAATTACGAAGGAGGATTGCGTTTTGTGGTAATGCCAGGGCTGGATGTCAGTTTGCTAATCATGTTTGCGATCAGTAGCCTTTCTGCCTATGGAATCATTCTTGGAGGATGGGCGTCTAATAATAAGTATTCGTTATACGGGGCAATTCGGTCTTGCGCGCAGTTTATCAGCTATGAGATTCCGCTTGGATTGTCGGTGATCGGTGTGATTCTTGTAGCAGGGTCGATGAACATTGAAACGATCGTTGCTTCTCAAGCGTCTCCGGACGGAATAAGCCACTGGAATCTATGGTGGCAGCCGCTGGCTCTCATAATTTTTTTCACAAGTGCTCTGGCAGAGACGAACCGACTGCCGTTTGACTTACCAGAGTGCGAACAAGAGCTTGTAGGTGGCTTTCATACTGAATATGGAGGAATCAAGTTTGTGCTCTTTTTTTTGGCTGAGTATACGCACGTTGTAACGGTGAGTTTCTTGACGGCACTTTTGTTCTTCGGCGGCTGGCATTTCCCAGGAGTTCCGTCGGAAGTAACATCCTCGTTTGGGTTGCTTGCCTTGCAGATGCTAGTTCTGCTTGTAAAAGTCTGCGGAGTAGTCTGTTTTATCATGTTGTTACGATGGGCCTTACCGCGATTTCGCTTTGACCAACTGATGGGTTTAGCTTGGAAGGGACTCATTCCTTTGGCGATGCTAAATTTGGTTTTCCTCGCTATTGTTGAAAGCAACCATTGGCCCAGGTGGCCTCTTGCAATTGTTTCGGTTTTGCTATTCGTGGCAGGTGGCTACTGGAGTGCACGGCAAGCTTCGTTATCTAGCAAGAAACTCAAGCCGGTTCTAATCTGATGTCAATTTTTACTTTAGTGATCAATGATCACCCAAAATCGTTCGGGTATGCATTATGAGTACTGAGGAAAAGGTGAGTACAACGCCTGGTAAAACGCGAAAAGAAAAAACCGTTCAATGGGGTGCTGAACCAAAGATTGGGTTCGTGGAAGCGTTGTACCTTCCGGCAATTGCAGGCGGGATTGCAACGGCTCTCAAGCATGCGTTTTTCAAGAAACGCTCTACTGTTCAGTACCCTGAACAGAAGCCAGAGATGCCGCCAAACTACCGCGGAGTTCATCGTCTGAATCGGGATGAAGAAGGACGAGTCAAATGTGTCGCATGTTATATGTGCCAAACGGCTTGCCCCGCAAACTGTATCGAGATTATTGCGGCACCAGCCCCTCAAGATGATCCGAAGTGGCAAAACCGCGATAAGTACCCGGCTACCTTTACGATCGATGAATTGCGGTGTATCTATTGCGGCATGTGTGAGGAAGCATGCCCAGTGGATGCAATCGAACTAACAAGTATTTATGATCTAACGGGTATGAGTCGCCAGGAAATGATTTTCGATAAAGAGAAACTTCTGTCAGTCTTCGACGAAACAACGAAAGGTGGATTGGATCCTGTCAGAACCAACAGAGGACTGCTTGGTCCCGCATCTGAAAAGTCCTCTGAATCAACAGATTCTCCGCCTCCTCCGGGCCGAGGCAAGCATGGTTAACTATGGTTTAGGTCTCGGCGATCAATTGCAACAGCTTTCTAAGGAACACGTTTAACGTGGAGTCTTTCATTCATAATTCACTCATTGGTGCAGGTGTGCTACTCGCACAGTCCGACCTGGATAAAGTTGGAACTCCAGACTGGAGCCTCATGGCATTTGTCTGTATTGCCTTTGGAGCGATCGGGTACTACTGCCTGCAGTTTGGAATTGTCAAGTCGAACGTAGTAACGACAGTCGGTATTGTGTCTTTAGTTGCATCAGGGTGTTTAGTAGCAGTTACTCAAACGGCAAGCTTAGAGTTGTATGTTTTTTATGCATTTGCCGCCTTAGCAACCGCAGGTGGTATCGGTTTCCTAACCGCCCGCCAACCGGTTTATGCCGCTCTCGGATTTGCTACAGCAATCCTATCGGGGGCCGGAGTGCTGTTTATGGAGTCTGCTCTGTTTGTTGCTGCGGCGACGATGATTGTTTATGCAGGCGCGACCATCATTATCTTTTTGTTTGTTTTGATGTTCGCGCAACAAGGTGATTTATCGACTTATGACGTTCGTCTCAATCGCCCTGCTTTGGCCTGCGTGATTGGTGCGATTTTGCTTGGAACGGTCGTTATGGCGGTTCAAGCAATTCCTGAATCAGATTCGATTGCAGGAAACGGAATGAAAATGCGTCCTCTAAGCCAAAGTACCGAATCCATTCCAAGCAGTACAGCTGGACTTGGCAGATCCATGTTTACTGAATATCTCTTTACCGTCGAACTTGCAGGGACACTCTTGTTAGTAGCTACGATAGGTGCGATTGCAGTCGCTCAACGAAGTCTCGAGGCAGAATAAGTGACTCAAGCAACAACACATCTCGTCTATTTTGGTAGCCTAATTTTTACGTTAGGAATGGTCGGTTTCCTAACGCGACGATCATTGATCCTAATGTTTCTGTCTCTGGAGTTAATGCTTGCTGGAGTGAGTATTAACTTAGTAGCTTTCTCTAAGCAACATCACAACTACCAAGGCCAAGTCATGGCGATCATGATACTCACTGTGGCTGCGTGCGAAGCAGCGATAGCCCTTGCGTTAATCGTTTCATTGTCGCGACGTAAATCAACTCTTGATGTTCAAGCTTGGTCGGAACTGAACGAAGTTCCAATGAGGTCTGCAGAACTTCCGATGACGATGAAAGATCAAACAATGCATTTTCCCAAGTTGACCACGGCTGGATTGGAACCGTCGGTTTCTCCTGCGTCCGTAGAGTTGGGTTACGAGAATTGGGACGCGTTGAGTCAGGATTCAGAAAAGCCGACGGAGAAGACACAGCATGCTTGATATGCTCGCTTGGACAGTTCCCTTAGCACCACTTGTTGGTTGCCTGATTTGTACGATCCTCGCGTTTCGCGGAGATCGTGATTGGGCGCATTGGCCGGCCGTGATGGCTCTGGGGTTATCGGCAGTTTGCACGTTGGCGTTGGTCTTTACGCGTAGCGACGAATCGGGAATCACCGTAATCCACGGGTACACTTGGATCGACATAGGCTCGCTACGCCTGGACATTGCTTTGCGTTTAGACAGTTTGTGCTTAACGCTTCTTACGGTCGTCACGGTTGTCAGTTGCCTCGTAGCCATTTATTCCCGTGATTACATGCGAGGCGATCCAGGCTACGCCCGGTTCTTCGCTGTATTTAGCGGATTCGTATTCTGTATGGCGATGCTGGTGATGGCGAATAACTTGCTTCTCCTGTACGCATTTTGGGAGGGTGTGGGAACCTGTAGCTACTTATTGATTGGCTACTATTACCAAAGGCCGTCGGCAGCCAGGGCTGCGGTCAAGGCCTTTCTGGTAAATCGGATCGCTGACTGCGGATTTCTATTGGGGATTCTTCTTCTATCCTACGCGATTGGGCAAACAACCGTTGGCGCAGGAACTTCGATAGTTGGACGACTCGACTTTGGGACTATATTTGACGCTTCCCAGGAACTCTTCAACAAGTACCCAGATTTAGTAGGCTGGATTGCTTTGCTGCTGGTTGTTGGCGCTATCGGGAAGTCGGCTCAATTTCCTTTGCACGTTTGGTTGCCCGATGCGATGGAAGGCCCAACTCCGGTTAGTGCTTTGATTCATGCTGCAACGATGGTAACCGCTGGTGTTTATTTGATTGCAAGAATGTCTCCCTTGATGGAGTACGCCCCTAACGTTTTGATTGTATTGGCTTGGCTGGGTGCTATCACTTCGATAGCTGCTGCAATCATGGCGATGTTCCAGTACGACCTTAAACGTGTCCTTGCATATTCTACCGCAAGTCAGCTTGGTTACCTTTTTATGGCACTGGGTTGCGTGGCTATTCCGGACATGATGACCATTGCTGTAATGGCAGCCATGTTTCACTTGTTTACGCACGCATTCTTTAAAGCCCTCCTCTTCCTGTCGGCAGGGAACGTAATGCATGCAATGGGTGACGTCATTGATATGCGATTTTTTTCTGGTTTGCGAAAGATCTTGCCAAAAACCAACATCCTGTTCGGAATCGGTGCCGCAGCGTTAGCCGGCTTACCACCTTTAGCTGCGTTCTTTAGTAAGGATACGATCCTGAGCCTCCTCGCAGATGCAAGCAAAGACACCGATTACGGGGGGCACTTCACAGGCCTCCTGATTGTCGGGTTTATTACTGCCTTCTTGACAGCAATTTACACGTCGAAAACTTATTTTCATACCTTCTGGGGTAAGCAAGTGACGCCTCCTGAAGCAGGGCACCATCCTCATGAGGCGACAACTATTATGTTAATACCGATGTACTGCTTAGCCGTTGGCGCGATCGTTTCAGGCATTGCGTTAGGGCCCACCGGGCGAATTCTTGACTACATTGCAACAACCCCCGGAATGGACGCGCTTCATGGCGAACACCACGAAGCAACTTGGGTTTTAATCGCCTCGACATTGATTGCAGTTGCAGGAGTTGGGATTGGTTTCAGACTTTCGACTGTTTCTACATCGCATTCCAAACAAACCTCTAGTGAAGTAGGTTTCGCAATTGCCGAGTTCGGACGTAATCGACTTTATATTGATACGATTTATCAGACGCTGATCGTTGCACCGGCAGAATGGTTTGCAAAATGGCTCGGTTGGTTTGATGAAACGGTAGTTGATGGCCTAACTCAACTTGTTGGTCAAATTCCTGGTTTAATTGGATTGATGCTCAAGCGAATGCAGACGGGCATGGTTTCTTCATACGCGATGGTTACCGCTTGTGGAATTGCAGCTTTGGCTCTTTGGATTGCGACGCAATAGGATTTAGATTTTAAGAGATGAATTCCCCAATACTGATTCCTTTACTAGTTTTTCTACCGATCTTATTCGGCTGCGTCCTTTGCGTGTTCTCTGGAAAAAAAAGTCCTTTGATCATGGATATCGCGACGGGATTCGCTGGCTTGGTTGTCGTTGGAGCGTTATCGCTCCTACTCGAAGTCCAAAAATTGCAAGGACTCACTGAAGCGGTGGGTTTAATTCAACCGCAGGTCGTCTTTAGTCCAGCGTGGCTGGAGCTGAAACTTCCTTTTGCAATTCAAGGACACAGTGTCAACTGGCAACTACAGCTTGGAGCCGACGGTTTTTCAGCGGTGATGGTGTTGCTAACCTCGCTCGTCACGTTCGCTGTACTGCTGACTGCTAAATCACAAATTACAGAACGTGGCGATTTATACGCGGGAATCATTCTCATCACGCAAGGCATGCTGATGGGGATCTTTCTCTCGATGGACTTGCTTCTTTTCTACGTGTTCTTTGAGGCCGTCTTGATTCCAATCATCTTGCTCATGAACATTTGGGGTGATCCTAAAGAATCATTGCGAGCATCTCGCAAGTTTTTGCTCTTCACGTTAGCAGGAAGTATCCCAATGGTGGTTGGCATCGTAGGTTTGGTGCTTCAATCGGCAACTCCTGAGCGAGCCTCGACCGTGCTTTTGTCTGAGTTATCGGCAATCGCATTTGAATCGCAACTCGCCAGCGGCTTCCAAGCTAGCTTTCCTAGTAGTCAGGCTTTGATCCTTACTGCGCTCTTACTTGGATTTGGTATTAAAATGGCGTTGCTGCCTTTGCATAGCTGGCTACCAACTACCTACTCGGCATCTCACCCAAACACGACCGCGTTGATTGCAGCTGTAGTCGGAAAGTTAGGGGTCTACGGTTTGCTTCGGATC
>Ga0105045_10003002_pt1 | contig 14355 bp, 10 predicted proteins | sample MAT02_FD_78089 | JGI IMG/M metagenome (GOLD analysis project Ga0105045, IMG submission 78089) | Freshwater microbial communities from Lake Fryxell liftoff mats and glacier meltwater in Antarctica - MAT-02 (megahit assembly) | ecosystem: Environmental > Aquatic > Freshwater > Ice > Liftoff...
AATCCAACTTTAGGCACACCAATAGGCAAAGATTGTTTCAAAATTCGAATTGGTATAAAAAGTAAAGGCAAAGGTAAAAGCGGAGGTGGTAGAGTTATTACTTGTGTAGTCTCCCGAAAAGAAACGGTGGTCCTACTTTCAATTTATGACAAATCTGAAATGGAAAACATATCAGAGGATATATTGAATAAGCTGCTAATAGATAACAATTTAGGCTAGCTATTTATACCAAATGAAAGATAAAATTATTCTAATCACTGGTGCAACATCTGGCATTGGCCTTGCACTTGCCAAAGAATTTGGGATGCATGGTAGCCGCATCAGTTTTACAGGTAGAGATGTGGATAGATTGGAAAATACTAAGGTTGAATTGCAATCATTGGGAATAGAATGTATTGGTATTCAGGCCGATGCTGCTTTGGAAACCGACCAGAGAAAAGCAGTAGCTCAAACCATCAATCATTATGGAAGGCTGGATGTACTTATAAACAATGCCGGTATTTCTATGCGGGCACTTTTTAAAGACCTTGACCTTGAAGTGATTCGTAGGGTGATGGAGACAAATTTTTTTGGAACTGTCTATGCCACAAAAGCGGCGCTTCCTTATATTTTAAAAAGCAAAGGCAGTATTGTGGGCATTTCTTCTATTGCTGGTTATAAAGGACTTCCAGGTCGAACCGGTTATTCTGCTTCAAAATTTGCCATGATGGGTTTTCTGGAATCTCTTGAAATAGAACTACTTAAAAAAGATGTCCATATTTTGATAGCCAGTCCTGGTTTTACTTCTTCTCGAATTCGGGAAAATTCACTGACTAAAAATGGCGAAGCACAAGGTATATCTCCAAGAGATGAAGAAAAAATGATGCGTTCAGAAGAGGTAGCCGCAGTGATATATGCAGCAGTAAAAAACAGAAAACGTTCAGTTATAATGACCGCTCAGGGCAAATTCACAGTTTGGTTGAATAAATTTTTCCCATCTTTTCTAAATAGATTGGTTTACAAAACAATGGCGAAAGAGCCCGATTCAGGTTTAGATTGAAGAATATCTGATATTCAAATAGTTAAGCAATTAACTTAAAACGCTTCCGATATGTATAAACCAGGCAGCCGGCACAAAAGCCTAAAAATGATTCAAGAAAAGCAAAAACAGTAAGAATCAATCCAAGACCAAAAGCAACATCACGAAAACCAGATAAGTGAAGTCCTAAAATGACTACTGAAAATATCAAACCGATTCGTGCTGCAAATCTTTTTGGAGCCTGGTCTATAGGCTTTGGTTCAATTTGAGCCACTTTCAAAATACCTTCTGAAAAAAGAGCCAAAAGGCTATATTTTCCCAAATCGAAAGCACGCAATGCAAAATCGATAATTAAAAATATAAATATGTGCCACAGACCTAAAGTGAGATAAACTACTGAAAGTACGAGAACAAATAAAGCAACGAATCTGACCTTGTTTTCATTTACAGGAATAAAATCAACAGGGCATTCAATTATTTGCGACATAAATTTATTTATTTAATTGAGGTTAAAATCTTATTTTTTGAATCAAATGCAAAAGAAATCACAAAAAATTAATCTACCAAATTAGTGGGATAGTAATTTTCTAAACCTATCACAAATTCAAAATTCAATTTTGCTATGCACAAGGTTTCTCTTCAGTAAAATTGATCTAAATTGCCGGCTTAAATAGATAAAAAAGCAAAGCCAAAAATGAGCCACCAGATCAGCAATACTATATTAATGGTACGGCCTGTTGATTTTTCTTTTAATGAAGAAACTGCCAAAGACAATGAGTTTCAGCACAATCCGCTTGAGGATAATGCAAACCAAAAAGCGAATGAGGAATTCGAAAACGCCGTAAAACTGCTTACCAAAGAAGGCGTCAATGTTTTGGTTGTAGAAAAAGAACCTGAATATGCTCCCATGCCAGATGCTGTCTTTCCAAACAATTGGTTTGCCACAGATGAGGAAGGAAATGTTCATATATTTCCTATGAAAACAGAAAACAGAAGAGCAGAAATCAAACAACTGAAACAGGCAGTATCTCTGCTTCAAAACGCTGGTTTTAAAGTAAATGAAGAAATAATTTGGAAAGATGCTCTGGATCAGAATGCTGTTTTAGAAGGGACAGGAAGTTTGATTTTAGATCGGGTAAACAAAGTAGTTTATGCCGCCGTTTCTGAAAGGACCCAAAAAAAAGCGGTTGAAAAATTTGCAGAACGGCTTGGTTATGAACCCATTCTATTTCAAACCAGAAGTTCGAAAGGCTTTCCATACTACCATACAAATGTGGTGATGAGTATTGGTGAGAAAATGGCTGTAGTTTGTCTGGATTGTATTCCAAACAACATTGAAAAAACGATGGTGCAATTCAGCCTTGAGAGAACCCACGAAGTAATTACCATCTCAAAAGAGCAATTAGAAACAGGTTTTTGTGGAAATCTGTTGCAAGTGAAAGATAAAAACGGAAAACCTTTAACAGTGCTTTCTCAAACAGCTTTTGAAAGTTTATCAGATGCACAAAAAGAAAAAATGAAGTCTTATGGAAAACTTATGCCAATCGATATTCCAACCATAGAGTTTGTAGGAGGTGGGAGTATTCGCTGCATGATGGCGGAAATATTTTTGCCCCAAGCCTGAAATTACCCAAAAAGTAAAAATACATTACCAACAATGCTTCAGATACAGCAATTTAGAGAGGAAAAAGAAAGAGTAATCCTTGGACTTCAAAAGAGGAATATAAACAACGCTACCGAACAAGTAGAAAATGCAATTTCGATTGATACCGAAAGGAGAGAAATTCAGCTGTTGCTCAATAAGTTGCAAGAGGAAGTTAATAAACTTTCGTCTGATATAGGCGCATTTTTAAAATCTGGCCAAAAAGAAAAAGGAGACGAAATAAAAAGTGTAGTTGCAGGTAAAAAGCTGGAAATAAAGCAATTGGAAGAAAAGTCAACAGAACTTGAGGAGCGCTTGTTTCAGGCTATGGTAGTTTTGCCAAATATACCGCATGTGTCTGTCCCGAATGGTAAAACTCCGGAAGAAAACGAAATTGTGGAAACCTGGGGCGAGGCCAAAGATATGCCAGCTGGCAGCGTTCCACACTGGGATCTGATCACAAAATATGACATCATAGACTTTGAAAATGGAAATAAAGTAAGTGGTGCAGGCTTCCCATTTTACAAAGGAAAGGGCGCAAAACTTCAAAGAGCGTTAATCAATTTCTTTCTGGACGAAGCAGATAAAGCCGGATATTTAGAAATCCAACCACCAATTCTTATCAATAAAGACTCAGGCTATGGTACGGGACAATTGCCAGATAAAGATGGACAAATGTACCATTCCACGGTTGATGACCTGTATCTGATACCTACAGCGGAAGTTCCTATAACCAATTATTTTAGAGATACTATCTTGAAAGAAAGTGAGTTACCAAAAAAACTTGTTGGTTATACACCATGTTTCCGTCGGGAGGCTGGTAGCTGGGGCGCCCATGTTCGTGGTTTGAATCGTTTGCATCAGTTTGATAAAGTGGAGATAGTTCACATCACACATCCGGAACAATCATATACTACGCTGGAGGTTATGCGAAAATACGTGCAGGATTTACTTGAAAAGCTGGAATTGCCTTACCGTGTATTGCGCCTTTGTGGCGGAGATATGGGCGTAACATCTGCGCTTACATACGACATGGAAGTATATTCTGGTGCTCAAAAGCGTTGGCTGGAAGTGAGTTCTGTAAGTAATTTCGAAACTTACCAGGCAAATCGCCTGAAACTAAGGGCAAAATCAGAAGGAACGAAAAAAACCTATTTATTGCATACATTAAATGGTTCAGCCTTAGCACTTCCAAGAATAGTAGCAGCGTTATTGGAAAATAACCAAAGTCCAGATGGAATTAAAATTCCAGCTGCTCTGGTGCCATATACCAAGTTTGAGTGGATCAATTAGCCCTATTTTAATTACTGATAATTGCTTTAACTTTAGATTTTAAACTAATAACTCATAACTCATAACTTTAAACAGAATAAAGTGTCGTTCCAACTCATAGAAAATCTCGACTCGCTTTTGCCTGATGTATTGCAAAAACGAAAACCTACCTCCCTTTTCCTGCTTACGGATCAAAAAGTGAAACGGCATTGTTTGCCTTTACTCAAAAATAGCCTTCCAAAAGAAACAAAGATAATTACCATTTCGGCTGGAGAACAACATAAAACACTGGAAACCTGTGCGTTGGTTTGGAAGGAGTTGACGAAACAGAATGCTGACCGCAAAGCACTTTTGCTCAACCTTGGAGGCGGAGTAGTTGGCGATTTAGGTGGATTTTCGGCAGCTGTTTACAAAAGAGGCATTCCTTTTATACAAATTCCAACTACATTACTGGCAATGGTTGACGCCAGTCTAGGTGGAAAAACAGGCGTTGATTTTGAAGGATTTAAAAATCAGATTGGTGCTTTTTCCCAACCGGCGGAGGTATTGGTGTACCCCGATTTTCTCAAAACATTACCTGAAATTGAAATTCTTTCTGGCTTTGCCGAGGTTATAAAACATGCGCTTATTGCGGATGCTGCAGTCTGGAATGTTTTACGAAAGAGAGAATTAAACAATCAAAACTGGAAAGACCTGATTCCAGCGTCACTTGCTGTAAAAGAGGCCATTGTCCAATCCGATCCTTTTGAAAAAGGAGAGCGGAAAAAGCTAAATGCCGGTCATACTTTGGGCCATGCACTGGAGACTTACCTGCTCAAAAAGGGCAGTCCTATGCCTCACGGACATTGTGTGGCCGCTGGCCTGGTGATGGAAAGCAGCATAGCGGTGGAGCGTGGATTTTTGGAAGAAAAGGAAATGTTTCAAATTGAGGAGCTTGTCTATTCTCTTTACGGATCTATTCCAATTCAGAAATCGGAAATCAAAAACATAATAAAACTGGCAGCTCAGGACAAAAAGAATGAAGGCGGGAAGGTGAATCTGTCACTTATTGGACCAATTGGGTATTGCCAGATCAATTTTTTTGCCAGTCAGGAAGAGTTGGTGCAAGGCGTTTCTTATTATTTATAAGGAATGTAAATCTTTATATTATGTTGAAAATGAATATATTAAGATAGGCTTGAGCTATTTTATGTATCCAGAGAAGAATCTGATTTGGGCATTTCCCTGCATTTTTATTATTTTGATGTTCTGAAGTATTTACTTCAGTTTTAAGTTCTATTAATTAATTACATATCAACTCTTTAAAATGAGAAAAAACATAATAGCTGGAAACTGGAAATCTAATAAAACCATATCTCAAGCCATAGTTTTGGCAGAAGAAGTCAAAGCCTTAGCAGCTCAAATCCAGACAGAAGCTGAAATTATTTTAGGGGCTCCCAGTCTCTATCTTATCCCTTTAAAAAAAGTTTTAGGAGCTGATTCCAAAGTAAAATTATCTGCTCAAAATGCATCTGCCTATAGGCAAGGGGCTTACACAGGTGAAATTTCTGCCGACCAATTGGCAGCTGCTGACATTCCGTATGTAATTCTTGGCCACAGTGAACGAAGGACACTTTTTGGAGATACGGATGAAGTAATCCAAACCAAAGTAAAACAAGCACTTACCGCTGGAATAAGACCCATATTTTGCTGCGGCGAACCTTTGGAAATCCGGCAGGCTGATACTCAAAACGAATTGGTAAAGACCCAGGTAGAGACCGCATTATTTTCATTAACTGATGCCGAACTTCGCAATGTGGTAATCGCTTACGAACCTGTTTGGGCTATTGGAACTGGCTTAACCGCTTCAGCACAACAGGCTCAGGATATGCATGCTTTTATTCGAAGTTTATTGGCAGATAAATATGGCAAAAGCACAGCAGATGAAATTTCAATTTTGTATGGAGGTAGTGTAAAATCTTCCAATGCTGCTGAAATTTTTGGAATGGCAGATGTAGATGGAGGCTTGATTGGAGGCGCCTCACTTGTAGCAGAAGAATTTATAAATATTGTGAAATGCGCCTGATAATCACCTGCATCTGTTTGTTTTTGGCTACTATTTTCTCCCCAAAAGTAATGGCTCAAAATGGATGGTGCCAACTAAAAGGTGCCGTATTTGTAGATAGCAATCCCAGCAGAGTTCAATATAGGGTATATTTGGAAGAATCAGAATCGTTTGCCGATTTGCTGGTTTTTAAAGCAAGTAATACGCTATTTGCAGACAAGCCCGGGCTTTGGTATTTTACAGAAGCCAGAGCACAGGCAGCTGTCAGTATTTTAATGGTTAAAGAGCGATCGCTCGCAGATTTTTCTATTCATTTTGTGGATACCGAGTCTTTTGCGGGTTGCCAGTCAAGTAGATAAATCCAATATTTAAAATCTAACTTAATGAATTTTATACAGCTCAATGTCAGGTGTACGCCTGAATTCTCAGAAATTCTGGTTGCCGAATTGGCTGAATTGGAGTTTGATTCATTTGAAGAAAACAAACAAGGTTTTTCTGCATATATTGAGGAAGAAAAGATAGACTTTGAAACAACCAAAGCACTACTTGAGCAATATTCGTGTCTTACGGCTTTGTCTTATGGTTTGCAAAAAATAGCCAAAGAAAATTGGAACAAAACATGGGAAAGCAATTATGAACCTATTGTGATAAACAATCAGATTCTCATAAAAACCCCTTTTCATGAAATTGCAGATTCATATACGCATGTAATTACGATTATTCCCAAGATGAGTTTTGGAACTGGTCATCATGCGACTACGAGTCAGCTTTTGGCTTTAATGTTGCAATATCCGCCTTCAAACCAAACAGTAATTGATGCCGGATCTGGTACAGGCATCCTGGCCATTATGGCTGAAAAGTTAGGCGCAAATCGGGTTCTAGGTTTTGACAACGATCCATGGTGTATAGAAAATGGAATAGAAAATTTTGGACTTAATCATTGCCAGAAATGTGAAATCGTTTTGGCATCTTCTATCAACGAATTGAAATCACCAAAAGTGAGAGTCATACTTGCCAATATCAACAAAAATGTAATACTGGCCGAATTAGAATTCTATTCCAAGCATTTAGAGATCAATGGCTTACTGTTCCTTTCTGGTTTTTATCAGGAAGATGTTTCTGATATTAATACTTTAGCTCAAACCAAAGGATTCGTTTTGGTAGATCAAACCTCAAAAGACAATTGGGCTTGCCTCTTGTATAAAAAATCAAATGATGGCAGGCCGACCATTTTGTAAATCTTAATTTGCTTCCAAATTGCTTCCCAAGAATATAATCCTCCGTTTCAATTTATGAAATATATCCTACAATTGTCCTTTCTGGTTATGAGCCTTTTGGCTTTTAATATTTCTAATGGCCAGGGGCAAGCGCCTATCGGAGGCATGCCTACGAAATTCTCTGAAACTGAATCTGAGTTTATAAAGCAATTAGGTGACATGATGCGCAAAACCAAAATGGTGGAGGTTGAAAAAACAGCAACTGATTTTGAGGAATTGTGGAATAGTGGTAAACTAAATGCAGAACAGAAAAAGGAGATGATATTACTGTTCAACACCATGTTACAGAAAAAATATCGGCCAAGTCCCAATTTTGAGAAGGTTCTGGATCTTATCATCATGGCAGCAACCAAAAGACAACTGGAAGCACAACCTCTTTTAAAACTATTGGAAACAACAAGGAAAGTGATGGGTAATTTCGGACCCAATGCAGCCTTTGCATACATCGCCAATCTTTTTCTTTATTTTAAATATAACATGCTATTTACCAATGGATTTTACAAATTGAAGGTAAGCAAACCAGGCAAAATGACATTTGATTGGGTAGGACCAGACATAGCAGCAGATACCGGAGCCACAAAAGTAGATGAGCAAGTATCAAACAAGGCGTTTAATGATTGGGACAAGGAAACAGCACCAGTTGGAACCACAGAAAACGAAGTAAAGGAAACCAAATATGAGGAGGTCCCAATTGATCTTCCAGAAATTTCAGGACCAGTAATTATTTTTGAGCAAGTTAGCTTAAAATTCGAATCTGGGTTTGATTCAACCGTATTAAGAAAAACCAATGGGACTTACATGATAGCCAATGGGACTTTTGTAGGTAACGAAGGCACCATGGACTGGGCAGCAGCTGGTCTAAAACGTTCTGATGTTTATGCTTCATTAAAAAAATATAGTTTTAGAGCAAAATATGCAGAAATACAAGCAGATAATGTAATGCTTTATAATAAAAACAGACTAGAAGCAACTGTTTTAGGTGCATTTGAATGGAAGTCAAGAAGAAAAACAACCTTTGATGAGGCGGTTTATCCGAGATTCAAATCTTATTACAACGAATCACGGTTTAAGGATATAAAAGATGAGGGAATTTTTTACCAGGGAGGCTTTTCTATGGAAGGCAAAAAAGTAAACAGCTCTTCAGTTTTTGGCGGGAAAAGTATAATTAAATTAAAAAACAAAAACAACTGGGCAGTATCAATGCTGTCAAACCGATTCGATTTTAACGATACTACAATTACGTCAAATGCCTCTTATGTGGTTTTATATTATGGAAAGGATTCTATTGTTCATCCATCTGTAAGAGTAGTTTACAACACAGTTAGACGGGAAATCCGATTTTATAAAGAAAAAGGGAAATTTAAGGATTGTCCTTTCTATGATTCAGGCCATAATATGGAAATTCTCACAGATCTTTTGGTCTGGGATATGGATAAAAGCAACATTGATTTTTTTATTATAAACGCCAAAACCAAAGTTCCAGGCTTGTTTGAATCACTGGATTTTTTCACCAATCAGCGATTTTCAGAGCTCCAAGGCCTTTTCAGCTTTCACCCCCTAATGATGCTTCAGGGCTATGCCAAAAAAGCTGGTGCTGAGCAATTTAATGTGTTGGATATGGCCACAGATTTTAAGCAAAACATCAGTGCTTTAAGGTCTGCAATGACATTGGTTGCATCCTCTGGATATATCGACTATGAAGATAGAACAGGAAATATAAAGATTCGTGAAAAGTTGTTTCACTACACCAATTCACAAAAAAATAAAAAGGATTACGACCAGCTTTCTATTCCTTCCTTAGCACCATCTAAATATAACGCACAAATTTCAACCGACACCTCAGATATAACAATTTATGGAGTAGAACGATTCTATCTATCTGATTCTATGAATGTTTATGTAGAACCCAGAGATAAAAAAGTAACAGTAAAAGGCAACCGGAATCTGGAATTTAATGGAAAACTGAATGCTGGAAATTTTCTGGCTTACGGCGAAAAATTCAAGTTTGACTATGCCGAATTTAAAGTTGAATTGGGTGCAATTGACTCTATTGATATTAAAACCAAAGGAAGGCAAAAAGATGGTAAACCAAGTTTTAACAGAATGTATGGGCAAGATAAAAATGCTAAAAGTGGGGAAGATGCCAGAGGTCACGGAACATTATTTATCAATATGCCCGATAATAAATCCTCAAAAAAAAAGATACCCAAATATCCAATTTTCGATATCAAAACACCTTCTTTCATTTATTTCGATAAATATGAATACCTGAAAGGAAAGTATAACACTGAACTTTATTTCAAAATACCACCCTTTGAACAAGATAGTACCGCCAGCAAAAACCCTAAAGCATTAACCTTTGCAGGAACATTTCATTCGGATTCCATTTTCCCTGATTTCCCTGAAAAACTGATTTTGCGACCAGATAAATCTCTTGGCTTTGTTCATAAAACTCCTGCTGAAGGATATACTCTTTATGGATCAGATGCTAAGTTTTTTGGAACTATCTCAATGGATTTCAAAGGTTTACGTGGAAAAGGAGAGATAAAATATTTGAATGCCACGGTATTTTCTGAAGACTTTATTTTCTATCAGGATTCTGTAATAGCCAGAGGAAGGGCTGTTAAAATGGTTCCAACTACCATTGCAGGCGTAGATTTTCCCGACTGCATGATGGACTCTTATGCCATGAAATGGAACCCGAAAAAGAAAACGATGAATTTCATAAATGCCAAAGGAATGCCATTCAAATTATATGAAAAAACCATTATGTTAGAAGGTTTGGTTTCCCTTTCTCCCAATGGTTTGGCGGGCCGTGGTTATATGCAAACAACTGGTGCCAGGGCAGAATCTGAAAGATATAAATTTGGAAAAGACGCATTTACAGGCCGAAGGGCATTTTTTGAAGTAAAATCCAAAAATCCAATCAAACCTGCTCTTGCCTGTAGAAATGTAAAGTTTGAATTCTCTATAAAAAATCGACAGGCAGACTTTTCCCCTGAGGTTAAAGGCTTTGCGTCTAATGTGTTTCCATTTTGCCAATACAAAACTTCCATTCCAAAAGCTACATGGTATATTGACAAAAAACAAGTCACCATGAGTAAACCCGATAGTATTGATTTAAAAGCCTCCTATTTCTACAGTACAAGAGCGGATCAGGATTCACTTTATTTCAATGCAGATGTAGCTGTGTACGATATTGAAACGCATAATCTAAATATCTCAGGCATTCCATATATTCATACTGCAGATGCTGAAGTAAAACCGGATAGTGGAAGAGTTACAATTACTGAAGGCGCCAATATGAAAACATTGGCAAATGCCACTATAGTTGTTGATCGCACAAATAAATATCATACGCTTAAAAAGGCCAATATCAAAATATTAGGTAGAAATAAATTCGAAGGTGATGGAATTTATCAATATATAAATTCTATAAAAGATACTTTATATATTAAGTTTAATGAATTTACCCAGGTTGATCCTTTACTAGATAAGAAAAATAAAGTAGATACAGAAGAACCTTATACTATTTCTGGTGGTGAAGTGTCAGAAACCAAACCAATAAAACTGGCAGAGGGAATTTTATTTAAAGGTAACGCCATCATGTCAGCATTAAAACCAAATCTTGAATTTGAAGGCCAAATTAAACTTGATTTGAAAAAGAATAAAAATGCAGGATGGGTAAACTATAAAACGGATGGTGAAAGCAAAGAATTTGTGTTAAACGTAGCAAATGCCACGGATGAGGAGGGTCAACCACTGGTTTCGGGTCTTTTGGTAGAAGATGGAAGTAACAAGTTGTATAGCAGCTTTTTAGGTCCAAAACATAATCCAGAGGACAAAAGTATATTTCAAGCTACAGGTATTTTAAATTTTGTGGAGAAAAAGCGAGAGTTTCGTATTGGATCACAGGATAGGTTTGATGAAAAAACGTATGAAGGTGGAATTTTAACGTACAGCGATTCTCTTTCTAAAATTACTGTCACTGGAAAATTAAATTTCCAAGGTGCTGTGGATAAAGACTTTACTGTAACTTCAGCAGGATCAGGTACTGGCCTTTTGGATAGTTCTAAATTCAATTTATCTGTTGCACTTGCCTTTGATTTCAACATTCCCGGACCTGCATGGAAAAATATGGGAACAATATTGGCGGCAAGGGTTACAGATTTGGGCCTGGTGGAAGCTATTGATGATAAAATAGCACTTGCCTACCGCCTTGCCGATATGGCAGGAGATAAAATGGGTAAGGAATATGAAAAACAAAATCAAACCAAAAATCTTCCTATATTTTCAGTTGTTCCAAAGTTCTCTAAGAGTTTGTTTCTCAATGATGTAAATCTGGTTTGGAATCAAAAGCAAAGAGCATGGTATTCTATGGGTAAAATAGGTGTGAGCCATGTGCAGGGAACCAATGTAAATGGAAGAATGGAAGGTTACGTAGAAATTAAATATACAGGAGGTTCACCTGTTATTAATATTTATCTGGAGCCAAGTTCAGATAGTTGGTATTTTATCTCTTATGATGATTTAAAGCGATTAGCTATAAGTTCTGCTCAGGATGATTTTAATACTGCAATAGAAGCAAAAGCCAAAGAAGGAAAGGAAGGAACATTCTTTTTTATTAAAGCAGAGAACTACGAAAAAAATAAATTTCTTAAAAACTTTAAGAAAAACTATTTGGGAATAGATGTGAGCGAAATTGTAGAAGAAAAACCGAAAACTCAAGAAAAGGATAAAAAAGAGGCAGATGAAGAGGATTTTGGCGATGAAGAAAAGAAACCAGAGCCAAAAAAGAAGAAAAAGATAAAAGAAGAAGAAGAGGATCAGGAGGAAAAAAAACCTGCACCTAAGAAAAAGAAAGAAGCTGAACCTGCTGAAGAAGGTTTTGGAGATGATGAGAAAAAACCTGAACCTAAGAAAAAGAAAGAAGCTGAACCTGCTGAAGAAGGTTTTGGAGATGATGAGAAAAAACCTGAACCTAAGGAAAATGATGGTGATGTAGCCCCAGACGAGTCAACAGATTCAGAAAGCGACAAACCGAAGAAAAAAGAAAAGAAAAAGAAAAAAGAGGCTTTAGAAGAAGAGCCGAAAAAAGATGAAGAGCCGAAAAAAGAAGAAAAAAAGGAAGAAGATGGCTTTTAGAGTTTGATTTTGCTGTAGGAAATTAAAATAAGAAGAAACGCAAACCACAACACTTAATAAGCTCATTATCAGTTGCTAATTCTAATTCTTAGTGTTTCCCTATTTAGAATAAAACCAAATTTGAATACATAAAAATTAATTTGGTAGGATTTAGCAAGGAAAAAAGATGAAATAGAAAAAAATATCATTTAAAATTGTCAAAAATATTGCGAACAAAAGCATCAATAATTATTCACATGAAAAATACAATTTATTCAATTCTAATAGCCGGAGCCATTGTTTTGGCAGGATGTGCAAAAGACGGCGATCCAGGACCATCTGGTTCAAACGGTGTTAATGGTCAACAAGGTAAAGACGGCGAAAAAGGTGCTCAGGGTGCTCAGGGAACACAAGGACCCACCGGATTGCAAGGCCCAAAAGGAGATGTAGGAACAGATGGTTCAAATGGAACCAACGGAACCAACGGAACCGACGGAACCAATGGAACCAACGCCAATGTGAAAGTTTTTTATTTTAATAATCAACTAAGCTCGGCATGGACAGGAACTATTGTAGGTACAGATTCTTCAACATCCTGGTCTTTATCTTTAAGTAATTCCGCATTTACACAAGGTGCAAAAGATAGTGCTTTGGTAGCAGTTTTCAAAAAGGGCTCAGACAACGCCAGCATGAATTTACCTATTTATAATGGACTGAAACAAGAATCATTTGTATTACCGTCAGGCAATACAAACATTGATCTGAATGTTAAGAGAATGGACAATCTTGCATTTGAAAGACCTGAAACCGCAAATTATAGAATCGTTTTGGCTTATCCTTCATTTGTAAAGAAACACCCTGAAATAGATTGGAATAGCGAAAGATCAGTATTGGCTGCATTAAAACCAAGAAGCGGAAATTAAATCTGTTTAAGAAAAACAAAAACCCTTCATAATAGAAGGGTTTTTTGTTTTATACCTATGTGGGCTCCTGAGTTTTCAATATATGTAATAGAAATGTAATTTGCCACCAAATCATCCATGAAACGCATTTTTTCATTTCTGGAAAAAGTCAGAGATTTTCTTTGGCAAAGTCGTAAACAGCTTTCCGACAGGCAATTCATGTTGCTTTTGAGCATTCTTGTGGGCTTGCTTTCTGGTGGGGCTTCTATTTGTTTAAAGTCGTTTGTTTTTTTTCTGCACGAATTTTTACACAGCCTTAGTACTTCACAGATGTGGAACTATTCAATGGTTTTGACTCCAATGGTTGGAATCTTGATTACTGTTTTTTTGATTCGTGTTCTTTGGCCGTCACACTTCAATAAAGGACTTGCACCTGTTGTCCGTTCTATCAGAAATGAAGGTGGAAAATTACCATTCTCTCAAACTTATAATCACATCATTACCAGTGGAATTACTGTTGGTTTTGGCGGTTCTGCCGGTTTGGAATCACCCATTGTTTCCACTGGTGCTGCCATAGGTTCAAACTTTGCCGATTTTATCAATCTACAAATAAAAGAAAGAACCCTATTGTTGGCCTGTGGTATAGCTGCAGGCGTAAGTGCTGCATTTAATGCACCAATTGCAGGGGTATTGTTTGCAGCCGAGGTCTTTTTGATAGAAATAAGTATATCAGCCATTATACCCATCATTATTGCTTCTGCAATGGGCGCATTGCTGTCCAAAATTATCCTGGAGGAATCAATCCTTCTGCATTTTACCATGCAGGAACCTTTCAAATCAGAAAACCTACCATTTTACATTATCTTAGGTATTGTAACAGGCTTCATTTCCGTTTGGTTTTCAAGGACCTTCCACAAACTATCTACATGGTTTTTAACGATCTCTAATCCTTACAAAAGAGCAATTTTAGCATCATTTTCATTGGGAGTTTTATTACTGGTTTTTCCCTCCTTTTATGGCGAAGGGTATGAATACATCAAAGATCTGGCAAGTTTTCATACCTATAAATTATTCGA
>Ga0105045_10003003_pt1 | contig 14353 bp, 12 predicted proteins | sample MAT02_FD_78089 | JGI IMG/M metagenome (GOLD analysis project Ga0105045, IMG submission 78089) | Freshwater microbial communities from Lake Fryxell liftoff mats and glacier meltwater in Antarctica - MAT-02 (megahit assembly) | ecosystem: Environmental > Aquatic > Freshwater > Ice > Liftoff...
ACGTCGATCACGATGCGCGAATCGATGAGCGTGCGAAGCCCCGCTTCAAGCTGATCACCGCGCGACTGCACAAGCGCATGCATGTCGGTGGAGGCGATGAGATCGAGCATCGCGATGGCCGAAGCCGAGGCGAGCGGATGACCAAAGAAGGTCGCCGTATGCATTGCCTCTCCATCGGGATCACCCCAGGCGCGCATCACCTTCTCATCGCCAAGACAGGCTGACATCGGCAGGCCTCCACCGAGCGCTTTGCCAATGCAGACAAGGTCGGGAGGCGCGTCAGCTAGCTCTTCTTCGTAGAGGAAGCGGGGGCCTGTGCGATGAAAGCCTGTGTAGATCTCATCGACGATCAGAAGGGCGTTCACGCGCGTCGCCTCCTCACGCAGCGCACGCAAAAAGCCCCTCGGTGGAAGCACCACGCCGCCCCGACCGAGCATCGGCTCGACCACGATGGCGCCCACTTCCGTCGAGCAGGCTGCGATCGCGCGACGCACCTCGATCACCGCGTCCTCAATCGACGTCGAGGCGTCGGGGTAGCGCGCGAACGTCACGTGAGGGTTGAGCTGCGCGGCGAAGGGCACGCGAAACGCGGGCTGGTATCCACAGAGCGCAAGCGGGCCATGCGAGAGCCCGTGATAACCACCCTCGAAGGCGAGCACGCCGGCCTTCTTTGTACGCAGCATGGCGGTCTTGAGCGCGGCCTCGATCGCGTCTGCACCGTGGGCGCCGAGGATCACGCGCGTCTCTTCCCAAGGCCCCAACGCGGCCAGTTTTTCAAGCAATGCGATCTTCACATCGCTCGGCTGAAGATCGCCCAGCGCATGCAAGAGCAACCCGCTCTGCTCCACGATGGCTTCCACGATCTGGGGATGTCGATGCCCAAGCGCAGCCACGCCAAAGCCACTGGTGAAGTCGACGAAGACGTTGCCATCCACATCGACGACGTTGGCGCCCACCGCCTCACGCCAGACGATCGGATCTTGAGGCGTGCCTGAGCGCGCCTCGCGACGTGCGTGACGTGCCGTCAGCGCGGGTGACTCGGTGCGCGCGAGAAGCTCCACCCAGCGCGCGCCGAGGGTGCCGGGGAGGGTGGACCGAATGGAGGGAAGAGATGCGCCAAGCACCGCGCGCACCTACGACTCTCGCGATCGGGTTGCAACAACGTGTGGTCTCAAGCGCGCTTTTCAACGCGGGATCTCTCCCGATGGAGATAGCCTCGCCACTTGCCCACGTTTCGCGGAGCCATGTTTCACTCACTGCTCGTCGCTGTGCGGTTGACGCGCGGCTCCGAGGCTGAGGCTCAAATACGTCGCGCGCTGCCGCCCTCACTCGCCCACGCCACGCACGATGGCTGGTATTCGATCGCTGACTTCGCTGCAGTCCACGCGCTTGTCGACGAGGCCTTCGGCGGTGGCGAAGAGTACGCCGAGCAGCTTGGACGCGCGGGGGCCGAGCACGACCTCTCTGGGCTCTTGGGGTTCGTCCTCTCGATCACCTCGCCCAACATGCTCGTCCGCTACTCCGACGTCGCCCTGCGGATCTATTTTCGCGAGGTCGACTTTGTGACGACGAAGCTCTCAAACACGCAGTTTCGGCTGCATATCAAGGGCATGACCGGGGCGACTCGGCTGATGCATGCGGCGTTCGGCGGCGGCTCCTGCCTTCTCCTCCAGCGCACGGGCGCGCGCAGCCCTCGTGTCTCTCACTTCGAGATGACGAACGACTCGGACAGCATTTTTGAGTTCACCTGGGACGAGTAGAGAGTTTGTCGATTGCGTCATCCAGTCGCGTTGTCCAGCTTGGTTCCCTCATGTCCCGTTTCAATCAAACTGCGAGCGTCCGCTGATGGGCCTCTTTGATGTTCATGCGCATCTGACGCATCCGAGGATGGCGCCGCGAATCGAGGAAGTGCTCGCCAATGCAGCGCGTGCAGGCCTCACGGCGATCCTCTCGAATGGGTTGAACCCAAGCGACAACGAGGCGGTCTGGGCGCTCTCGCAGACGCATCCGATCGTGAAGCCCTGCTTTGGTCTCTATCCTGTCGATGCTGTGCTCGAAGGGATGGAAGCGCTCGGTGTTGACTACCCACGTGAGGCCCCTTTTGTGAAGGCCGATGATGCCGTGCAGTGGGTGCGCGAGCATGCCGATCAAGCCTTCGCGATAGGTGAGATTGGCCTCGATGGTCATTGGGTTCCGGAGGCACTCTGGGCCGAGCAGGAGCGCGTCTTTCGTGACCTCGTCACGGTGGCGATGAAGGCCGACAAGGCGATCATCATCCACACCCGCAAGCGCGAGAAGCGCGTGCTGGAGATTCTCGATGAGATGGGCACCAAGCGCGTCGATTGGCATTGCTTTGGCGGCAAGGTGAGCCTCGCAAGACAGATCGCCGAGCGCGGCCATTGCCTTTCGATTCCAGCGAATGTGCGTAGGCATGAGTCGTTCACGCGCATCCTGCAGACCTTGCCGCGCGAGAACCTTTTGCTCGAGACGGACTGCCCCTACCTCGCGCCCGAAGCCGGCGGTGAGAGCGAGCCCGCGCATGTCTCCGGCACCGTCGCCTTCGCTGCCGAGCTCTGGAACGAGCCTGTCGCCTTGGTGCTTGAGCGCCTCAGCGAGAACTTCACGAACCTCTTCGGAACGCCTCCGTGACGCGAGGGGGTTGGCTCTTGGGAGGCGCCTTCGCGTTGGCGTTGACAGCGAGCCCTGCGGTCGCCGATCTCGATCAACATCGCGATGTCGATCGTGCGCTCGATCAGCTGGAGGAAGGCTCGACCACACAGATTCGCGCCGATGCAGCGCGCTGGCTTGCGGCGCATGGGCCCGATGCGCTCGTCATGCCGAGCCTCCTCGATGCGCTGGAGCGAGAGCCTGCGGCCGATGTGCTCGGGCCTTTGACCCATGCTGTCGCGCGTCGCGCAGGGAGAGAACACGACGCGCGCTTGATTCGCATCGCGCCCGCCATTCGCTCGCCCTTTCGCGGGGTGCTCGTGGTGGCGATCGCCCAGCTGGAGACGGAAGCGTCCGATGCCTACTTGGCGCAAGAGCTCGCTGCGCTGGGCGCGGTCGACATCGAAGTGGCAGAGGCCACGCTCATGCCAGGCAGCTCGCACGGCGCGCATCGCGTCTCTCTGATTGAGCTCGCGCGTGCACGAAGAGACGCCGTCGTCCCTGCGCTCCTCCTCGAGTCCGTACCCCCGCGTATGGCGCCCGTGGAGGCGCTGGTGCAGCTCGCCGATGAGCGCGCGCGCACGCTCCTTCTCAGCCTCCTCGATGACCCGGCCCTTGGCCCGCTCGCACTCGAAGGGCTTGCGGCGCTTGGGCCCGAGCGCCTCACCGCCGATGTTCTTCGTGCACGCCTCACCACGCCCTCGCCGCGCTTGGTGCGCGCCTTGTTCGCGGCCGATCCGAACGCACGAGAGCTGGAAGCGTTTCGTACGACTGGCTCCACCGAGGTGCAGCGGACGGTTCGCGAATTGCTGATCGCGCATGCGCCTTCGCGGCTCTCGCGCGATGACGTGCGGGCACATTTCCAAGAAGACGCGCGAGTTTGGTCCGATGCGCTCGATGCGCCGAATGCCGAGGCCCGCGAGGCCTACGTCACGCTCGCCGAAGACGTGCAGGTGCCGATCGCCATGCGCCAGGCCGTCTTCGATGCGCAGCTCACGTTCGCCGAGCAGGGTGCGTGCGCGCAGATCGCGCCGCGCTTTGAGGGCACACGTGCGCTCCTTGCGGCGGCTCGTCTTGCACGCGTTTGTTCAATGCCCTTCACAGCGCCCTCGGAGCTGCCGCTGCCCGCGCAGCTCTATCTGCGTGCCCTTGCGGGTGAGGATGTGCGCTCGGCGATTCGCGCGGCCTGGGAAGCCGCAAGCCCCGATGCGCGCAACGATCTGGCGCATGCCTGGTGGGTGAGCGGTCAGGCAGATCCTGCGCTTGCCGAGGCCTGGGCAGAGGAGACGAACGAGGATGTGCGCGATGTGCTCTCGCTCGCGGTGCAGCGTCATCCGCTCGCGGTGCGTGCTTCGCTGCTGGCGCAGAGACTCGATGCGCCACGCTCGCGTCTCTCGTCGCTGCTCGTTGCGCGCGTGCAGCCAGCGTTGAGCTTGCTGATTCGCCCGCGCGTGCTCCGTGCCCTCCACGATGAAGCGCCGCTGAATCGCGCCGCGGCATTGCTCGCGCTGTCCTCTTTCGAGGAAGCGTCCTCGCTCGCGCCCCTGGCTTGTGCGGCGCTGCGTGGAGGCGAAGCCGAGCGCGCTGCGTCGCGCGTCGTGCTCTCGTCCGATGCGCGATGTCTGCGTGAAGAAGCGCGTGTGGATGAGACCCTCCGCATGCCGCACACGCTCACCCTAGCGCGCGAGGTTGTGGTGCAGATCGAAGGCGCTTCGCAGCCGCGGCTCATCTTTGTGGGCGAGGATGGGAGCCTTGGCGTGGTGCATCCGATGAGCCTGGGCGTGGTGGTTTTCCCCGACGTGCGTGCTTCGATCCGGGTCGTCCCAGCGCTCTTTTGAAGTCCTTGCGAGAAGATCCAACGGAGGCAAAGCTCTTTCGCTCAGGCAAGCTCAACACCGGGGCCTGGGCCCGCGAGGATGGTGCGAATCACGCCTTCAGTGCGGCCAAGCTCTTCGGCCACACGCTCCGCATCCTTCGCCTCGCAGAGTGCCTTCACATGCGGCCCCGCATCCATCGTCGCGTAGACCCCGATGCCGCTCTCCTCACGCAGCCGACGCACCGTCGCCAACGCGGCGAGCGAGCCAGGCTGGAAGTAGAGCGTGAACGGGGTCGATGCGAACGCGAGCGCGTGCATCGCCGTGAAGCTCGCCTCCGTCGCGGGGCCGAGGATCGCCATCTCCTTCTTCGCCAGGCCCTCACGCACCGCAGCGGCCATGCGCGGCGCGCGCTCGACCCACGCATCGTAATAAGGCGAAGTGCGCCTTGAGATGCCCATGCCATCACGCGAGCTCACGTCTTTGCGCTTCTCGGTGATGACGGCGACCACAAGGCGCAGATCCCAATGCTCCGGACCGAGCAGCTCATAGGCCGCGAGCGAGTCGTCGCCCGGTGTGCCTGCAGGAAGCTCGACGTAGCCACCGAACACCGAGCGCGCGGCCGACGCACTCGCACGTCGCGCCAGGATGCTCGCATCGCGATCGTTGCGCGGGAGCCCGTAGGCCACGCGCGCCGCCACGGCCAACGCCGCAAAGCCCGAAGCGCTCGATGCAAGACCACTCGCCGTAGGGAAATGATTGCGGCTCTGCACCCGCGCCTTCGCCTTCTCGCCCGAAGCCGCACGCACCTCATCGAGGAGCTTGGTCACGCGCTTGGACTCACCCCCGCTCGCGATCTCACCATCCAACTCAAACACATCCTCGCTGAGCTTCGGATCGAGCACGACGCTCGTCTCGGTGCGCATCGGAAGCAGCGTCATCGACACGCTCGGCACGGCGGGCAGGTTCAGCGCCTCGTCGTTCTTGCCCCAATATTTAGCGAGCGCGATATTCGCGCGGGAGATCACTGTTGCTTTGCCGGTCATCGCGTCTCTTCTCCAATGACAGCGCTGACTGCGCCGCTCTCAATCGTCACTTCAAAGGCCTCATGGCCCAATGCCAAGAGCGCATCTTTTACAGCCGTTCCGTGCGCGGCGTCGACGAGGGCGATCATGCAGCCGCCTCCGCCTCCACCCGTGAGCTTCGCGCCCAGCGCACCGGCCTCACGCGCGACGCCGCACATATATTCGAGCGTGTCGGTCGAGACGAGCCAGGTCGATAGCAGCGCCTGGTTCATGTCGAAGAGCCGCCCCAGCGCCACGTGATCGCCGCGCTCCAAGGCCGCCGTTCCGTTCGCTACGATCGCCGTGATCGCCTCGAGCGTCTGCGCAAACTTTGAGGGGTCGCGATCCTTCTGGTGGGCCACCTGCTCGACCATCTTCTTGGTCGATCCGCTCTCTCCGCTATGCCCAACCACGAGCCGCAGGGGCTTCGCGAGCTGAAGCTGCGTCAGTGATTTCTCGTGCTCTTGAGGCGCACGTCGATAGACCGCCACGCCCCCTGAGATCGCCATCGCCGTATCCACGCCCGAGGGGTTGCCGTGAAAGACACGCTCCCAGGCCAGCGCCACACGCTGCGCATCCTCGAAGCCACGCGTGAGGCCGTCCTGCGCATCGAGGGCGCGCAGCACGGCCACACCCAGCGCCGCCGAGGAGCCAAGTCCCGCGCCGCCAGGGATCTCCATCACGGCCGAGACATTGCGCTCCGTCGCATGCTCAGAGCCTTCTCGGCGCGCCTTCAGCAGCGCATCAAAGGCACGCGCGAGGGGCTGCACGTCATGCCGAGAGACGCAGACATTCCACGGCGAGATCTCAAGCTGCGCTTCACCGATAGGGGAAGGGGACGCGTCGTAGCGAGCGTGCGCGCGTGAGCCCTTGGAGAGCCCCGCCGCCAGCGCCGGAACGCCATGCACCACGGCATGCTCGCCAAGGAGAATGACCTTTCCAGAACCGTGTCCGACGTGCGCTTCGTCGCGTTGCAGAGACATGCGCGCGACCCCTATCAGAGCCCAGCGCGCGATGCACGATGCGGATCGGCAATCTGCAGTTGGCGGCCATCCACAAGCGATCGACGGAACGAAAAAGGCCCCACCAAAGTGGAGCCTCTCGTCACTGTCTCACTCTGCTGCGACTGCAGCAGGAGCGAGGCGGGCATCGCCCTTGGCGTAGACCGCAATGCGCTTGCGATCTTTGCCCCAGCGCTCGTAACGGACGATGCCGTCGATGAGTGCAAAGAGCGTGAAATCGCTTCCGCGACCGACGTTCTCACCGGTGTGGAAGGTCGAGCCAACCTGGCGAACGATGATGTTCCCGGCGCGCACTTCTTGGCCGCCGTAGATCTTCACGCCGCGGTACTGGCAGTTCGAATCACGACCGTTACGTGAAGAGCCTTGACCTTTTTTATGTGCCATTTCGTTCCTCCGTAGTCGGCCTCAGGCCGAGATTCCCGTGATCTTCAGCTCCGTGAAGGGCTGACGATGACCGCGCTTACGGCGGTAGTTCTTACGTCGTCGGAACTTGAAGATGATGACCTTCTTGTCGCGGTCTTGCGCCACGATCTCGGCCGTCACATTCGCGCCGCTCACCATCGGCGTACCGATGACGACTTTGTCGCCACCGATCATGAGCACCTCATTGAGGGTCACGCTGCCGCCCACGTCGCCGACAAGCTTCTCGACGCGAAGTCGGTCGCCTTGCTGGACGCGGTATTGTTTTCCGCCTGTCTTGATCACTGCGTACATGGCCGTTCCTTCTCTCTCGCCTCGCCTGCCAGCTCGACTCTTCGCTGAAGAGACGTGCAGCGCGGGCCGCCACTGCCTTCGTTTGATGGCTGGGTTGCTCGTTCCTCCGAAATCGAATGTGTCGCAAACGATCCGGAAGGGGCGGGAGAGTGACCCGGGCATTTCCAGCGCGCAAGCCTTTTCGCCGCGAGTTGAACTGGCAACTCCAAGTGGTTCTCGCAGCCGTCCTCGTAAGCGCAATTCGGCGTGAGGTGAACCGCAAAGTCAGCACATCCTTCATCGGATCGCCACACCCTCGCCACGTGCCGAATGCAAGACCGCCTTGATGCGTGCATCGCTCTGCTTCGGCGCCCTTCTCACCGCGCTCACCCTCTGGTTTCCCTTCCACTGGCACGCCGATGCGCGTTGGTACGGCCTCTGTCTCTGCCTCGCCGGCTGGCCTCTCCCCTGGCTCGCACCCTCGCAGGCCACAAGCCTCGCGTACGATGTCGACCTCGTGTTCCTGGCCCTCGATCTCGCCTTCTGGACTACCCCATTCGCGCTGCTTCCCAAGCTGCGAAGCGCTCGCCCGTCCATTCAACTCGCGTTGATCGCCATCACGCTGATCGCTCTCTCCTGGGTTTTCTGGGTGGCGTGCGCGAGCATCCAGACGACGTTGCCCAACGTCTCCATCCTCCAACACGCGCAGCCCGTGCTCGGCGTCTTCGCACTGAGTGCGCGAACCACCTCGACGTGTCCGCTCACCCCGCATCGGCCCTCAGCGCAGCATGTCTTCAGCGAAGCACCGCGCGAGCGCCATGATCGTGTGCTGCGGGTTCACGCCGAGCACCGAGGGCATCACCGACGCATCGCAGACCACGAGCCCGTCGTAGCCATGCACACGCCCGCTTCCGTCGGTCACCGAGACATCTTTGTTCGTGCCCATCACGGCGCCGCCAAAGAGGTGAGAGAGGATCGCGATGTAGGCGCGTGGATGTACAGGACCATTGCGTATGATTTCAATATTATCCGCTGGGATCTCGAAGGGCAGGCCTGAGATGCCTGGAAGCACCGAGCGCGCGCCCGCCGCGACATGCGTCTTCGCGAGTAAATACATGCCCTCACGAAATTTCTTCATGTCCGTCTCATCGAGGCCGTATCGAATCGTTGGCTTCATCCCAAAGAGCGGTGCGCGGACCGTGCCTGCGCTCTCAGCACGCACCGAGTGGCACCACATCGCGACATTTCGATAGCGCGCGAGGCGCTCCATGAGCTGCGTGCCACCGCCGGAGAAGCGACTCGCCACGAGCTCCAGCGGGATGGCCAAGGTCTCCAGCTTCAGGCCTGGATCATCACGAAATGCCACCGAGGCCCAGCCTTGCGTGGCGCCGATATTTTGATCGACCGGGTCGTCGTAACAGCCGAACACGCCCGTGCCTGGATGTGCGCGAAAGAAGTTGCCCAGCGCCTTGCTCTTCACGCCGCTCTTCATGAGCAACACGGGCGTATGCGTGGCCGAGGCCGCGACGAGCACGCCCTTCTTCGCGCGAAGACGAAAAGCACTCCCGCGCTTGTGGGTCGCGGGATGATCGAAGTGCCCTTCCACGCCGACTGCCCGCCTCCCTTCAAGCAGGATGCGATGCACCGGCGCCGACGAGAGCACGATGCCTCCGCGCTCAAGCACCTCGGGGATGTAGACGAGGTTCGTGCTCTGCTTGCGCAGCTTTTTGCAGCCCTGCATGCACTGCCCGCTCCCGACGCAGCCCTTCACGTAGCGCTGCATGTAGTAGCTCTTGTAGCCCACGCGATTGGCGCCCTCGAGGGCGAGCAAGTTCGAGCGTCCGCGGGCCTCGGGAGGCACCTCCTCGACGCTCAGCTCTTTCTCGAGATCGTCTTGATGCTTCCACACGCGGTCGGCGAGACGGCCTTGTCCGCTGCGCTGCCCGATGCCGAATTCTTTCTCCCAGCGCTCAAAGACGTCGGCTGGCGTGCGCACACAGATCGCGCTGTTGATCACCGTCGTTCCGCCCATCGTGCGTGCTTGAACCACGGGCCAGAGCGCCTTGCCGATCGCCACTTGTGCGCCCCAATCCTCCATCAGGTCGCGCATCGATCCGTAGGTCGAGTTGGGGTAGTCGTCGGGGTCGCGCCAGGCACCCGCTTCGACGACTGCCACCTTCGCGCCACCGCGCGCCAACGTGGCTGCTGCGACGGCACCTCCAGCACCGCTTCCGATGACGATGTAGTCGACCTCGCCCTCAAAAGGCGGCTCACCGCGGTCACGAAAGGAGATGTGCGTCATGACGTCTTCCAGGTGGTCGGATCGGCCGCGTAGGCAGGCAACGCGAAGCGCTTACGCACATCCGGATGGCGTCCCCAGCAGAGCCCGGCCGGCATCTTCAAGATCAGCATCGCTTGGCGCACCAAATAGAACTCGCTGCTCCCGATCTTGCTCGCGTGCTTGTCGCGCAAGCCTTTGCTGAGAAGAAAGGCCGGCAGCGGGACAAAAACGGTGAAGAGCGGCGTCCACTGAAAGAGCCAGGCTGAGAGCACGATGCCGAGCCAGAACATGAACGACGTCTCGCGCCGAAACTGCGGCAAGAACGTATCGAAATCCGTGTCTTCGAGCCCAGGCAGATCGCCCGTACGCGGGTAAAACGCGAGCATCGCGTTGCGGACAAAAAAGAGCATCTGACCTCACAGGTAGCACGAAGGGTTCTGTGGCTTGGCGGTGGACTTCGACGAGGCCCTACCTACGGACTCCGCGGACTGGGGGCGATTCGCCGCGAGGTGAAAGCCACGGAGACACAAGTGCCTCGAAGTAGAGGTGCGAGGACGGTTCTCCCTTTACATGGGCGATGGCGATCCCCAGAATCGGCTCGCGACGCATTGCGGCAAGAGCGTTCGCGCATCTTAGATGGATGCTCAGGTGGCGAAAGCCTCCGGCAGCTCCGAGGAGACCCCCCGATGGCGACGAAGGACACCCTCACGATCACCGACAATCGCACCGGCAAGACCTATGAGGTCGCTGTGGCGAATGGCACCATCCGCGCAATGGATTTGCGGCAGATCAAAACTTCTGACGAAGACTTTGGTCTGATGACCTACGACCCGGCGTTTCAAAACACCGCGTCGACCGCATCAAAGATCACCTTCATCGATGGCGATAAGGGCATCTTGCAGTACCGCGGCTATCCCATCGAAGAGCTCGCCGAGAAGGCCAGCTTCCTTGAGGTGGTCTGGTTGCTGCAGAACGGCGAGCTACCTAACACCAAGCAGCTCTCGGACTTCAGGACCAAGGTGACCATGCACACCATGGTTCACGAGAATATGCGCGAGTTCGTCGACGGCTTCCGCTACGACGCGCACCCGATGGGAATCCTGGTATCGACGGTGGGCGCGCTCAGCACCTTCTACCCAGAGGCCAAGAATGTGAGCGACGCGAACAATCGCCGCCTCCAGATGACGCGCCTCGTCTCGAAGATCCCGACGCTCGCTGCGTTTGCGTATCGCCATCGTCGTGGCCTGCCGCTCGTCTATCCCGACAACGACCTCAGCTACGCAGGCAACTTCTTGAACATGATGTTCAAGATGACCGAGCCCAAGTACACGCCAAACCCTGTGGTGGAGAAGGCGCTCGACGTGCTCTTCACGCTGCACGCAGACCACGAGCAGAATTGCTCCACGTCGACGATGCGTATGGTCGGCAGTTCGAAGGCTGACCCGTACAGTTCCCTCGCAGCGGCCGCCGCAGCCCTCTACGGACCGCTTCATGGCGGTGCGAACGAGGAGGTCATCTACATGCTCCGCAGGATCGGGAGCAAGGACAAGATCCCCGAGTTTATCGCGAGCGTGAAGGCTGGCGAAGGCAAGCTCATGGGCTTTGGTCACCGCGTCTACAAGAACTACGACCCACGCGCGAAGGTCATCAAGCGCTTGGCCGACGAAGTCTTCGATGCGATCGGCAAGAATCCGCTTATCGACATCGCGATTGAGCTCGAGAAGATCGCCCTCCAGGACGAGTACTTCGTGAAGCGCAAGCTCTACCCGAATGTCGACTTCTACTCGGGCCTCATCTACGAGGCGATGGGCATCCCGCTCGACATGATGACGGTGCTTTTCGCGATCGGTCGCACGCCCGGATGGCTCGCACAGTGGGAAGAGATGCTCCTCGACAACGAGCAGAAGATCGCCCGTCCGCGCCAGGTCTACCTCGGCAGCGAGAAGCGCGCGTTCAGCCCCATCGAGCAGCGCTGAGCTCAAGCCCACGGTTCGTGAAAAGGCCACCTTCGGGTGGCCTTTTTCGTGGCTTTGGTGTCGCCTCGACGACAGACGTCGGGCACCTCGTCCATCCTCCTTTGAAGACGGAGAGAGCGCTCCCGTAAAGGCCTGGGCTGTAAGGGTCCGGCAGAAAGTCTCGATGGCATCGTTCCTCGATTTCGCGGGCGAACGAGCCTGGGCGAGCACCAAGCCTGCGCGGAGGAGCACCATGGCGATAGCGAGGCCCGCCGCGCAGTGATAGACGCCGCTTCGTGCCCCTTCCCACCCTCTTCATCGTCTTTGCCTCCCTTGCGGCGCTCGCGTCGATGATCGCCCTCTGGGGCAGCCTGCGTGCTGTGCTTGGCGGCGCCGCGAACGGCGAGGTGCTCCCCTCGAACGATGAGCCGGAAGGTCATGCGGCGCTGCGCGATGAGAAGAAGTCGCTGCTTCGCGCGATGAAAGATCTCGAGTACGAGCACACGGTGGGAAAGATCAGCGACGACGACTTTCAGCGTCTCGATGCGGCGTACCGCGTGCGCGCGAAAGAAGTGCTGAGCCTGCTCGATCGCGACTTCGCGCCCTACCGTGCACGCGCAGAGGCGCTGCTCGCTGGAGCCGGGGAAACGAAGGCGGAGGCGACGGAAGCGAAGGCTTCAGGTGAGGCGCTTCGGCTGCGTGCGAAGGAACTCCGCGAGGAGGCTGAGCGGCTGGAGAGGCAGCTGGCGGAGACTGAGTCGATGGCTGGGGCCGTGGCGGTGGCTGAGGCCGTGACTGAGACCGTGACTGAGACTGAGACTGAGACCGTGACTGAGACCGTGGCGGTGGCTGAGGCCGTGACTGAGACCGTGACCGTGACTGAGACCGTGACTGAGACCGTGACTGAGACCGTGGCCGTGACCGTGGCCGTGACCGTGGCCGAGTCCGTGGCCGAGTCCGTGACCGCGTCCGCGTCCGCGTCCGCGTCTGTGACCGCGTCCGTGTCTGAGCCCGTGACTGAGTCTGTTTCTGCGTCGGAGTCGAAGTCATGAAGCGTGCTTCGCTTCTCGCCCTCATCGTTTTTCTCGCGCTGCCTGTTCAGGCGCAGGATCTTCCTCCCGGGCATCCACCGACTGCCCCCGAAGCACCTCTCGCCGAAGGCGACTCGCCCCCTCCCTCCGAAGCAACTCCCGAGGCCGGCGAGGCCACGGCGGAAGACCCCCACGCCGGGCACGGACACGCCGAGGGAGCCCACGGCACAAGCGCGCACGGTGGCAGTATGGACGCTGTCATCTCGCGTGCTTTTGGCGATCCGGTCGTTGCCGTCGCAGGGCCCACGCAGACCCTCCCGCCGGGCTCGATCCGCATCACCGTCACGCTCCCCAACGGCCAGCCGCTACCCAACTCCGAGGTCGCGCTTGGCATCATGCGACAGGGTGGCGATCGCGAGCGCACGCCGGGTCAGACCGACGCGAGCGGTGTCTTGACCTACGCGAATCTCCCCACCGGTCAGGGCCAGGCCTACCGCGTGAACGTGCCCTATCAGGGCGCGACGTATAGCAGCACGCCATTCCAACTTCCGGTGGATGCCGGCTACGACGTTCGCGTCGAGGCACGCCCCGTTACGCGTGAAGACCGCAGCCTCTTGCTCGTGCTCGGACAGACCATGGTCGAGCTTCGCGACACGCGCTTTCACATCATCCAGCAGGCGCGCATCTCGAACCTCGGCGAGCCGACCTACGTCTTTCCCGAGGACGGAATGCACATCGACTTGCCGGAGGGCTTTACGGCCTTTCAGACGCAGGCTGTGATGACCGATCAGCGCGTCGAGGAGGTCTCGGGCGAGGGGCTTCGCATCCGCGGATCGCTGCCGACGGGACAGGTCACGCTCACCTGGGCGTTTGATCTTCCGGTGACGGGCTCCGAGATGGTGATCCCAATCGAGAACCCCTTTCATACCTTTCAGTACCGCGTGCTCAGCACGGCCCAGCGCGAGATGCACCTTGAGGTGGAGGGAATGCCGCCGGCGATGCGCTTTGAGGATCAAGGCCGGTCGCTCTACGGTACCGAGATGCAGCGCTCCCCCGAGGACTCGCCCTTCAGCGAGATCCGCATCCGCATGCTCGCGATCCCCGGCCCCGGCCCCGCACGCTGGATTGGCTCAGGCGTCGCGCTCGCCTTCGCCATCGGCGCGCTCTTGATGCTGATGCGCCGCGGCTGGAACGATGGCGGCAAGCGCTCGCTCGCAGAGCGTAAGGCGCAGATCCTCTTGGACGTGAAGACGCTCGAAGCCGAATTTGCGAAGGGCGAGATTGGTGAAGGCTATCGTCGGACGCAGAAGGCGCAGCTGGTCCGGGAACTTTCCCGCATCCTCTATCAAGAAGAGCGCCTCAGCGTAGCAACAGTGACGATCGACATGCCGACAACGGCTGCGGCAACAGCCAAATCGGCAAAGACCAAGACCGCGTGAGCGGGCGCAGAAGGAAACGAGGACCACGATGGCAGGCCTGAACAAAGCGATCTTGATTGGAAACCTCGGGGTCGACCCCGAGCTCAAGTTCACGCAGGGCGGGCAAGCCGTCCTCAAGATTCGGTTGGCGACGACCGAGAAATTCAAGAACCAAGCGGGCGAGATGCAAGAGCGCACCGAGTGGCACACCGTCGTGGTGTGGGGAAAGCGCGGCGAGGCCCTTCATAAGATCCTCGCCAAGGGAAAGCAGATCTACGTCGAAGGCCGCATTCAAACGCGCAGCTACGAAGACAAGAACGGCGGCCCCAAGCGCTACTCCACCGACATCAACGCGCAGGAGATCATCCTCCTCGGCAGCCGTGGTGGTGGCGGAGGCGGCGGCGGTGA
>Ga0105045_10003005_pt1 | contig 14349 bp, 16 predicted proteins | sample MAT02_FD_78089 | JGI IMG/M metagenome (GOLD analysis project Ga0105045, IMG submission 78089) | Freshwater microbial communities from Lake Fryxell liftoff mats and glacier meltwater in Antarctica - MAT-02 (megahit assembly) | ecosystem: Environmental > Aquatic > Freshwater > Ice > Liftoff...
GAGCCGCGCGAGGTGACGGAGGCGGCGCTGCAACTCCTTGATCTCGTCGTCGGCCTTGGCCATGCGCGGCCGCGAGGATAGCCGATCCGCGGCGAGCGAAGCTTGCTGAGGATCGGCGGGTCGGGTACCGGAGCGCGCCCGCGAGCTGCCGGATGCCGGTCAGCAGTCGTTGGGCGAGCAGATGACCCAGCCGGTGTAGTTGACCGTGTTGCTGGCGTCGTTCCAGCCGCCCTGGACCCCGCAGCCCTCGTTCCACTTGTAGATCCGGAAGCCGGTGTTGTTGTCGCCTTTGGGCTCGTAGCCGCCGCAGGATACGTCGTTGTTGCCGTTGTCGGTCATCCAGAACGTGCAGTCGACGCCCTTGCACTTGGCGGTCCAGTTGTTGATCCCGGAGGCGCCGTTGAACTTGGGGAACACGTTGTAGAGGTTCGGCACGACGTTGCCGTTCCACCCGTAGATCGCGGTCGCGTGGATCTTGGTGCGTGGCACGATCACCTCCATGCCGGCCGCGCCGCACTTGCGGGTGTAGGCGTTTTGATCGCCGCCGAGGTTGCCGTCGTTGAAGCGGATCATCGTGTATCCGCAGGGGCCGGCGTCCATGTCACAGTGGACCTTGAGCGGCGCGATCGCGCCGCCGCCGTCGGGGTCGACGGTGTAATCGCCGTCGGGTAGGCCCGGGTCGGCGACCTTGAGCTCCTTGCAGCTCTTCGTCAGTTGGCAGGTGTTGTTGACGCAGGCGGCCTGGTTGCACTCGCTGTTCACTGCGCACAGCTTGCCGATCCCGCACTTGCCGCATACGCCGCCGCAGTCGACGTCGGTCTCGAGGCCGTTCTTGAAGCCGTCCGAGCAGGTCGCCTGGGTGCAGGTGTTGGTGCAGGCGTCATTGTTGCTGAGGTGGCCGTCGTCGCAGGTCTCGCCCGCGCCGGCCTGCGCCGCTGCCACAATTAACCCGCGTAAACCCACCGTATGACTGATCCGCCGCATATCCGAAGCCCCCTGATGGCCACATCGGCCACCCCCCGCGACCCTGTCGTCGCCAGACCACACTACGTCAGGGTGAGGCGCGGAGGCGCGTGCAGGGCCGTTTGAGCGGTCGCGGCCGGGGGCACATCGCGTGAGTTGGCGGGGCGGGAAGTTCGCTCCGGGGCTCGCCGAGGTCGGGTAGATTCCGATTCGACATGGCCAAAAAGCCAGGTAGCGACGAGCACCCCGTGACGCCGGATGGCCGCTACTTCGTGGTTCGCGGCCGGCTGTGGCGGCGCGCGAACCCGGGGCTGTCCGAGGCGGAGCGGGCCGAGCTGGTGCGGGCACTGATGGCGGCCCGCCGCGCGGTGCGGACGGCGATGCAGTCGGGCGAGGGGCTGGCAGACGCGCGGCGCAAGGTGGATGCGGCGAAGCGCGGGCTCGGGGAGCGCGGCCCGGTATGGTGGACCGACGGGGCGCCGGACGACAACCGTAAGATGGTGAAGAACACGGCGTATTCGGAGTGGTTCGCGGGGCTCGAGAGTTAACGGGGCGCGGAGCGGGCAGCCCCGGAGGGCGGTGAGCGCGGTGTGGGCTTCGTTGTTGGCGGTGGTGTCGCCGCTTCGCAGCCCGGCTCGCCGAAGTCACAGCAGGTGCATGTGATAGAGCCGTCCTGCGGGGCGCAGGTGCCGTGGTCGTATGTGACGCCCATTTCGTCGCCGGTCCGGCAATACTCGCGGCAATCCATCATCGCCAATCTGCCATGATAACATTGCAGGTGACGCGTCCCGTCACAGCGAGCCTCGTCGCTGGCGCAGGGGGTACCCGGGCCGACGCCGCAGTCCAGGACGCGCCGGCCATCGTACTCTTCGGATCCGGCCGCGAAGTCGTAGCCGTCGGCCTGGCACACCTCGTCGTCGGTGAGTTCCTTGGAGGCCGTGGTAGCGATCGCGGGGACCTGTATGGCCGGCTTCGCAGGGGCGGCCGGCTTGGTCGGCGCGGGTGTTGTATGGGTGGTCGCGCAGGCGAGACCAAGGGTGACGAGCGCGGCGGCCCAGTGGCGTGATCGAGGCGAGCCCATGCGCCGCCATCGTACACGGCCAGCGCCGGTCACGACGCGGCGCGACTGGCGGGCACGCGTGCGGCGGATGTGATCCGAGACGTGTTCGCCGTAGTGTTCGTCGACGAAGGGCGTCGCTGATCGGGTAGGCGTATTGTCGCCACCAGCGCTGGCGTTCGGCGTCCCAGTTGCGTTCGACGTGGGCGCGGCTGACGAGGTGGACGGGGCGCTCCTCGTGGGCCTCGATGAGCTCGTCGGGGGCGATGTCCTGGGTGGCGTGGAGGCCGTAGCCGTCGCGTTGCACGAAGCGCAGGGCGAGGGCGGCGGCGCTGACGATATCGAGGAAGCCGCGGTGGCCGGCGGGGTCGTGGGCGAGGATGATGTCGGCGCTGCCGGGGTCCTTGGAGGGGTAGAAGATCCCGCAGTTGGGGTTGAAGCGCGGCGGTGGCCGGGTCGGGGGCAAACATGAAGTTCGGGGTGGCGATGCCGAACTGATGGCAGACGAGCTTCATGGCCTCGCGGGTGGGCTCGAAGAAGGCCGAGTTCGCCCCCGTGAAGGCGGCATCGAGGCGCTCGAGGGTCTGCACGACCTTAATGCCGGCGCGGTCCTCGTCCCAGGCGCCGTCGCAGAGGTTGATGAAGACGTCGAAGTTACCGCGTTTGACGAGGTCCCGGACCTGACGAACGGCGGTCGACTTGAGGACGAGGTGGCGCTCGAGCGCGTGATCCTGCAACCATGGAGAGGGGTCGCAGGCGCTGTCCGGGGTGGAGGACGTCGAGTGGAGCACGCAGATCCGCACGTAATTTTCTTACGCTCAGCGCGCGGGGCACGTCAAGGCGGGCGGGGTTTGCTAAGGTGGCGCGGCTCGCATGGACATCGCCCTCAGCGTCACTCTCGGCCTCCTGTTCCTGGTCACGGCGTTCGCGGCCGTGTTCCTGATGTTCCACCTGTGGGGCTATCCCTTCGACAAGGTGGCCCAAAAGAGCGGGGCGCCGCCGGGGTTGATGCGTCTGCACCGGGTCCTCGGCTACGTCTACGTGGTCCTTTACCTGGTGATGATGTCGGAGATGGTCCCCCGCCTGTGGACGTACCAGGTCGAGCTGCCGGCCCGCACGGTGATGCACATCTGCTTCGGCTTGCTGATCGGCACGGTGCTGATCCTCAAGATCTCGATCATTCGCTGGTTTCGCCACCTCGAGGAGTGGATGCCGGTGCTCGGGGTGCTGCTGCTGTCGTTCACGCTGTTGCTGACGGGGCTATCGGTGCCGTTCGCGCTGCGGGAGTACGGGCTGGCGCGCTCGACCGCGGGCGGCAGCGTCTACAGCGAGGAGAACCGCGAGCGCCTGGCCGTGCTGCTGCCGCAGGCGGACCTGCCGGAGAACGCGGATCTCGAGGAGATCGCCACGCCAGAGGGGCTCCGTGAGGGGCGCGACGTGCTGGTCACGAAGTGCGTGATCTGCCACGACCTCAAGACGATCCTCGTGCAGCCGCGTACGCCGTCCGGCTGGTGGAAGACGGTCGAGCGCATGGCCCTCAAGCCGAGCTTCGCCGACCCGATGACGCTCGGCGAGGAGTACCTGGTGACCGGTTACCTGATCGCTATCTCCGGTGACCTGCAAAAGTCGGTCAAGGAGCGCAAGCTGCAGGAGCAGAAGAAGAACGAGGCGATGGCGGGCATGAAGCAGGAGGCCAAGGACGTCACCGCCGAGGCCAAAGAGGGGGCCGTCCCGGGCGCCGCGCTCGAGCTGCCGCCCTTCGATGAGGCCGAGGCGACCAAGACCTACGAGACGGTCTGCGCGCAGTGCCACGGGCTCGCCGATGTCGACGCCAAGCCGCCGACCACCGCCGAGGAGTGCAAGAACCTGATCCTGCGCATGATCGGTGAGAACGGCATGGAGGCCACCAAGGACCAACTGGACCTGGTTTACCTCCATATGGTGAAGAAGTACGCGGGCGGCAAGGCCGGCTGAAAGCTCACGAGCGCGCATGGGTGGATGGGCCTGTGTGGGGTGGACGGCCCCCCGCGGGCCCGCGTAGGTTCGCGTCGAGCGAAGCTGAGCGCGCACCCTCTGTGCGTCCGGAGCCCTCGCTCTGAAATATCGCGTGAACTACAAGCACCCTGTCCTGTCCCCCGCCGCGCTCGTCGCGGCCTGTCTTCTTACGCTGCCGGCCTGCAAGGATGGCGGCTCCGACTCCGCGACTGACGCTGGCACTGGCACCGGCACCGATGGTGGCGTCACCGAGGGTACGCCGACGACGGGTAGTCCCACGGGTAGTCCAACGGGCGACCCGACCGGTGATCCGACGGGCGACCCGACCGGTGACCCGACGGGCGACACGACCGGTGATCCGACGGGTGAGCCGATGGACGGGCCGCACGCGCTCGGCACGATCTTCCTCGGCGAGAGTCACCCGGCGGCCGGCGGCGCGACGGCCCCGGCGGTCAGCGCGTTCTTCGTGCCGGACTTCGATAGCGGCGCGGGCGGGGCCTGCACGGAGAGCGTGGCCGGCTGCCAGATCGCCCTGATCCCCGACTGTGGGTCGTGCGACGTGGACCAGTACTGCGGCTTCGATGCCGGCTGCAAGGCGACCTGCCAGCCGATCTGCGACGCGCAGTGCAGTGATGGCGAGGTCTGCTACTTCCCGTCGCCGGGCACCTCGGGCTGCAAGAAGCTCGAGTCCTTCGACGCGGGGGCGCTGACCTTCCTCGGCACGCCGATCCCGATCACGCTGTTCCCTCCGTACAGCTTCATGAGCGACGACAACGCCTCGCCGTTCGCGCCGGGCGGCAAGGCGACGGTGCAGGCCTCGGGTGCCAGCAACGCGGGCTTTGAGAAGTTCGACCGCGAGTTCACGGGCACCGACTTCGTGCAGACCAACCCCAAGCTCGACTCGCTCGGCTTCGCCGAGGTGTTCGGCTCCGGGGCGTTGCCGATCAAGTGGAACGCGAGCAACGGCGAGATCACGATCACCGCGACGGTGACGGGGGTCGACTTCACCTCGGGCTCGGTGACCTGCAAGGCCGACGACGCGGCCGGGAGCTTCGACTTCCCGCGCGAGGCGCTCAAGGCGGCGATCGACGGCGGCGACATCTCGGCGCTGTCGGTGTCGGTGCAGCGCCAGCGCGTCGACATCTACAAGGACCTGACCACCAAGGGTGAGCTCACCGGCGTGACGGTCCAGCCGGTCGGCCACCTGCACATCATCACCAGCTCGACCGAGTACCACGCGTTCCAGGGCTGCGACCCGGGCGAGGCGGTGTGCAATGATAAGTGCGTCGACGTGCAGTCGGACGCGAGCAACTGCGGCGGCTGTGACAAGGCCTGCGGCGGCGACGACAGTTGCAATTCCGGCACCTGCAACGGCCCGATGGCTTGCGACGAGTGCGCGAAGGATGCGATGACGGGCGACTGCAAGGGGGCCGAGGACGACTGCGCCCAGGACCCCGAATGCACCAAGTTCGAGAAGTGTTACAACCCGTGCCAGACGCAGGCCTGCGTCGACATGTGCCTCGAGGGTGTCACGCAGGACACGCTGGACCTGTACAACGCGCAGGTGTTCTGCATCTGCGAGGACGCCTGCGTGGACGAGTGCGCCGGCCTGTGCAACTGAGCGGCCGGCCCGCGGGACACTGACCCGCGGGCGGACCACCGGAGGAGGCAGCGCCGCCGCCAAGTGTCCGAAAAGACACGTGGCGGCGGCGGGCACGTGTGACGCATTGCAGCGTCGCATGGCAGTCCTTCGTTCATCCAAAAACTCTGACAACAACAATCACGGCACTGGCGAGGTGCGATCGATCATCGGCAAGGCGATCGACGCGATCGTGCAGCGCTTCGGCAAGGGCGCGATCATGGCGCTGGGCGGCGACCCGAGCGATCGCCCGAGCTACGAGGTGGTCTCGACCGGCTCGCTCAACCTCGACAAGGCGCTGGGCGTCGGCGGCCTGCCGCGGGGCCGCATCATCGAGATCTACGGGCCGGAGTCGTCGGGCAAGACGACCTTGACGCTGCACACGATCGCCGAGGCGCAGAAGGCCGGGCTGGTGTGCGCGTTCATCGACGCCGAGCACGCGCTCGACGTGAAGTACGCGGCGCGGCTCGGGGTGAAGCTCGACGAGGTGCTGATCTCGCAGCCCGACTGCGGGGAGCAGGCGCTAGAGATCGTCGACACGCTGGCGCGCACCGGCGGGGTCGGGCTCATCGTCATCGACTCGGTCGCGGCGCTGATCCCCCGCGCGGAGCTCGAGGGCGACATGGGCGACCAGCACCTGGGCCTGCAGGCGCGGCTGATGAGCCAGGCGATGCGCAAGATCTCGGGCGTGGCGCACACCACTGGCACGATGATCGTGTTTATTAATCAACTGCGGCACAAGATCGGGGTGATGTTCGGGTCGCCGGAGACGACCACGGGGGGCAACGCGCTGAAGTACTTCGCGAGCGTGCGCCTCGACATCAGAAGGATCGCCACGGTCAAGGACGGCGAGGAGGCGGTGGCGACGCGGGCGCGGGTGAAGGTGGTCAAGAACAAGTGCGCGCCGCCGTTCACGGAGGCGCAGTTCGAGATCTCGTTCGGCACGGGGATCAACCGCGACGCGGAGATCCTCGACTGGGCGCTCGAGCGCGGGGTGATCGTGAAGGCGGGGAGCTGGTTCTCGCTCGGGGACGTGCGGATCGGGCAGGGGCGCGCCAATTCGCTGGAGTGGCTGATCCAGCACCCGGTCGAGCGCGACGGGCTGCTCGCGCGGGCGATGCTCGACCTCGGGGCGACCGGCGCGGCGGTGCCAGGGGTAGAGGCGATCGCGGCCTGAGCTACAAGGAGGCGGCCGCGCGATGGAAGGCGGGCCGCAGTCGCACGATCGCCGGGTTGTCGCGGGTCGGGTGCACGCGGTTGCTCAGCAACACCGCGATCACCGGACCGCGACCGTCCGGCGGGGTGGGGTCGAGCCACAAGCTGGTGCCGGTGTAGCCGAGGTGGCCAGCGGCGGCGCCCGAGAAGGCGATGCCGGTCGCGCCGCTGCCGTCCGGGTTCGGGCCGTCCCAGCCGAGCCGACGCGTCGAGCCGGGTACGGGGGAGATATGCTCGAGGAAGGTCCGACGCCACCTGTCCTCAAGGCCAGGTATTCCGCCGGTGAGCCAGCACCGACCGAGCTCGAGCACGGCCGCGGCGTCGCCGAACAGGCCGGCGTGGCCGGCGACGCCGTTCATCATGAAGGCGTTGTCGTCGTGGACCTCATAATGGGCGGTGAGACCATGGGCGGCGTTCGCGGGGAGGCGGCAGGCGAACCAGCTCGGTGCGCCGGCCGGGTGCAGGGCGGGGTCGTAGACCTCGGTCGGGACGACGAGCGCCTGTTCGGCGCTGGTGGCCCCGCGGGCGGCTTGCAGGCGGTGAAAGCCGAGGCGAGGTACGGTGCCGGCGTCGAGGTCGAGCGGCCAGGCGACGCGGTCGGCGAACACGCGGTCGAGCGGGGCGTCGAAGGCCCGCTCGAGCCAGGCGCCGAGGATCATAAAACCAAGGTCGCTGTAGATCGCCTGGGTGCCGGCGATGTAAGCCGGCGGGGTGGCGCACACGCGCTCGAGCAGGCGCTCGCCAGGCCCGCGGCGGCCGAGCTCGGCGAAGTACTCGCGGTGCGCGGCGAGCCCGGCGCTGTGGCGGAGGAGGTCGGCGAGGGTGGCGTCAGGACAGGCGGAGGACCACGGCGCCGGCACGGCGGTATCGAGGGCGAGCCGGCCCTCTGACACGGCGATCGCGGCGAGGGTGGTGGTACACAGGACCTTGGTCAGCGAGGCGAGGTCGTAGACGGCGTCGCGGCCGACGGCACGGAACCGCTCGGGCGCGTCGACGTGGGTGGCGAAGTGGCCGTGGGCCTCGTGATAGAGGGTGGCCCCGTCGCGCCATACCAGCGCGACGCAGCCGGGGAACACGGCGTCGGCGACGGCGCCCTCGAGCAGCGCGAAGAGTTCTTGCTGCGGATCGCGTGCGGTCACGCCGGGGAGCTTGCCCGAGCGGCGCGGAGCTTGCTATGCCCCCCGGCGATGATCGACGGACAGGTGGAGGCTCTGGAGGCGGCGCGGCGGCGGTTGATCGTGGCGCTGGATGTGCCCGACGCGCGTACGGCCTTGAACGCGGCGTGGAAGCTCCAGGGGCACGTCGGCATGCTCAAGGTCGGGCTCGAGCTGTTCGTGGCCGAGGGCCCCGATGTGGTCCGCGCGCTGCGACGCGAATGCCCGGACCTCGAGATCTTCCTCGACCTGAAGTTGCACGACATCCCCAACACGATGGCAGGGGCGCTGCGTAGCGCCCGGACGCTCGGGGTCCGCTTCATCACGGTCCACGCGGGCTCGGGGGTGGCCCACCTGCGCGCGTGCGTCGAGGCGGCCGGGCCGTGGCTCGGGGTCCTCGCGGTCACGGTGCTGACGAGCCAGGACGCGGCCGCCTGCGCCGAGGCCGGGCACACCCGCTCACCGACGGAGATCGTGGCGATGCGGGCCGCGGCCGCGCAAGCGGCGGGCTGCGCGGGGGTGGTGTGCAGCGGGCAAGAGCTGGGGCGGGTCCGTGAGGCTGCGCCAGGCCTGGTCTGCGTGGTCCCGGGGATCCGCCCGGTCGGCGGTGAGGTCGGGGACCAAAAGCGCGTAATGACGCCAGCCGAGGCGATCGCGGCCGGTGCGGGATACCTGGTGGTCGGCCGGCCGATCCTCGGCGCGGCCGATCCGGCCGCGGCCGCCGACGCGATCGTGGCCGAGATCGCCAGCGCGGCGCAGCGCTAGCGCCTGTCCTTCAGGACATGTGCCGATCCAGGGGCTTGCCGGGCCGGGTCGGGACGTGGTGCTCTCGGCTGCATGACTCAGGATCCTCGTCCATCCCTGTACCAGCGCCTCGGTGGCGTCTACGCGATCGCCGTGGTCGTCGACGACTTCATCGACCGCATCATGACCGACCCGCGGCTCAACGCGAATCCGCTGGTCGACGAGGCGCACCACCGAGTCACGCCGCCGGGCTTCAAGTACCTGGTCACCGAGATGGTGTGCTGGGCGACCGGCGGGCCGCAGCAGTACAGCGGCCGCAACATGAAGGACTCGCACGCGCACCTGAAGATCACGGCCGCCGAGTGGGACGTGTTCGCGGAGGACTTCGCCACCACGCTGGCGAAGTTCAATGTCCCGGAGGCGGAGAGCGCGGAGCTGTTCGCGATCCTCGGCAGCACTCGCGGTGATATCGTGTTCGAGGTGAGCGACGGGCAAGGCCCGGGGTAACGCGCGCTGTTGCTCAACGTGCGCGGCTTACTGCGGAGGTCCGGCCATGCAGCTCTACGACCCAATCTCGACGCTCAAGCCGGTTGCCGACGATCTGTGGGTCGTCGACGGCCCGCTGGTCCACATGGCCTTCGGCTGGCTCAAGTTCCCGTACCCCAGCCGCATGGTCGTGGTCCGCCTCCGCAGCGGCGAGCTGTGGGTCTGGTCGCCGGTCGCCGTGAGCCCGCAGCTGCGCGCCGAGATCGATCGCCTCGGCCCGGTGCGCCACCTGGTCTCACCCAACCGCATTCACTACGCGCACATCCCCGCCTGGCAGGCCGCCTACCCCGGGGCCCTCGCCTGGGCCTCGCCCGGCGTGCGCGAGCGGGCCGCCGACCAGCACATCGCTGTCCGCTTCGACCACGACCTCGGCGACGAACCCCCCGCCGCCTGGCGCGGTGAGATCGATCAGCTCATCTTCCGCGGCAGCGCCACGCTCGCGGAGGTCGTCTTCCTCCACCGCGCCAGCCGCACCCTCATCCTCGCCGACCTCATCGAGAACTTCGAGCGCGACAAGGTCCCCGCGAAGTGGCGCTGGATCGCCGCCCTCGGCGGCGTGCTCGACCCCGACGGCAAGACGCCCGGGGACCTGCGCTGGACCTTCCGCAAGCACCGCGACCTGGCCCGCCGCGGCTACGAACAGATGCTCGCCTGGGCCCCGGAGCGCATCATCATGGCCCACGGCCGCTGGTACGAGCACGACGGCCAGCACGAGCTGCGCCGGGCGTTCCGCTGGACCGCACCCTGAGCGCTCCCGTGTTCGGCAAATAGGACGTCAAGGCCCGGGCGCTTGGCTCGGCCTGGGGATCTCCGAAGCTGGGGTCATCCGATCTTCGGCAGCGGATCCGCGACGATGAGCGGGCAGCCGGTGCGGGCGCGGACTTCTTCGACGGTCATGTCGGCGGCGATCTCGGCGAGCTCGAGGCCGTGCGGGGTGACGCGGAAGTAGCCGCAGTCGGTGGCGATCTCGTGGACGACGGCCTTGCCGGTGAGGGGCAGGGAGCACTGGTGGACCAGCTTGGGTTCGCCGTCCTTGTTATTGTGTTCCATGCAGACGATGACGCGACGAGCGCCAGCGACGAGGTCCATGGCGCCGCCCATGCCCTTGACCTTCTTGCCGGGGATCATCCAATTGGCGAGGTCGCCGTATTGACTGACCTCCATGGCGCCGAGGATGCATAGATCGATGTGACCGCCGCGGATCATGGCGAAGCTCTCGTGGCTGCCGAAGAACGAGGCGCCGGGCACGAAGGTGACGGTCTGCTTGCCGGCGTTGATGAGGTCGGGGTCGACCTGGTCGTCGGTCGGGAACGGACCGAGGCCGAGCAGGCCGTTCTCGCTCTGCAGCACGACGTCGATGCCGGGCGGGATGTTGTTGGCGACGAGGGTCGGCATGCCGATGCCGAGGTTGACGTAGTAGCCGTCGCGCAGCTCCCTGGCGACGCGCTGGACGATCTGGTCACGGGAGAGGGGCATGGGCGGACCTTGGGCGGGAGAGGGCGGAGTCTAACGTACGGCGGTGAAGTCGAGGAGGCGCGGCGGAGGGTCGCCGCGGCCTTGCACGCGGCCGTCGTGGGTGATCTCGGCGCCGGGCCAGGCGGGCGCGCGTGCGAGGTCGGCGGGGTCGCCCGGGGCAGCGTGCGCGTGCGGGGCCTCGGCGGCGGTGATCTTGCCGGCGATGGCATGGACCCACGCGCGGGCGCCGTCGGAGGCGATGAGCAGCGGGCGGCGGAGCATGTCCTCGAGGACAGGCAAGTGGGACGGGGTCTCGGCGGCCACGAGCTGGTAGATCGCGTGGGCGTGGGTGAGCGCGGAGGCGCAGTCGAAGCGGCACGCGGCGAAGCTGATGAGGCGCGCGTGGTGGGCCATGAGCAGGTTGTTGAGGCGCCAGTCGGGGCGGGCAGACCAGGCGTCGTGCACGTGCACGTAGTCGGGGTCGTGGTGGTCGCGGTCGCCGTCGCGCAGGTGGCCGCTGCCGCGCCGGGTGCGCTCGGCGAAGGCGTCGACGCAGCAATGGGGGTACCCGAGGCGCATGCCGAACTCGCGGGTGAAGAAGGCCTTGTCGCGCGGGGTGGTCTTCGGGTCGAGCAGGTGGGCCTCGGTGGCGCGCAGGCTGCTCGCGGCCTGAGGCGTCGCGCCGATGTAGATCAGGACGCGGGGCCGTCGCTCGCGGCCGATCCGGCCGTGGGTCATGACGACGGAGCAGCCGAGGCGCTGGTATCTCTCGGCGATCGCTGGGGCGGAGACGACGTCAGCGGCGATGCGGATCCCGGGCTTGATCCCGGCGCGCAGGGCCAGCCACTCGGTGTCGACGCGCTCCATGGGAATGGCGGGTCAGGAGGCGGCGCGGGGCGACGAGGTGGTACGAAACTCGATCGGCTTGCTGTACGCCTCGCCCTGGAGGATGCGCTGGACGTAGATGCCGGGGGTGTGGATCTGGTCGGGGTCGAGGCTGCCGGCGGGGACGAGCTCCTCCACCTCGGCGATCGTGAGCTTGCCGGCGGTGGCCATGGCCTGATTAAAATTATTGGCGGTGCGGCGATAGATGAGGTTGCCGTGGGTGTCGCCCTTCCAGGCCTTGACGATCGCGAAGTCGGCGCGCAGCGGGGCCTCCAGCACGTACCAGCGGCCGTCGATCTGGCGCACCTCCTTGCCGTCGGCGACCGGGGTGCCGTAGCCGGTCGGGGTGAAGAAGCCGCCGATGCCGGCGCCGCCGGCCCGGATGCGCTCGGCGAGGGTGCCCTGCGGGACGAGGGTGACCTTGAGCTGACCGGAGAGGTAGAGCTTCTCGAAGGTCTTGTTCTCGCCGACGTAGGACGAGGTCATGCTGCGCACCTGCCCGTTGGCGAGCAGGAGGCCGAGGCCGGCGCCGTCGATGCCGCAGTTGTTGGAGATGATGTCGAGGTCGCGCACGTTCTTGCGCAAGATCGCGGCGATGAGCTGCTCGGGGTTGCCGCACAGGCCGAAGCCGCCGGCCATGAGGGTGATGCCGTCAGTCATGTCGGCGACGGCCGCGTCGGCGCTCGTGCAGGTCTTGTCCATGGCGCCGCGAGTGTCCCCCGGGGACGCCAGGGCTGGCAAGTCAGTCGAAGCCCGCGATTTTGGGCAGGCCGGCGACGGCGGCCGGCGGGGGCCCCTTGTGGGTCTGGTTGTGTTCAAGCTCTGCCTGCAAGGCGCGCGTCTGGAGCCGGGTCAGCTCGGGCAGCAGGCGGTGGTTGGTGGCGCTGAGCTGCTTGAGCAGGGCGGGGCTGGTGAAGATCGTGCGGTCGGCGACGGCGGCGTAGAGGTCGTCGAACACGCGGGCGTCCTCCGGGGCGAGGACCGTCGCGCTGACCGGCTGATCCTGGGTGCGGTGCTCCGGTTTGACGGCGGTCAGCGCGGCCTGGAGGTCGCCGCGGCCGATCCATCGCAAGATGTCGGCGACCGCGGCCTCGGGGTCGGCGAGCACCTGGGCGTAGCTCAGCAGGCGCGCGGGATAACGACGCAGGGTGATGTCGCGGACCAGTGAGAAGTTCTCGAGCCACCATTCGTACACCGGCGGCATGGTGGCCCGGGCCTCGGGGGCAGGGATCCCGGCGTTGCGCGCGGCGTCCTCGATGGCATAGAGGCGCGTGATGGAGGCCTCGTACTCCTGCCACGGGCGCAGGTTGGCGATCAGGTGGCCGATGTAGGCGCGCTCGCTGCGGATCACGCCGGGGATGAAGACCTTGACCGCGTAGCCGGCGACGTGCTCGGGTAAGAAATAGCGGCCGGTGACCGGGTGAGGGTTAGTAGCGAAGTAAATGCCGTTGCGCAGCAGGGACTCGTAGAAGCCGTCGGGGTTGGCGGCCTTGAGCGCGCCGACGAAGGCGGTCGGGAACGCCTCACCGAGCACCGGCAGGCCGGCGGCGCGCAGCACTTGCATCCACATCGAGGTGCCGCTGCGCTTGGTGCCGGAGACGAAGATCATCATGGCGGCGAGGATGCCACGAGCGGGCGCGGGCCGGGGGACGCTGCGCCTCGGTCACCCGCCGAGATGCGGGCGCGAGTTGGGGTGCATGGGCGCTTCGATCTCAGCCGCCCGAGTTCGGGCAGGCCATCTCGATCGCAGCGATCTCATTCGCGCAGCTCGGGGGCGGGATCTCCGGGTCCATGAACTCGGCGCAGTCGACCTTCGAGAGGCACACGTACATCGCATCCATGGCGTCCATGCAGGCCTGTCCGTCGGTGCGCAGGGCGTAGGCCTTATTGTACTCGCAGCCACGGGCGATGTCGTCCTGGTAGGCGGCGTAGCGCGGGAGGCACTCGACGACGTGCTGGCCGTAAGCGATGCAGATCGGGTCGGTCGGGTCGGTCGGCATCGGCGGCGGGGGCTCATCGGTCTCGAAGCCGGTCTCGGTGTTCGTGGTGAGAAAGGTGGTCGGCTCCGGCTCGGTGGTGCTGGTATCGAGGGGGCCGGTGGTGGTGGTGGTGCCGCCGGCGCTGTTGCCGGTGGTGGTCGGGTCCGACGACATGCTGCTGCCGGTGGTCGGGTCGGTGGACTCGGTGCCGGTGCCGGTGGTGCCGGTCGGGGTGGTGCCCGGGGTGGTGGTGCCCGGGGTGGTGGTGCCCGGGGTGGTGGTGCCGCCGCTGTCGGTGTCGTCGTTGTCCTTGGTGCAGGCGAACGGGAGGCTGCCGATGGACAGGAGGAAGGCGAGGCCGCGGTAATTGGTAGGCACGACCGCCATCCTATTGCGCTTCGCGCGGGCGAGCAACGCCCGGGATCGGTCCAACGGCGACGTCGTGGGCAAATTATGGCCGCTGGCGGGCGGATCGGCGGCGCGAGGCTGCGGGCGTGGGCGCCGGCGCGGAGATTCTGGTAGACCCCTCGCCACCATGAACTTACGCGTACCCGTGCAACTTCGAGTCGTGATGATGGCGCTGAGCCTGGCGAGCCCGGTGATCGCGTGCGGGGACTCCGGGTCTGGCACCACCGAGACGACCACCCCTTCGACCGTGTCCTCGACCGGCGAGCCCGGCACCACCACGGTCACGACCGGGGCGAGCACCGAGAACAC
>Ga0105045_10003006_pt1 | contig 14343 bp, 11 predicted proteins | sample MAT02_FD_78089 | JGI IMG/M metagenome (GOLD analysis project Ga0105045, IMG submission 78089) | Freshwater microbial communities from Lake Fryxell liftoff mats and glacier meltwater in Antarctica - MAT-02 (megahit assembly) | ecosystem: Environmental > Aquatic > Freshwater > Ice > Liftoff...
CACCTGGTCCAGGTGGACCCATCCGAGCTCGAGGCCCCCGACGTGGTCGACGACGTCGTCGACGACCTGATCGAGGACGTGGCGTTGCGGCGCGGTGAGGTCGTGATCGTCCCCGACGGGGTGCTCGCGGACGTCGGTCGGGTGGCAGCGGTGCTGAGGTTCTGACCAGCTAGGACCGCTGTCGGTCGGGGAAGCGTTGCCCGATCCCTGCCGACGGCGGTATCGTTGTAACTCATGCCGACCTGCACCGCCCTTCTCCTGTCGTAGGCGAACCAGCACCCGCTGGCTCGCCGAACCTCCTGCGCCCCGCAGGAGGTTCTTTGGTTTTCGGGCCTCGGTCACCCAGCACAGCAACCACACCCAGCAGCTATCCAGCACAGCAACCATCCACACCAGACAGGACAGCGACATGCCAGCGGAACCCGTGATCCCGAAGCAGATGCCCTTCGAGAAGTACCGGCCGTTCCTTCCCCTCACGGGGCCCGGTGGCGGACTGGCGGATCGGACGTGGCCGGACCGTCGCATCGAAGCGGCACCGACCTGGTGCTCGGTCGACCTGCGCGACGGCAACCAGGCACTGATCGATCCCATGGATCCGGCCCGCAAGCTGAAGATGTTCACCACGCTGGTCCAGATGGGCTTCAAGGAGATCGAGGTCGGTTTCCCCTCGGCGTCGCAGACCGACTTCGACTTCGTGCGCCAGTTGATCGACGAGGATCTGATCCCCGCGGACGTGACGATCCAGGTGTTGGTGCAGTGCCGTGACCAGTTGATCGAGCGCACCTACGAAGCGATCGCCGGCGCGCCGCGCGCCATCGTGCACTTCTACAACTCGACGTCGATCCTGCAGCGCCGTGTGGTGTTCGCCGAGGATGTCGAGGGGATCACCGAACTGGCGGTGCACGCGGCGCGTACCGCCCGCCGCCTCGAGGCGACCATCCCGGAGACCGCGGTGCGCTACGAGTACTCCCCGGAGTCCTTCACCGGCACCGAACCCGATGTCGCGATCGGGATCTGCGCGGCGGTCATGGACGCGCTCGAACTCGATCCCGACGAGGAGTTGATCCTGAACCTGCCGGCGACCGTCGAGATGTACATGCCCAACGTGTACGCCGACGTCATCGAGTACCTGCATCGCCACCTGCCCAACCGTGACCAGGTGGTGTTGTCACTACATCCGCACAACGACCGTGGCACCGCGGTCGCCGCAGCTGAACTGGCGCTGCTGGCGGGAGCGGACCGTATCGAGGGAACGCTGTTCGGCAACGGCGAACGCACGGGCAACGTCGACATCATCACCCTGGCGATGAACCTGTTCACCCAGGGCGTCGACCCTCGGCTGGATGTCTCCGACATCGACTCGCTGCGCCGGACAGCGGAGTACTGCAACCGGTTGCCGGTGCACGAGCGCCACCCCTATGTCGGCGATCTCGTCTATACGGCGTTCTCGGGCTCGCACCAGGACGCGATCAAGAAGGGCACCGAGGCGTTGGCCGCCGGTGCGGGTCAGGGTGAGTACGACATCTGGGAGGTGCCCTACCTGCCGGTGGACCCCATGCATCTGGGGCGGAGCTACGAGGCGGTCATCCGTGTCAACAGCCAGTCGGGCAAGGGCGGCGTCGCCTATGTGATCAAGGCCGAGCACGGTCTCGACCTGCCGCGTCGGCTGCAGATCGAGTTCTCGCGCACCATCCAGCGCATCGCCGAGGACACCGGCACAGAGATCACCGCTGCTGCGATGTGGGCCGAGTTCGCCTCGTCGTACCTCACCGCACCCGAACATGGGATCACACTGCGATCCGCCGAGGTCACCACTGGCGACGACGGGGCGACGGTCGTCGCTCAGCTACTGGTCGACGGCGAGTCCCGCACCGTCAAGGGTCAGGGCGGCGGACCGATCGCCGCGTTCATGCGTGCACTCGCGGGCGATCCGATCATCGGACGGTTCGGGTCCGGCCTGGACGTCGTGGACTATGCCGAGCACGCCGTGTCGGTCGGTGGGGTGTCGGGCGGCGCCGATGCGACCGCGGCCGCCTACGTCGAGGTCAAGGACGCCGACGGTGCGGTCCGCTGGGGCGTGGGGCTGCACGAGAGCATCCTGACTGCATCGCTGCACGCTGTCGTCTCGGCGGTGAACCGTCACATGCAGCCCTGAACCACATGGAGCTGTGAACCACAGGGGCTGTGAACCTCAGCGCCCCGTGGTGATGTAGTCGTGGAGCTGACGGGTCTCGTCCTCGAGCTCGGTGACCCGCCACTTCACGACGTCGCCGATGCTGACGATCCCGACCAAGGTGTCATCGACGCTGACCGGCAGGTGCCGGATGCGATGCTCGGTCATCAGCCGCATCAGGTCCTCGGCCGCGTCCTCGGGTGCGCAGGTGCGCACCTCGGCGGTCATGACCGTGGCGACCTGTTCGGACAGCACCAGCTCGCCGCGTTCGGCGAGTCGTCGGACCACGTCGCGCTCGGACACGATGCCCTCGATGCGCCGTCCGTCATCGGAGACGACCAGTGCGCCAACGCCACGTGTGCGCAACTGGTCGGCTGCCTCCGCAACGGTCGCGGTCGGCGCGATCGTCGCGACGGTGGACCCCTTCGACGCCAGAATTCCCGACACCCTCATGGCTGACCTCCCCGGTCCGAAACCTCACCACGAGTATGGCCGACCGAACGGGATGTGTCACCGGTCACCCGTTGGAGTCCCGGTCGGGTGGTCGACGTGACCGGCGGCCACGGACGCCGGGGCGGGCCGCGTCGCCGACCGGCTGGATGCAGACTGTTGGAGGACGCGGCGCGACGCCGCTCCGGATCATCCAGGACTGGAGTGCCCCATGAGCAGGTTCCGCACCGGCGTGCAGATCCATCCGCAGGCGACGACCATGTCGTCGCTGCTCGACGCAGCCCGCTCGTTCGAGGCGCTCGGTGTCGACTCGGTGTGGACCTGGGACCACTTCTTCCCGCTGTACGGCGACCCCGAGGCCGCCCACTTCGAGGGTTACACGGTGCTGGCAGCGATGGCTGCGGTGACCGAACGGGTGCAGCTCGGGGCCCTGGTCACCTGCAACTCGTACCGCAACCCCAACCTGCTCGCCGACATGGCTCGGACCATCGATCACGTGGCTGACGGTCGGTTCGTGCTCGGGATCGGCTCGGGCTGGTTCGAGCGTGACTACACCGAGTACGGCTACGAGTTCGGCACCGCTCGGGGTCGCCTCGCGAACCTGGACCGGGACCTTCCCATCATCCGCGAACGGCTGGCTGCGCTGCACCCGGCCCCGGTCGGCCCGATGCCGATCCTGATCGGTGGCAGCGGGCGCAAGGTCACGCTCCGCATGGTCGCGGAACACGCCCAGATGTGGAACGCCTTCGGTCCGCCGGAGAGCTTCGCCGAACTCAATTCGGTGCTGGACGACTGGTGTGAGCGCGTGGGTCGCGACCCGTCGGAGATCGAACGGACCGTGGCCATCGATCCCGATGAGGTCGGGAACTGGCAGGCCTACCTGGACGCAGGCGCACAGCACCTGATCGTGATGAGCGGCGACCCGTTCGCGTTCGACGCGCTGGCCGAACTGGTCGAGGCTGCCGCGGACTGAGCCGGACCGTTCGGGTCTCAGCCGCCCGAACCGCCGGTCCCCGTACCCGAGGACCCGCCAGTTCCCGAGCTGTCGGTCGAACCGTCGCTCCCTCCGATGCGCCCGGAGGGAGTGGTCCCGCTGCCCGAGGTGTCGTTGATGCCGGCATCGGCGGGGCCGGCCCCCCCGGTGCCCGAGGTGTCGCTCCCGCCGGTCGGATCCGACCCCTCGTCGGACCCGCTCCTGGCTGCCTCCAGTCGGGACGAGTAGGTCGCCGCGAGGTCGACGCAGTCGCCGGTGACCCCTTTCGCTGCGAGCACCCGGCGCACCGAGGTGATGATCTGGTCCGCTGGGATGCGCTCCTCGACGATCGCCTCGGTCAGCCGCTCGTGCGTAGCGGGGGTCACGTCGGTCCCCGACAGCAACGCGACGTCGGCGCCGGCCAGGATCGCCAGCTCGGCCGCCTCGTCCTGGGGTGTCGTCTCGACGATCGCTCCCATGCCGAGCGAGTCGGTCACCACCAGCCCGTCGAACCCCTGGCGGCCCCGGAGCTCGTCGGTGATGGCGGCCCTTGACAACGAGGCGGGCTCGTCGGCACCGGTCAGGCCGGGCACGACGGCGTGGGCGATCATGATCCCCGACGCTCCTGCGTCGATGGCCCGGTCGAAGGGCACCAGATCGCTCGCACGGAGCTCGTCGACCGGGGCGAGGTCGTCCAGGGTCAGGTGAGGGTCGGAGTTCCCGCCACCGATGCCGGGCCAGTGCTTGACCACCGAGGCGATACCGGTGCCCTCCTGCGCAGTGATGATCGCGTCGGTGAACGAAGCGACGATCGACGGGTCGTCGCCGAAGCTGCGTGACCCCAGGTCGGACCCCGATCCAACGTCCGCGACCGGACCGAAGTTCATGTTGACACCCAGGGCGGCCATGGCGGTTGCGTACTCGGCGAACAGGGTCCCGGCCTCGGACGGCGTGCCCTCGGCCAGGTCTGCTGCTGCTGGAAGGTCGTCGATCGCCGCGCCGAGTCGTTGCACGGTGCCCCCCTCCTCGTCGCTGGCGACGAAGGGTGTCACCGGTGCCCCGGCCACGGCCGCCGCGATCTCCTCGCCCACGTCGGCCGACTGGCGCCCCTTCAGCCCGAACCCTCCCGCGAGCCCCTGGGTCAGGGTGTCGGTGGCGAGCTGTGGGCTGGTGACCATCACCATCAGCAACTGCCCCGCCTGGGCCCCGGGGGGCAGCAGCTCGGCACAGTCGGGCGGAGCTTCCGTGGTGGTCGACGCCACCACAGGCTCTTCGGCGCGCACCTCGACCTGGCTGCTGGAGGTCCCGGTGCACGCGCCCGCAACCAGAGCGCCGCATCCCAGTGCGGCGAGGAGCGAGATCGCGGGGCGGGAGAAGAACGGCGGTCGGCCCATGGCCAAGGGACGCTAGCCGCGGTCGTGGCGCAGCCCGCAGGTGCGGACACCACCTACGCTGCGCCGACGCGACCGCCGCTTTCGAGGAGTTCTGTGCCCACATCGCCATTCGTCGAGCGGTTCACCGATCCCAGCGCCGCCCCCGGCGACGACCGCGCCCGGCTGGGGTTCGCTCTGTCGTTCATCGGGATCGGCGCGTTGCACTTCGTCGCCCCGAAGTTCTTCGTGAAGATCGTGCCCCGGTGGTTCCCCTGGCCGAACGCTGCGGTGCTCTGGTCCGGCGTGGCCGAGGTCGGCGCTGGTGTGCTGCTCGCGGTGCCGAGGACACGTCGGATCGGTGGGTGGCTCGCTGCGGTGACGATCGTCGCGGTGTACCCAGCCAACATCCAGATGGCGATCGACACCACCCGCAAGGGTTCCACGCCGGCAGCGGTCGGCACATGGCTGCGGCTGCCGATGCAGTTCCCGTTGTTGGCCAGGGCGCTGCGCTACACGCGGTGAGTGGTGCGCACGGTGGTGGGGTCCGCCGCTGGGCTCCGTAGACTCCCGTTGGTGACGCCAGACCAGGGTGGGTCAGATCGCGCGTCGTCGCGATGATGGGTGACGACGGTGGTCGCCCGAGCGGCGGTCGATCCGGTCACGGCGCTCCCGACAGCAGGGAGATGGCGTCAGGGGAGGCCGACGACATCGAGCGTGTGCGGCGCGAGAACGCCATGCTGCTCGAGATCTTCGACCTGACCGACGACCTTGCGATCCTGTTGGACGCCCGGGGCCGACTGTTGCACCTCAATGCCGCGGCGAAGCGCTTCTACCGGCTCGATGATGAGACGGTGCAGCGGTGGGTGGGGCACAACTGGGAGCCCGCACGGTCCATGGAACCGGTGGTCGCCGCCATCGTCGAGGACCCGGACTCGTTCACCCGATGGTCCGGCGAGGTCGAGGCGATCGGCCACGACGAGCGGATGGTGCCGATGCTGGTGCAACTGCTGGCGCACCGGGATGCACCCGGTGGTCAGATCGAGTTCTTCTCCGCTGTCGCGCGCGACATCAGCGACCGGAAGCTGCTCGAGGCGTCGCTGGAGCAACAGGCGACCCATGATCCGCTGACGGGTCTACCCAACCGGGCGTTGCTGTTCGAACGCATCGGACGAGCGCTGGACGGCATGCGTGGGCTGGGAGCGCGCCACTCGGTGGCGTTGTTGTTCGTCGATCTGGACCACTTCAAGAACATCAACGACACCCTGGGCCACGAGCTCGGCGACCGCATCCTGGCGGCGGTTGCTGACCGCATCCTGGCGGTCGTGCGCCCGGGTGACACCGTGGCCCGGTTCGGCGGTGACGAGTTCGTCGTGCTGTGCGAACGGCTGGACCACCCCGAGGACGCCGTGGTGATCGCCCACCGTGTCGAAGCAGCGCTGCACCAACCACTGCGCATCGACGACCGCGAGGTGCAACTCGGTGTCTCCATCGGCATCTCGTTCGCTGACGAGAACGACACCGACCCTTCCGCGGTGTTGCGCGACGCGGATATCGCCATGTACCGGGCCAAGTCCTCGGGGCGCGGGCGCTGGGTGGTCTTCGACGACACTCTTCGAGCGCAGGCCCGCGACCGCCAACGCACCGAGACGGCCCTGCGAGCCGCTCGCCACGGCGACGGCCTGGAGCTGCGCTACCAGCCGGTGGTCGAGCTGGCGACACAGCGGTTGGTGGGGGTCGAGGCCCTCCTGCGATGGCGTCAGGGCGACGAGGTGATGGCGCCGGTCGACTTCGTGCCCATCGCCGAGGAGACGGGGTTGATCGTGCCCATCGGCGAGTGGGTGCTGCGAACCGCGACCGCACAGGTCTCGGCGTGGCAGCGACTCGCAGGGTGGGAATCGTTGCGGTTGTCGGTCAACGTCTCGGCCCGGCAGTTGGACCACCAGGGGTTCGCCCCGATGGTCGCATCGGTCGCGGACGGCACGGGCATGGCCCGCAACACCCTGTGGCTGGAGATCACCGAGAGCCTGCTGCTCGCGGACGTCGACGAGGCCCGGGAGCGACTGGACCGACTGCGCTCGCTGGGGGTGCGTCTGGCGTTGGACGACTTCGGCACCGGCTACTCGTCGCTGACCTACCTGCGCCGGTTCCCTTTCGACACGGTGAAGCTGGACCGATCCTTCGTCGCCGGTCTGGACGCCGAGGCGGGCGACACCGCCATCATCACCTCGGTGGTGGAGCTGACCGCGGCGCTGGGCAAGGAATGCGTGGCGGAAGGCATCGAGCGTGAGGAGCAGTTGGTGTCGTTGCGACGGCTCGGCTGCGCGCTGGGTCAGGGCTACCTGTTCTCACAGCCGCTGGTCACCCAGGAGATGGAGGACCTGCTCGCTGCGCACCCCGAGGGTGTCTCGACCTGGCCGGCGGGCTAACGGCCCGGTCGGTCAGCGGCCCGGTCGGTCAGGGTTGACGGTAGGGAAGTCCGGGGTGACCCAGGATGCCCAGTGGGTCGGCCCGATCCGCCACCGCAGCCAGCAGTGAGCGTGTCCCCACCGAGGTGGTGCGGCGCCACCAGTCGGCGTTGGCGGGGCCGACGCCGTGCTCGGCGCTGAAACTCCCCCCGAACCGGTCCACCGCCAACCCGAGCACGACCGTCCGGGCGATGTCTCGCTCCTGGTCGCTGGGCGGGTCCGGACGTCCTGAGGTGTGGGGGAAGCAGAGGTTGCAGTGCACTCCGCCGTCGCCCCAGTGGCCGAAGTCGGCGACGACCGCGCGGGGAAGTGCCGTGGCGGTCGCAGAGCGCACCGACCCGATCAGGTCGGGCAGCGCGGGTCGGGGCACCGACACGTCGAAACCGAGCACCGTCGCCCGCTGAGCGAGTCCCTCGGTCACGGCGTGACGTACCGACCACGCAGCTGCGGGTGGCATGACCACAGCGTCGACCAACAGGTCAGCGTCGTGCAGCGCCGTCAGTGCATCTGTCAGCCGACCCTCGGTGCCTCGTGCTCCCTCGAACTCGACCAGGATGCTGTGCGGGGGCGACGGAGCAGACCCGAACGGACGCGTGGTGATCGAGGGCAACGCCAGTGCTGCGTCGAGCGCCTCGGCCGAGAGCACTTCGAACGCACTGAGTTCGCCCGCGAATCGTGACTCGAGCAGGTGGAGGCACTCGATCGCAGATGCGTCCGAGGCCGGCACGATCCACCCGCAGCTGCGGTCCTCGGCCAGCGTGCTGAGCGACACCGCCACCCGGGTCACCACGCCGAGAGCGCCGCCCGAGCCCACCAGCAGTTGCGACATGGACGGTCCCACGTTGTGCTTGCGCAGCGTCGTGAGTTCGTCGAGCACACTGCGGTCCTCATCGGCGAGGACCGCCCGTACACCGAGCACCGCGGCGCGCATGTCGCCGTGGCGCAGCATGCGGGCGCCACCGGTGTTGGTCGCCACCATGCCCCCGAGGCTCGGGTCCGACCCGAGGTCGACCGGGAGCGACAGTCCGTGGGGCGAGGCGGCAGCGTTCAGCTCGGACAACAACACACCTGCGTCGACCACCGCGGTGCGATCCGTCGGGTCGATGGTCGGCGGCCGACGCAGGCGTGTCAGTGACAACACGACCGCATTGCTGCGCGGCGGTGGGGTCGACGCACCCACCAGGCCGGTGTTGGCGCCCTGCGGGACCAGCCGGACGCGATGTCGGCGCGCCCACGCGACCACGCTGCGCACCTCGTCGGTGTCGGCGGGGCGTGCAACGGCAACAGCATCGCCGACCGGCCCGCGCCACGGGGTCACATGGCCGAGGATGTCGCCGGGCTCGGTCAGCACACCGCTCGGGCCCAGCTCGGCCAGAAGTTCGTGGATCACGTCGCTGGTCGGCATCGGGACATCATCGCCGCTGGTTTCCTACGCTGCGACCCGTGAATGACGCGACAGGACCCAGCGGCACCAACTCGAGCGGCGACGACCCGCTCGCTCCCTACGCCGCTTTCGGCGGCACCGTGGGTCGGGTCTTCGCGACCTCGGAGCCGTCGTGGCCGCCGCCCCCCGAGCGTCGAGAGGGTGCCCCCAACATCATCGTCATGATGTGCGACGACCTGGGCTTCGCGGATCTGGCCTGTTACGGCTCGGAGATCCCGACGCCGAACATCGACGGTCTGGCCACTGGCGGCGTGCAGTACACCGACTACCACTCCGCACCGATGTGCTCACCGACGCGGGCAGCGTTGCTGACCGGCCTGGAGCCACACCGAGCCGGCATGGGCCACGTCGCGCACTCCGATCCGGGCTTCCCGGGTTATGCGATGGAGCTGACCACGTTGGCGCCGACCATGGCCGAGCTGTTGCGCGGGGCGGGGTACCAGACCCTCATGGTCGGCAAGTGGCACCTGACGAAGGACAGCGCACAGAACGACGCTGGTGACCGTTCGTCGTGGCCGTGTCAGCGGGGTTTCGACCGCTACTACGGGTTCCTCGACGGATTCACCAACCTGCACCAGCCGCACCGCATGATCTCGGACAACCACGCGGTGGACGTCGAGGAGTACCCCGAGGGCTACTTCCTGACCGACGACCTGACCGATCGCGCCATCTCGATGATCCGCGAGTCGAAGGCCTCCGACCCCGACAAGCCGTTCTTCCTCTACCACTCCCATGGCGCGGTGCACGCGCCGCTGCACGCCAAGCCCGACGACATCGCCCGCCACGACGGACGCTACGGCGAGGGGTGGGACGTCGTGCGCGAGCGTCGTCACCGTCGTCAGCTGGAGCTGGGCGTCATCCCGCCCGGCACCGAGTTGGCGCCGCGCAACCCAGAGGACGGCGACGAGGTGGCCGCATGGGACGACCTCGACGCGGACCGTCGACGGCTCTTCTCCAAGTACATGTCGGTCTATGCCGCCATGGTCGACAACATCGACCAGAACGTCGGTCGTCTGCGCTCGGCGCTCGAGGCGATGGGCGAGTGGGACAACACCCTGTTCGTGTTCACCTCCGACAACGGCGGGTCACGCGAGGGTGAACGTGAGGGCACCAGCGCCTACTTCCGGACCCTGCACTACGAGCGGACCGGCGCCGAGCAGCCGCTGGAGGAGGACCTGTCGCGGATCGACCAGATGGGCGGCCCCACCACGATGCCGCACTACCCGCGCGGCTGGGCGATGGTGTCCAACACGCCGTTCCGGCTCTACAAGATCAACGCCCACCGAGGTGGCCACTCGGTGCCGTTCGTCGTCTCGTGGCCCGATGGGGGCGTCCCTCGCGGTGAGCTGCGCCGACAGTTCATCCACGTGACCGACATCCTGCCCACCGTGTTGGAGCTCACCGGCGTTGAGCGCCCGGCGACCTGGCGCGGCCAGCCCGTGCTCCCCCTCGCTGGTGAGGACGTCGGGGCAACGCTGCTCGACCCCGATGCGGATGGTCGCAGCCGGGATGTCGTCATCGAGAACGAGGGGCACCGGGGCTATCGGCGTGATGGCTGGGAGGCGGTGACACGCCACGCGCCGCGCACCTCGTTCAGCGACGAGGCCTGGGAGCTGTTCGACATGGCCTCGGACCCCTCGCAGATCCATGATCTGGCGCTCGAGCACCCCGAGCTGCTCGCCGAGCTGCAACAGGCCTGGGACGACAGCGCATGGGCCAACCAGATCTTCCCGCTTGACGAGGGAACCGGCTACCGCTACCTGATGCGCCCGCCGTGGACCGAGCGGTACAGCGAGCCGGTCGTGTTCCAGCCCGGCACCCCCTCGATCGACCGGTGGCGGTCACAGCGCCTGATCCTGTGGCGCGACGTGACCATCACCGCATCGGTGACGCTTGTTCCCGGGGACCGGGGAGTGCTGGTCGCCCACGGTGACCAGGGCGGCGGCTACTCGCTCTACCTGGACGACACGGGCGAACTGGTGGCGGCGCACAACGGCTACGGCCTGGAACGCGAGGTCCGCGGACCGGTCGTGCCGCCCGGCGAGCACGACCTGGAGCTGCGCATCACCTGCCCCGGCAAGGACCGCTGGGACCTGGCCCTCGCCGTGGACGGCGAGGAGGTGGCTGCCGGGACCGACTTCCGGCTCCTGATGGCGATGGCGCCGTTCCAAGGCATCGACGTCGGCATCGACCGCCGCTCGCCGGTGAGCTGGTCGGTGCACCAGCGCCATGGCACCTTCACGTTCACCGGTGAACTGCACAGCGTCGCCTACCTGCCGGGCGCACCCGCTCCCGACAGCCCCGAGAACTTCCTGGAAATGCTGCGTGACTGGGGGCGCTCCTTCGAGTGACGCCATGCTGCGGGGTCACGCTGACCGGTCGGTCGGCCGGCCGGCCTGCCGGTCAGGTCGGGTGGGTCAGACGGTGGCGTCGGTCGCCGGCGCTGTGACACCCGCTGCGGCTGCCGCTCCGGCGCGGCGGCCGAAGAAGGTGCCCTCGCCGAGTGAGATCCCCGAGCAGTAGCGGGCGAGCGCCAGGCTGGCACCGACCCGCCCGACCGCGAACAATCCATCGATCGTGCTGCCATCGGCCCGCACGACCGCACCGTCGTCGGTGGTCACGACCCCGCCGAGCGGGAAACTTGCATAGATCGTGGCACCGACCCGCAGATCGATCGCCCCGAAGGGCGGCTGGTCGAGGGGCACCACCCACTCCGGCTGTTTGCCGAACTCCGGGTCGTGGCCCTGCGCCGCCGCCTGGTTGTACGCAGCCATCGTCGTGGCGAGCGATCCCTCGGGCAGTCCCAGCTCGGTCGTGAGCTCGTCCCAGTCCGCACACACGTTGGCGGCGCGCATCCCGACGGCGTTGACCTGGTAGCGCGGATCGTCGAGCAACAGGTACACCTCGCCGCCCTGTTCCAGCAGCGCTGCCTGGCCGACGTGGCCGAAGTAGGTGTCCTCGTTGATGAACCGACGCCCCTGTGCGTTGACCAGCACGCCGCGCACCATGTCTCGTGGCGGGGTGATGGGCAGGGCGACCTCGGCGGTGCCCATTGCGTCGGTCGCGGCGCCGAGTGCCAGGCAGCTGCGCAGCCCCCACCCGTCGTCGTTGTCGGTGCCGAGCTTCCACGCCACGAGGTTGACCTGGGGGACGTGCACGTCGACCAGCGATTCGTTGTACGCCCAGCCTCCCGAGGCGAGCACGACACCGCCCCTCGCCCTGATCCGCTGAGGTCGTTCGTCGATGCGTGCTTCGACACCGCGGACCCGACCGTCGTCGTCGGTCACCAGTCGTCGTGCCCGCGCATGGGTGACCACCTGGGCGGAGGTCATGGCCAGGGCGTCCAGAAGGCGGTCCATGAGGAATCCGCCGGCGGCGTTGGGTGTCGCTGGTACGTGGCCACGTGGTGCCGGTACATGGTGTTCGGCGTAGGGGGCGGCGTCCTCGCCGCCGCTGAACACCAGTCCCTCGATGCCGGGCGGCTCCATGCCCGGCTCGGGCCAGAACTCGGCCCGGAAGGGCACCCCGTGTTCCACCAGCCAGTCGTGGTGGTCGACCGAACCCCGGCAGTACGCGACCAGGCGGGGGTCGTCGATCGGCCGACCGAGCGCATCGGCCAAGAACCCGAGCATCTGCTCCGGGTCGTCGTCGAAGCCCGCCCCACGCTGGGTCGAGGTGCCCCCACCCAGGTAGATGATGCCGCCCGACATCGCCGAGGTGCCGCCCCCGTCGCCGGAGCGTTCGAGCACCAGCACCGATGCTCCCATCGCTGCAGCGGTGATCGCCGCCGCCGCGCCGGCGGCTCCGAGCCCGACCACCACCACGTCGACCTCGCGGTCCCAGCCGAGCCGCTGCGCCTCGTCCAGTGACATCGGGTCGATCGGCGCGGTGGTGTCGTCGGTAGGGCACGCGTCGGACATGTCAGTCATGGCGACGTTCTAGCCGCCGCGTCGGCCGACGTTCGCCCGCCTCGCTCCCCGCACCTCGGCGACGGCGCGAAGCTGGCCGCTACACCGTGGCTCATCGACACGCCGTGTCGCTTTTCGACCCGGTGGTGCCGCGTCAGGCAACGTTCGCCCTGTCCTCTGACGGCATATGAGTGCGATGTGTTGAAGATCATACTCATGTTACAATTCCAGTATGACTCCCAAGAAGCAGCGGATGACGGTGACGGTGGACCCCGAGCTGGTCGAGGCGGCGAATCGCGCCGTCGACGACGGCGAGGCCGAGTCGCTGAGCGGTTGGGTGAGTGCTGCGCTGGTCGACAGGGTCGCGAAGGATCGCAAGCTGGCGGACCTGCGGGAGGCGGTTGCTGCCTACGAAGCGGAGTTCGGGGAGATCACCCCTGAGGAGTTGGCGGCGCAGGACAGGAACGATCGCAAGGGCGCGATGATCGTGCGCGGCCGACGTCAGGGCGAGACTCAGCGCTCCCGGCGCACGCCGAAGGCAGCATCGGCGTGACGGTGGTACTCGACAGCGGTGCTCTCATCGCCCTCGACCGCGACGAGCGCTCGATGTGGACCCGTTTGAAGGCAGCCGAGACCACCGGCGAGGTGCCGGTCACGCACGCCGGCGTCGTCGGGCAGGTGTGGCGCGGCAAACCCACCCAAGCCCGATTGGCGCAAGCCCTCAAGGGCATCGACGTCCGCCCCGTGGACGATCATCTCGGGAGAGCTGCGGGTGCTCTGCTCGGGTCCGCCGGCCTGTCGGACGTCATCGACGCTGCGGTCGTCCTCTTGGCCGGCGACGGCGACGACATCATCACGTCGGATGCAGGCGACATCGCACGACTCGCTGCCACCCTGGACCTCCACATCGAACTTTTGCATCCCTGAACGCCGGTCCATGGCGTTTGTGATGCTGCCGAACGGCACGTCGACAGCGCTGAAGGAGCTGGACCGCCGGTGTGCATGCTCCACTTGCGGCCATGGTCGCGCACAGATCGGCGGGGCTCGGTGTGCAGCAACCCGAGTACCTTCGCTCCATGCCCTCGCCGGACGGCCCGACCGAGCGCACCGGCCTCACCGCTCTCGACCTCGGGGTGGTGTCGGCCCTGCACGATGTCTCGTTGTTCCCCTCGGGCAACCACGCCCCGACAGTACGAGTCCTCGACCGCATCGTGGCCAGCGGTCTCTGGCGGGAGCGAAGACGCCGAGGCCGGGCAGAGATCCCACCCCTCCCCATCGGTCTCATCAACGGAGACATCCACCTCATTCTGGGACGCAACTTCGGGCGGTGGAGGGACCGCCCGGTCCACCCGCCGGGTGTCGCGCCAGTCGCGGATCGACCGCTACAGCTCCGACCGGGATTCGACCCCGAGCGGCTCATCGCCGGTCTCGTCCGGCTGCTCGACGACCCATCTGTGAGCGACAGCGAGGTCATCGAAGTGACGGGTGCGCCGCGACTGTTGGCGTTCAGCGACCCGGAGGAGTCGCTCGAGGAACTCCTCACCACAGGACAACAGG
>Ga0105045_10003007_pt1 | contig 14343 bp, 15 predicted proteins | sample MAT02_FD_78089 | JGI IMG/M metagenome (GOLD analysis project Ga0105045, IMG submission 78089) | Freshwater microbial communities from Lake Fryxell liftoff mats and glacier meltwater in Antarctica - MAT-02 (megahit assembly) | ecosystem: Environmental > Aquatic > Freshwater > Ice > Liftoff...
GAGATCTTGGCATTGGCCATCGCCTTGCCGCGCTTGGTCACGAAGTTGAAGATGCCGCCTTTGCCTTCTTCGTCGCCCGCGTACCAATTCTGCACGGTGGAATACTTCACCGTGGCGCTGTCGAGCGCGATGATTTCCACCACGGCCGCGTGCAACTGATTGGTATCGCGCTTGGGCGCGGTGCAGCCTTCGAGATAGCTCACATACGAGCCTTCATCGGCCACGATGAGCGTGCGCTCGAACTGACCGGTGGTGGACTGGTTGATGCGGAAATAGGTAGACAGCTCCATCGGGCAGCGCACACCTTTGGGGATGTAGCAGAACGAGCCGTCGGAAAACACCGCCGAGTTGAGCGCCGCGAAGAAGTTGTCGCTGTACGGCACCACGGAGCCGAGATACTGTCGCACCAGATCACCGTGCTCGCGTACGGCTTCACCGAAGGAGCAGAAAATGATGCCCTCCTTCGCCAACTCCGCACGGAACGTGGTGCCGACCGACACGGAATCGAACACCGCATCGACGGCAACGCCATTCATGCGCTTCTGTTCGTTGAGCGAGATCCCGAGTTTGGCGTACGTCTCAAGGAGCTTCGGATCCACTTCGTCGAGTGAACCGAGCGGATTTACCGACTTGGGCGCCGAATAATACGACGAGGCCTGATAATCGATCGGCTCGTACGTGAGATTGGGCCAGTGCGGCTCGGTCATGGTGAGCCAGCGGCGGTATGCCTTCAGGCGCCATTCGAGCAACCACTCCGGCTCCTGTTTCTTCGCTGAAATGAAACGAACAGTGTCTTCGCTGAGTCCGGGCGGCAGCGTTTCCGACTCGATGTCGGTGCTGAAGCCGTACTGGTACTCACGGTTGACCAGTTGGTCGATGGTGGCGCTCATGCCTGCTCCTCGTCCCACGCTGTAAGCCCGTTCAGAACAGGCGCGGTCGCGCCGATTGCTGACGGAACGTCGATGATATTACTCGTTGCGCCGGCGACTACGGGCTCGCCAACGTCATACGCACACAGTTCTCCCCCACCCAACCGATGCGCGCGTCGCTCGACGGTCGCGCCAAGCAGTCGCGCCAACTGCCGCGCCTCCACTTCACACGCTTCCGGGAACTGCGTCGCGATCTCGCACATCACGCAGTTGTGAATGCGCAGCGTCGACGAGCCCTCCTCCGTTGATAGACCCTCGGCCATGTAGCCGCGAGCGGTCAACAGTTCGGCCACCAGCTGCACCCGCTCCACGAGCGGCAGTCCCTCGAGGACGGGGCCCGCGTCGGCCGCCAATGTTTCCCATTCCTGCGCCAGCACCCTCGCGACCGACGGCGCGCCGCGCTCTGCCTGCAACGCCTCAAGCGCCGAGGCGAGCACCGAGGCATAGCGGCGCGGGAACACCGCCTCGCCAGCCTCCGTGAGCCGGTACGCGAACACCGGCGCACCAACACCGCGCACCTCGCGCTGGTACCGCACCACGCCGTCTTCCTCCAGTACCTTGAGGTGCCGGCGCAGCCCGTTGGGGGTAAGCCCAAAGCGCCTTGCCAGCTCAGTCGCCGTGAGCGGCTGCTCCTTCTTGAGGGCCACGAGCAGCTCCGCCCGTACCCCTCGAAATCCACCCAATGAGCCAATAATGTCTTGCATACCAGATAATATATGTCGGGAATGTTGAATCGACAACGAAACTGTTGACGAATCGGTCTGGTTCCCGCTCGACTCTAGTTCCTGAATCCTCGCCGGTGATTACAGTTCGGATGCGACAACTAGCTGCGTTGCTTGAGGCTCCCGTCCCGTCACCCGAGGTCGCTCCCTGGTGAATACCACGATTCTGCTCGCCCTGACGGTGCTGGCTGTCGGCTCGATCTATTTGGCCCGTGTGCGCATGCGATCGAACCGGCAGTTGCATGAGCGGGACGGGCTGAGTCAGTTCAAGGCTTCGTTTCCCGGACGAAGCATTCCGGAGGGACTGCTGGAGCAGACCTACGCGCACTTGGTCGAGCGACGCGAGGCGGTTGGTGACGACAAGGACGAGCACTTCATCGTGGCGCCCGGTCACGACCTCCGCACCGTGTACCATCTGGACGGGCTCGACATCGAAGACGCCGTGCTGCTCATCGCCGATCGCGCCGGTGCGCGACTTCCCAAGGCGCACGACCTCGACGACCTCAAGGGGAAAGTGCAGACCGTGCAGGATCTGGTGCAGTTCCTGGAGCCGTATTTTCAGAGTGAGATGATCGACGGGTGACGCGTCGGGATGCGCGCGGGTGGGCTTTCCCCGCGTTCGCGCTGGTGCTGTTGGCGGCCTGTGGGCCCGGGCTGAGGCCGCTGCCGCCGGCCACCGTGCCGAGCCCCGTTTCGCGACCCGCAAACACCGTCGTCCTCCCGAATCGGCCGGCGAGCCCGGGTGTGCTCTCGGCCGGCGTGAGCGAGGTCGATCTTGACGCGCTCTGGACTCGTCAGCTGATGGTGCCGGTGTCCGGGGTGGAGCCGGCGCAGCTTCGCGACGACTACGAGGCTCGGCGCGGCACCCGCGCGCACCTCGCGCTCGATATGCCCGCCCCCAAGGGGACCGCCGTCGTCGCGGCCGACGATGGCCGCATCGGACGGCTGGGAGCGACCCCTGCGGGCGGCAATATCATCTACGCCCTCGATTCAGACGACCGCTTTGTGTACTACTATGCTCACTTGGACCGACACGCGCGCGGTCTCTCCGTGGGCGATCGCGTGCGCAAAGGCGACCTGCTTGGCTACGTGGGCACCACGGGCAACGCGCCGTCCAACACGCCGCATCTGCACTTTCAGGTGATGCGCAAGGCGGCCGGAAGCGCGTGGTGGGATGGCCCGCCAATCAATCCGTGGGCGTTCTTTGTGTATTCCGGCGCGCCGAACCGGTAGATTGGTGATTCCTGATCTGAGCAACGTGGGGCTCCGTGTCCGCGCTCGCTCGCCCCTACACCCGTACCCCCAGTGATCATGACCATGCGCGGTAAGGATCGCGCCGGGCTTCGCGCTGAAGCGCACCATCTCGCCGTCACCGTCCATATCGGACAGGGCGGTCTCACGCCGACGCTACTCGGCAGCTGCGACGACGTGTTGCGGACGCGCGAGTTGGTGAAAGGCCAGGTCGCCAAGGGCGGCGAGCTGTCGGCGCGCGAAGCAGCGGAAACAATTGCGCCAGCTGTTGGCGCTGAGATAATTCAGGTGATTGGCCGAACATTTACGTTGTATCGCGAGAACCCCGAGTTGAAGCGGGGCGAGCTTCCACCGTGGCGACGCTGACAATGTCGTCGTCTTGTAAAGCGTCGTGTGGGTCACTAACGTCCCGTGGTCCGAATTGTCCGACGCGTCCGACTTGAGCCGAGTTCTCACATGCCCTACATCATTACCGAAGCCTGCATCAGCGTGAAGGACAAGTCCTGTGTGGACGTGTGCCCGGTTGACTGCATTTACGAAGGCCCGGATCAGCTCTACATTCAACCCGACGAGTGCATCGACTGCGGCGCGTGTGAACCGGAGTGTCCGGTGACGGCGATCTTCCCGGAAGAAGACGTGCCCGTGCAGCTGCAGTCGTTTGTCGGCAAGAACCGTGACGTGTTCAACGGTCCCACGCCGCCGGGACGCCCCACGCGCTGATTTTCTGTCTGCGCGGTGATGACGCAATTGCACCATCACCGCGCGGCCACGTCACGATGTGAAGTATCGCGCTTTCAACATGAACGCCGCGATCAGCGCGATGTACTGCAGCACCGTGCTCCGCTCACTCCAGATCGCTTCGCCCCACGCGTGCGTCCCACTCGCCCCGGACTTCGGTGGCCACGGGAACCAGCGTGGGGTTTTTTCCTTGTATGCCAGATACTCGTCGCCGAAAATTGTCTCGAGCACGCCTTCTTCGTAGCGCACGATGTAGTAGTACTCGACCGCAAAAAGCACGGTGGCCACCGGCAGGAACCACAGCACGCCGGAGACAACGGTGAAGCCCATCCACACAAGATAGTTGCCCACGTAGAGTGGATTGCGGCACCAGGCAAACGCCCCGTAGTCCACCAGGCGTTGCACTTCGCGCGAGCGGCGACGCGTCACGGTGCCGGCGGCCGCGACACCCGCGAGGCGAATCAGCTCGCCGATCGCGACCATCACCAGTCCGATGACCCAGCTGTAGAGCGCCTGCGCTCCGGGCACCAACAGCGGAATTGCCAGGAACGGTACGGGCAGCCAGCCACGATTACGGAATAGCACTTGTCCAAAGCGTGCGGCCGGCGTGCGTTCCGCATCAGACGGCATCGGTGGTATGCTGGCACTTCCTGTCGTCATCGATGCTGGGAGTTGGGGAACGTACGGTTGATTTGCACAACGTCGAGAAACTCGGATAACGCGCAGTTCACCGCCGCCGGCCGCTCGACACAGCTGACGTGACCAGCGCCTTCAATCCGCTCGTAGCGACGGAGCGTTGCTGCTGGCAGCAGGTCGATCAGGGCTTCGGCGTTCGCCGGTGGTGTGAGCACGTCTTCGTCACCCACCACCACCAGCGTTGGCACATCGATCGTACGCACCGTGTCGCTGGCATCCGGTCGATCGCGCAGCGCCTGCAATGCTCCAACAATACCGTCAACGCTCGCTGCGCGCATCATCGCGGTCATACGGGCCTCAGTGTCGGGACGCCGGGCACGTGAGGTTTTGCCGATCATGCCGGGGAGGAGCGCGTCGGTGACCGCACGAACCCCTTCGGTACGCGCCCGACACATCATCGCGTCCCGTCGTGCGCGGCCCGCCTCGTCGTCGGCCGAGGCCTGTGTGTCGAGAAGGGCGAGCGCCTGCACGCGTTCCGGGAACCGGCGCCAGCACGCCATCGCGATGTAACCGCCCATCGACAGTCCGGCGATTACGGCACGTTCGATGGCGAGGTGATCGAGCAACTCGCGCACATCGTCGGCGTAACGATCAATCGTCCATGGACCTTGCACGACCGATTCGCCGAAGCCGCGAAGATCTGGCGCGATGCACTGCGCCTTCACGGACAGTGCCGCGACTTGATGGGCCCACAACGCGCGCGTGTGCGGAAACCCGTGCAGCAACACGATCGGCACGCCCTGCCCGGTGATCTCGACGCGGAACGCACCCGACGGCAGCGACAGCATCACACGCCCTCCTTGGTCGCGCGGATCAGCGCGCGTTCCCGCACATCCTGTGAGGCTGCGTACAGGCGCAGCGGCACCAGCACCGCAGCCGTGAGCGGCACGGCAACCAGCAACCCGAGAAAGCCGAACAGCACGCCCATCAGCGCCTGCGCCACCAGTGTGATCGCCGGAGGCAGATCCATCTCGCCGCGCATCAGCGCGGGAATCAGCAGGTTGTTCTCGAGAAACTGAATCGCCCAGTACGTGATCAGCACAAACAACGCCTTCTGCGGCGAGTCCACGAATCCCATGGCAATCGCCGGGATGGCGGCAAGCACGGGACCAATCGTTGGCACGAACTCGAGCAGGCCGGCAATGAATCCCAGAACGAACGCCGCGCGCACATCGAGGACCAGCAGCGCCACGGTCGACACGACGCCAATGACCACCATCGCGACCAGCTGTGTCACCAACCATTTGCGCAGCACCATGGCGATACCTTCACACACCACACCCACAGTCGCGCGATGACGGGCGGGTACCGCGGAGAGCGCCCAGCGCAAATACAACTTGGGTTCGGCGCCGATGTAGATCGCCAGAAACATGATCATCACGAGACTGCCAAACACGACGATCGTGCCGGAGACGAGCGAGAAGAGTTGACGCGATGAGCCGGCGAGGCCTGTGGTCACGCGACGGGCCAGCAACTCGCTGCGCGTGGGTTCTCTCGGACCAGCCACCGCACCGGCAGAAATCAGCTCTTCGCGGGCGCGCCGATCGGCAGCCGCCACGTTGGCGGCTACGGCTTTGCGCAGACTGTCGCGCAGGAACGTTGTTCGCGCGTCGAGTTCGGCAGCCAGATCAATCGGCGCTTTCTCGGATAGCGTGCCCGTCGCCGACGCGACGGTGTCCTGCGCCGTCAGCTCGGCACCGGGCAGCACGGGGCGTCCCGGAAGAAACAGCGCCGAGTCGACCGAGCGCGACCTCGGCAGGCGCGAGGCGAGCGAATCATCGATTGCACGCGAGATCTCTTCGATGGTTTTCAGCACCGCGCTGTCCGGTAATGGCGGCGCAACCGCGATCGGTCGCGGGGCGGCCGGTCGGCTGGCCTGGGTCGCACGCGCCGAGTCGGCCTTCTCCGCCGCCGCAGCGGAGTCATTCAGGCTCGCCGAGTCGAGGCCGTCAACCTGCGGGCTGCGCAGAAACGGGTCGAGAAAGCCAAACTCCTGCTTGTTCACGAGCGCCTGCACTTTGCCCAGCGCCTCGGGGAGGTCGCGTCGCAGCTCGCGGGCTTGCGTGGTGAGCCTGGGTGCCATTAGCCAGAAAATCAGTCCGAATCCCCCGACCACGCCGAAGACCAGCAGCGCCGACGCGATGCCGCGTCGCATGCCACGTGCGTGCAGCCGATCTACGCCGCTCGCCACGGCCACGCCGAACAGCACGCCGAGGAAGACGACAAAGACGAGCGCGTTGGCGCTCCAAAGCAGTTGCAGGCCCAGCCACACCGCGAGCACGATCAGCGCGCCCCGCGCCACGTCTCCCGAGCTCCAGGCGCTGCGGCGCGACGTGTCGTCCGATGGATCCGGTGGCAACTTGCCGTCGGTGAGGGGTGCTGGTGCTGTCGGCGTAGTGTCGTGAGGCATGGGGTAATCATCTGTTTCCGGCACACCGAAGCAAGTGCGAAAGACACAAACGGCCGGTGCGCGTGACAATCCTCCCGTCCAACCACTGAAGATTGCCTCTGCCCCGTGCCAAGAGCCGTATCGCCCGAATAGCTTGCATCAGGCGTGCACAACGTGCGCCGTTTCCCGAGATTCCCGTGCCCCAAGCCGCTCCACTATACCTCGATTCCATCGAAGCTGTCGACCGCTTTCTGACAGAAATCGGTCAGCCACGGGCGATTGCGATCGATACCGAGGGGGCGAGTTTCCATCGCTTCGTCGATCGCATTTACCTGCTGCAGCTCTCCACGGAGCAGCATCATGCCGTCATTGATCCGCTGCCGATCGGCACACCGGAGCGTCTCGGGAAACTCCTGCAAGACCGCAAGGTCGAGGTCGTGTTGCACGACGCCGACTACGACCTGCGACTATTGCGCAAAGACTACGGCTGGCAGGTGAACGCGCTGTTCGACACGCGCGTGGCCTCCCAGTTGCTCGGCTTGCGCGCGTTCGGATTGGCCGCGCTGCTCGAACAGTTTTTCGGGATCAAGCTCGACAAAAAGCATCAGCGCGCCGATTGGTCCATGCGTCCGCTCTCCGCCGATATGCTCGAGTATGCCGCACTCGATACGCGCTGGCTGCTCGACCTGCGGACGCGCTTGCGCTCTGACCTCGTTGCGGCGGAGCGTTGGCATTGGGCGCAGGAAGAGTTCGAGCGCGCTGAGGGCACGCAGTGGTCCGGCGATGAATCGCAGGCATTTCTCAAACTCAAGGGCGCGCGCGATCTGACCCGGCGGGAACTGGCGCTCCTGCGCGAGCTGGTGGCGTGGCGCGATGCCATTGCACGCGAGCTCGACCGCGCGACGTTCCGGGTGGCCGGCAACGAGGTTCTGCTCGATCTGGCGAAGGCGGCGCCGACTTCGCCGGCGGAGCTGTCGAAAGTCAAAGGCTTTCCGCGCTCAATGTCGGAATCGCGCACGCAGGGAGTGCTCGAAGCCGTGCGTCGAGGCAACGCGGTGCCGGAGTCCGAGCTGCCTCGGTTTCCGAAGGCGGTGCGCTGGGATCGTGATCCCGATTTTGACGACCGGGTCGGGCGCCTCAAGTCGGTTCGTGATGCGGCGGCCGAGCGGCTTGCGCTCGATCCGGGCGTGCTCTGCTCGCGGGATCGCATGGAGGCGGTAGCGCGGAAGATGCCAGGCAGTCTGGAGGCGTTCCAGGAAATTCCAGAACTTCGGCGCTGGCAGGTGGAAGTGCTCGGCGAAGGCTTCCTCAGGTCTTTGCGGAGCGGAGGTGGGCGCACGGCGCCGAGCAAGGCGTCGGCGGCCGTTGGGGTCCAGCTTTCCGTTTTGGCCGATGCGGCGGCGGTCGATATGCCTGCGGTCTTGGCGAAAGTGCCAAGCCGCACGGCGATCAGCATGGACGACTCGCCGTACAAGGCCGAGGATTGACAATCTGTAGACACAACGCAACGGTCTGGAGTTGTTGCGTTCGGTCAACAGATTCTGAGGAGAACACGCACACGCGTCGCGCTGTTTGGCACAAACAATCGACTTTGCTCAGTTATCCAAAATACGGAAACCGTTGCAAAGAAATGCGTTGTGGAGAGTTGGCAAGCGGTCTCATCCTGTGGATTCTCGGCACGATGAGTGCACAGAGTGAGCGTACCCAGGGGCAATGCTTCGCCCCGCACGCTCACTGCGATTTCTGAGGATACGTGGAATGTCTACGGCGCTCAGCACCCCCGTTCCCCCGTCGCCGTCGGCGACCAACCTCAGCGTGCGGTTCGGCGCGGTAGCGATTGTCGCGCTCGCTTTGGACCTGCTGACCAAGCAGTGGGCCACCGGCGCATTGGACCAAGGCGCGATCGTGATCTCCAACTGGTTCTCGTTCATCCTGGTGTTCAACACAGGCGCCGCAGGCGGCGTCTCGCTTGGTCCCTATACGTGGCTCATCAACGTGATTGGGACGGCGTTGACGATTGCGCTGGTCGCGAGCGTTGTGGTGCCACTGACGCGCGTCGATCGGCGAGCGATAGTGGCCATGGGACTGATTGCGGGCGGCGCAGCGGGCAATCTCGCGAGCCTCGTCGTGGAGCCGCGTGGTGTGCCCGACTTTCTCGGGATGCAGATTCCCGGTGCCGTCGTGGTGTTCAACCTGGCCGATGTTGCACTGTGGGGCGGCGCGCTGGTCCTCACCCCGATCGTCGTCTCATTGGTGCGCGCGGTGCGGGCCGAGCGGCGGCAGGCCGTGGTGCCGCAAGCGGCCGCCTAGAAACCCATGTAGGCTCGGACGCGCGGTTCGATGCGCTCCGGTGTCCAGGCTGGGCTCCACACGAGATTCACAACCGCCTCACCAATGCCGGGAAGCGTTCGCAGCTCCTTTTCGGCCTCGCCCATGATCTCCGGGCCTGATGGACAGCCCGGTGAGGTGAGCGACATGTCGACACGGACGTCGTTGCCAACAACGGTCACGTCGTAAACAAGCCCGAGGTCGACAATGTTGAGATTCAGCTCGGGATCTTTCACGCGCCGGAGCACGAGGCGCGCCTGATCGACGGAAAATGCCGCTGGGGCGTCGCTGTTGGCCACTACGTCGCTTGTGTTCTCCGGCGTTGTGGTCGCAGGCGTCTCGCCAGGCGTCTCGCCAAGCGTCTCGCCGGGTGTAGGCGCGGTGAGGTCGTCGGTCATAGGATCATCCATCGTCGAAAGATAACCTGAAGAGAGCAAAAAGCCGAGTGTCGTACTCGGGATCTCGCCGTACGCCTAATTTCTGGCGGACGTCTTTTTGGCCGATGTCTTCTTGGCGGACGTCTTCTTGGCCGATGTCTTCTTGGCGGACGTCTTCTTGGCCGACGTCTTGGTGGCGGATACCTTCTTGACCGGGGCCTTTTTCCTGACGGACGCCTTCTTGGCGACCGGGCGGCGGGCCGACCGAAGCGGCGTGTTCCAGTTCACCTGCTTGTCGGCGCGAAACGACGCTGGCATCGCGCGAATCCCCGAGGGGTCGTCCATGACGGCCAGGACGGCAGCGTCGGCCAGATCGTGGCGCACATCCATGATCACGGTGGCGGGCCGACGTGCCTTCGGCGCGTGCACGCGGTTGCTGAGCAGCACCACGAACAGATCGTGGTCGGGATCGATCCAGAGCGATGTACCGGTGTAGCCGGTGTGTCCGAAGGCGCGGCTGGTGAGGTGCTGGCCGCATCCGCCCTCGCCTTCACACGTATCCCAGCCAAGCGCGCGCCGACCGGCGGTGCGCTTGGTGAACAGCGCCACAGTGGCTTCGGAGACGATGCGGGCGTTGCCGTACCGTCCGCCCTGCAGCAACATCTGCGCGAACACGGACAGGTCTGCGGCGGTACCGAACAGACCGGCGTGCCCAGCCACTCCACCCAGACGGAAGGCGTTTTCATCGTGCACCTCACCGCGAAGCGGGTAGCCTCGCGGCGGCGAGATTTCCGTGGGCGCAATGCGGTTGGCGTCGCGCGTTGACGGGCGGAACCCGGTCTTCGTCATGCCCAGCGGCGTAAAGATGCGCTGCTGCGTGAACTCGTCGAACGGTTGCGACGACACGGCTTCCACGACGAAGGCGAGCAGCATCGGGCCAAGATCGGAGTACTCGTAGCGCGCGCCGGGAACGTTGGGCACGGGCGCGGCAAGTACGGCGGCCCTCGCCTCGGCGGCTGTACGATACTTGCGCCACAGTTCGAGGCCGGCCGGCAGTCCGGCGCGGTGCGTCAGCAGATGGGCGATCGTGACGGCATCGCGATTCCCACCGGCAAAACTGGGCAGATACCGGGACACCGGGGCGTCGAGGCTGATCTTACCCTCGTCGAACAAGATCATGATGGCCGTGGTAGTGGCCACGACTTTCGTGAGCGACGCCAGATCATAGACCGTTTCGTCGGGCTGCACCGAGAGGCTGCCTGGCCGCCAGTCGAGCGTGCCAAAGCCACGCGACCATACGGCATACCCTTTGCGCCCGACCACGACCGCCGCGCCGGGATACCCGCCGGCGACCACCCCACGCTGCACCACACGATCGATCGCGAGCATGCGCTCGGCCGACATGCCGACTTCCGATGGCGCCGCGGCCGGCAGACCATCGCCAAAGCGACGCGCCGACGTGGCGGTCACGTCGGCAACGGCAAAGGTCAGCAGCGCGGTGAGAAGAACCACGGCGGGCGTCTCGGAAGGTGGGGCGCGGGTGTGATCGGGGCGAATCTCACCCCAAGCGGTTGGATCGGGGCTGGGCATCCCTCCGCAACCTTATCGAAGGTCTGACAGTACCAGCGCCCCGGAGGTCACACACTATGCACAATGGGACTGACGGTCTCATCCGTCAAGCCTTTCCAACCCCATGCGACACATTTCGTTGCAAGCGTTGCCGGTAGCAACCCTTGGAGGGGGCGCGGTGACACATTTACCGGAACCCATGGAAACCGACGCCGCTATTGTACGCCGGGCGATCGACGGGGATGAGCGAGCCATGCGCATGCTGTGGAATCAGCACAGCCCGCACGTGGATGCGATTGTCCGTCGGCTCGCGGGCGACCCCGATCTTGCTCAGGATGTCGCGCAGGAGGTCTGGATTCAGATCTTCCGGGCGCTGCCGTCGTGGCGCGGAGATTCCAAGTTCAGCACATGGCTGCACCGGGTGGCGGTGAATCGTTCGCTCAATGCACTGCGGCGCACGCGCCGGCTTGCCACCATCGAAACGCCCATCGAGGAACATTCCGTGCTCGTGGCGCATGACGAGGCGGAGCGGTCCATGTTGGCGGCTACCATCGAGGACGCGGCGCGTCAACTCGCGCCGGGTGCGCGCACAGTGTTTTACCTCCACGATGTGGAAGGGTACACGCACGAAGAAATCGCGACCGAGCTCGGTATCACTGCCGGCGGTTCCAAGTCGCAGTTGTTCAAGGCCCGGGCCAAGCTCCGTCGCTTGCTCGCGCCGCTCCTCGACGTCACTGATGTTCAAACGGAACGAAGCTATGCCACACCTTGATCCGGAGCGCCTTGCCGCGCTCGACCACGAGCGTCCGTCGCCTGACGAGCTGGCGCACCTTGCCACGTGCGCGGCCTGCGCGCAGGAGCGACTGGCGTTTGACCGATTGGCCACGTTCGCGCGGTCGCATGGCGAGACCGCAGCGGATGGTGCGCCGCCGCTCACCGCCTGGAGCACCTTGGCGGCGCAGTTGCGGGCCGACGGACTGATCACCCGGCTTGGAGATACTCAGGAATTGGGCGCCATGGTCTTCGCTCCGGTCGTTGACGCTCCGCTGACAAATGTGAAGACGCCGATCGGCCCACCCCTCAGGATGGCGGCGCGCGACACCCTTCGTGCGCGTCGCTCGTGGAGCGGTGTCGCCCGCATCGCGGCCGCTGTCGCGTTCATGACTACGGGCGTCGCGGTGGGCCGCGCGAGTACCGGGAATGACATTATCCCGCTGCGCACGCCGTTGGCCGCGCAGCCCGTCTCCACCGATGCCGCGTTCGGCTCTGTGGCGGAGGCGTCGAGTGTGCTGGATCGGGCGCGGCGGGACTATCAGCGGGCGTCGCTTTGGCTGTCATCGCACGATACCACGGTCAACGCGCAGGCGGTGTATCGGGCTCGACTTTCGGCGCTCGATCAGATGATGACCGCGTCGCGGGCGGGGTTGTACGAAGCGCCGCAGGATCCCGTCCTCAATCAGTATTATCTCGCCGCGTACACCGCGCGAGAGGCCACGCTTCGGCAGCTGGGCGCGTCGCTTCCCGTCGACCGTGTCATGGAGAGTTTCTGATCATGTCGCACGTCAGGTTCTGCACCGTGCTCATAGGTTCTGTGGTCTCGGCGTCGATCGCGTCGGCGCAGAGCACGGTGGTGCGCAGCGGTGCCGCATCGCCGAACCAGCGTTCGGTCTCGGTGTCCACCTCGACGAGCACGGCCGGGACCTGTCAGTCAGACAACGCGGAGTTTGCCAGACTGACCCGATTGCCCGAGGGAATGGCCCTGCTGCGTTTGCGCAGTGATCTCGATGCGGCGACACGCATCGGCTCCTTGCGCAGCACGAGTGCGCTCTCCCTGCCCACCGCGCGCGTGCTCGACATGCAGCGTATAGTGGATTCCCTGTCGCGCATCATTGATCGCGTGCTGGTGGCCGCGCCGCGACGAGGTGAGTTTGTGCCGTCGGAAATGGAGGAACGGCGTGCTGTCACCATGCGTGTGCGTGCGCTTGAGCCGCAGGTGGAGCGGGTGGTTGAGCTTACCTTGGCGCGAGTCGACCGGGCGGAGCCTTCACCAACACTCGGCTACTTCGGCGTGCATCTGTCGAGCGTTCCGTTTCGTCAGGTGTTGCAGTCCGGCTACATCGTGAGTTACTGCGAGTATCCGGTCGTGGAGTCGGTCGAACCCGGATCGCCGGCCGAACGTGGCGGTGTGCAGGCGGGCGACACGATTCTGGCCTTCAACAATCAGGATGTACTTACCGGCATGGTGGACTATACCGCGTTGCTGGTGCCGAACAGTACTGTGCGCGTCCGCACGCGTCGCGCTGGCCGCACGATGGAGCATGCGGTGCGCGTGATCACGCGTCCCGCCACGAGCCCGGTCCGCATGACGGCGCGTGCGATTCTGCTGCCCGACGGGCCGTCGGCCGTGGCCGCAATGCCAACGCCATCGCGTACGGCGTTCGTGTTCGAACACGCGCCTCAGGGCACGGCACAACCGGCGGGTGTGACGATGATGTTCATGCGTGACACCACGAACCCTATCACCATCAATCGTATGGAGCCACCGTTTCCGCTCGGGCTCATGCGTGTGAGTATTTCGGGCACTGCGCTGGCGCCGAGCGCACCACCGCCGCCAGGCATGATTGGGTTCAGCGTGAACGCCGACGACGCCGTCTTTGCAGGCGCGCAACTCAAGTCACTGAGCGTTGACTTGCGCGCCGCGCTTTCGCTGCCGGAAGGGGTGCTCGTGTGGAAGGTGCTGCCCGGCACGCCAGCAGCCGACGGCGGGTTACGCGACGGCGATGTCATCCGATTGGCCAACGGTCGCGTAGTGCAGCGTGTGAACGACGTGCGCGTGGCCTTCGAGAACGCCGGTGATTCACGGGCACTCAGTTTTCGGATTCATCGCAAGGACGCGCCGGATCGCACGGTGGTGCTGCGCTGGTAGGGGCAACTCCCCAGCTACGCCCGTCCCCCGTACCTCCGCCGTCGCGCCCTCAGTGGACGGCACGAGTCGACGGTTGACAGGAGACGGTGTGTACCGTGAACTGTGCACCGTAAACCCTCACCGTGAACTAAAGGCGCGACCCCCACGGTACGCGGAACGTGCGTAGCGGGGGAGTTGTCGTTGACCGTTCACCGTTGACGGTTGACGGTTGACGGTTGACAGTCAACATCATCTCCCCCGCTACGCCCGTCTCCCGTACCTCCGCCGTCGCGCCTTCAGTGGACGGCATGAGTCGACAGTTGACGGTAGACGGTGTGTCCCGTGAACTGTTCACCGTCAACCCTCACCGTGAACTGAAGGCGCGATCCCCACGGTACGCGGAACGTGCGTAGCGGGGGAGTTGTAGTTGACCGTTCAC
>Ga0105045_10003008_pt1 | contig 14342 bp, 10 predicted proteins | sample MAT02_FD_78089 | JGI IMG/M metagenome (GOLD analysis project Ga0105045, IMG submission 78089) | Freshwater microbial communities from Lake Fryxell liftoff mats and glacier meltwater in Antarctica - MAT-02 (megahit assembly) | ecosystem: Environmental > Aquatic > Freshwater > Ice > Liftoff...
CACCATCGGCGAAGACGTGGTACGCGATCCCGATCCCGCCGTCCAGGCGAAGCGTGAGAGCACGGTGCGCAACACGACGTTGGCAGGACTCGGGATGTTGGCCGTCGTGTTCGTGCTGGCCGCATCGGGAGTGCTGACGCTGGATCCGCAGGCCATCGGTGGCGCGATGACGTTCGTGCTGGTGGGAATCGCCGTCGCATTCTTTGTGTATCTCTTTCTCTTCGGTGGCCTCAGCCGCGACGAGAAGCTGCGCTCGGGCGTGATCTTCGTGCTCTTCGTGTTTGCGGCGATCTTCTGGGCTGCGTTCGAGCAGGCTCCGACGTCACTGCAACTGTTCGCCAACGACTTCACCGACCGGACACTGTTCGGTTTCGAGATCCCGGCCACGTGGTTTCAGACCGTGAACTCGGCGTTCATCATTCTCTTCTCGCCGATCATCGCCGCGCTCTGGGTGTGGATGGCGCGTCGGAACATCGATCTCTCCAGCCCCACCAAGTTCGCGCTCGGCCTCGCGTTTGCCGGTGTCGGTTTCCTCATCATGGTGTTCGCGGCAAATAAGGTCGTAGCCAGCGGTGGCGCCGTGCTCGTGTCGCCGTGGTGGCTCATCATGAGCTACCTGTTCCAGACGATCGGTGAGTTGTTCGTCAGCCCGGTCGGTCTGTCGTCGATGACGAAGCTGTCGCCGCGACGCTATGTCGGACAGATGATGGGCATCTGGTTCCTCGCCGCGTCGGTAGGCAACCTGGTGGCCGGTCTGGTGGGTGGACACGTGGATCCCACCAAACTCGACCAGACGCCACTGGTCTTCCAAGGCACCGCGATTGCGCTCTTCGTCGCCACCGCGATTCTGGCGCTGCTGATTGTACCGATCCGCCGGATCATGGCCGGCGTCAAGTAACGCGCACCGTGCGCTCGGCTCGGCGTTAAATCGCGCTCAGGGCCAGATGAAGAGGCTGCTGGGCGCGGTCCGTTCACGCGAAATGCGCACATCGTTCGGCTCTCGCCAGAACACCCGCGAGCGGTCTACACTCGAGAAACGCACTTCGAACATCCGGTCGGGATCTCCCCCGACCGGTAGGCCGAAGTCCACCCGCCACAGGCGTCGGGATTTCGGGGGCACCGCCGCCAGCACCGACACGCCGACGGCCCCGCGCCAAGGCGTGGACATCGAGTACGGCACCGAGGGGTCCGCGCGCATCCGCCCGGCCTCGGCGAACGCCGCGAGACCAGCGTCACCCACGTTGTATCGGGTGGGAATCACCAACCGCTGTTCACCACGCACCACGAGGCGCTGCGCGCCGGGCTCTCGCGAATTGCGATGGCCGATCAGCCCGCCGTCGCGATCGCCGAAGGTGAGCTGAAAGGGCACGCGCATTTGGCGGCCGACCGCCCACTCCATCTGCAGGATCGTGGTCTGTTGGACCGCCGGCCGGAAGTACCACGCCAGACGACCGCTGGAGATCAAGTTGTCCCAACCGTTGGCGGCACGATCATAGCGCGCCTCACCCTCCGCCTGCAGGCCGACGAAGCTCTTCGGCCCGCCAAACCCGGCGTACAAATTGGTCGAAAAGAACCGATCCTGGTCTCTGGCCACGCCGATGGGAATCGACTGACCCGCGACTATGCCCAGTTGGGCACCCACTCGCACGTCTTGCGTTCCGGTGAGGGCATCGAAGCCCTGCACCGCCGCGAAGCGAATCGCGGTCACACCCAGCAGCGCGTTGACGCGAACTACCCGTTGCCCGGGAAAGCCCGCAAGTAATGCCCCGCCGGGATCGCTCCGGATTCCCTCCGGCGTAATCACCACCGGTACCGAATCCGCGCGCTCAATTTCCCGGGTGACGGAGGCACCGAGCAGCTTCAGGCGCCCAACGGGGCCGACGCGAGCCAGCACCCCAAGATTCGCAAACTCGCGACGGACATTCACCGCGTTGCGCGGCAATCCCGGACGGCGAAACTCCTGAAACTCACGGATGCCACCAGCCGAACCAACCCAGGCAAAGCGCTGAAAGTCGGTGTAGAAGGGGCGCACGATCTCGGCGCGCATTTCCTGACCCCGCAAATTCCGCCGCGCTACGACCCGAAGTTCATTGCGCGCGGTGCCGAACTGATAGTCCGTGAGCTCAACTCCAAGTAAGTCGTTGAACGCTCCCCCATCACGCCACTCCAGCGCGGCGAGCAGCGCGCTCCCACCTAGGTTGGCATCGCCGAGACGCATGCCGCGAAAAATCGGCGATTCCGTGCGAATCTGCGGTTCGAAAATCAGACTGAAGTCGTCCCGCGTTTCCACTTCCAGCCGCACACCGCCCCGCTCGTCATCATAGGCGCGAATACGCGCGTCAACGAGAAATGGCTGCGCGCGAAGGATGCGTTCCGACTCCGCCCGGCGAATCTGGTTACAGGGGTCGCCCACCTTGAACAGCAGAAACCGTCGGATTACATCATCGCGCGTATTTGTGTGCACCGCACGTGCCGTTCGACGCATCCATTCGAGGCGCTTCGGCAACCGCTCGTTGAATGGGATCTGCGTAAAAATGACGATCTCGCTGATCGGCTGCCCGGCGCAGCCAGTCACCGCCAAGCGCCCGCGACTCGACACCGGCGGCTTCCGGATGGAATCACTGCGCACCGACTGCGCAACGAGAGGGCGGACCGGAGCCGATAGCGCGAGCAGCACCACGGCCCAACACCGGAACCTCACTTGCCCATGCGTCGCTTCAGGGCCGCCAGACGCTCTTCGGCCTCCGCTTCCTTCTCGGCGCGCGTCCGGCGCACCGCCGGTGGCTCGATCGCATCATCCGAAGGACCTGACCGCGGCACATCGGACAGCAGATCGTCCACTTCACGGGCGGCGGCGAGGTCGGGCGAGCGGGCATCGGGCGCCAGCCCCGACATCGCGCGGCGCAGTTCCGCAGACATCGCCTCGTAGTCGCGCTCCGCGAGCAGCAACTCCTGCTGCTGGACCATCAACTTCGACTCCAGCATCTGCACGCGGTCAGCGTGCTGTGCGGCGAAACGCGCGGCGATGGCCACCGTCTCCTCGTCGTGAATCTGGGCGGCGAGTGCCTGGCGACGTCGCACCGTATCGAGCTCACTCTGCTCGGAAGACAGCCGCTTTTCTGTGGTGGCAACGCCGTCCCGCAGCTCTTGGATGCCCAGTTTGGCGTGAACGAGCGCCTCGCGCATCGTCTGGGAGACGCGGCGACGTTCGTCGGGGTCGAGGCGCGCAGACAATCCCCGCAAGGCGTCGCGCAGTGAATCAAGTGGCTCGAACATCGGAGGAGGATACGTGGCGCTCCCGCCGGTGCGCCAGTGAGCGCCCCGGCGGGTGCTCAGGATGGGATGGACCAGCGGGCCTCGTCGCGTACCTGCCGCATCAGGCGTTCGGGGGTGTGGACGTGCGGGAACAGCAGCCGGTCGCTGACTCGGTTGAGCGCGACCCGGATGCGAGGAAATCGCGCGGCCGCCGCCACGAACAGCGGGGCGAGTCCATGCTCGTTGGCCAGCCGATGATCAGCCGCCAACTGAAAGCCGCGCTGGCCCATGGTCTCGAAGTACCGCAGGTCCGGCCCCCCGCGATGCCAGCGACGGCGCTCGATGTGGTCGGGAAACAGGCCACTCAGCCAGAGCGCATAGTTGCCGAGATGGGCGCGCGCCAGAAAGCTGCGTGTGGCATCGCCCCCCTCGATCTCGCTCCCAAGCGCGGCGAGCGTGTCGTACGTGGCGTCGTCGTGCGTGCCGATCTGGCGCGCCCGTTGCCGGAGGCCGAAATGCAGAAGAATCGACGCCACATAGTCGGCGAGCGGGCGGTCCTCGTCGCCCCCTTCGCGCAGCGCGTGACGCACCACCACGTAGCAGAACAACGGAAGGGACGCGTGCGCGCCCTGTCTGGCGTCCAGCAGCCCGGTGAGCAGTCGCGGGCTATCCAGCAACGCATCGAGCCCCTGATCGGCCAGCGCGGCTTCGGCGTCGTCCTGCGCGCGACCGGAACCGCGCGCGACAAGGCGCACCACCAGCTGAGCATCGTCCCGGCCGAGCCGGGAGCGGGTGTTCGCGAGAATCATCGACAGCCTCCTGATAATCCCTACCCCACAGCGCCACCACCGATCACGGGCCGGCCTCCGTCCTGACTGCCTTTGCACCGCCACGGCTGCTTCTCTGTTATTATCGGGTGCACGCCGGTTCGCCAGTACTTTGCCGACGCCCGGTTCTGCCGGCAGGATCGTCCCTCCACCCGTCCCTGTGCTCTACCTCGCAATCCCCACGCACAACGAGGACGCCACCATCGGCGTCTTGCTGTGGCGGCTCCGCACGGTGCTCGCCGAGTTTCCGCGCGAGTACGAAGTCGTGGTGTACGACGACGCCAGCACGGATGACACGGTGGCCGTCGCCGAGCAATACACGCACGCAATGCCGGTCACGGTCATTCGCGGGACCACGAAGGTGGGCTACGCGGGCGCCATCGACGCGCTGGTACGCTATGTGGCCGCGCAGACGCGCTATCCCCGTCGGGACGCGATATTGCTGTTGCAGGGCGACTTCACCGATCCGCCGGGTATCGTGCCGGAGTTCGCGCGTCGGTTCGAGGGCGGCGCGGATCTGGTGGCCGGTGAGCGCAACACCGTGGCCGACGGCCCGGTTGCCGTCCAGCGTTTGTTCCGCCTCATGCGCTGGGCGATTCGCCCGTTTGTCACCGTGGAAGGGCTGCACGATCTCACGGCGTCGATGCGTCTGATCCGGATTTCGGCGTTACGCGATTTACTGCGCGCCGTGGGCGACGAGCCGGTCTGTACGGGAGACTCGTGGACCGCGAACGCCGACCTGCTGCTCAACCTTGTGCCGCACACTCGGCGCGTGGAGTCGGTGCTCGTAGAGCCCACCTATGGCGTGCGTATGCGCGAGACACGCCGGGTGGCCGTGCGCGACGCGCTGGCGGCGCTGCGATGGGCCTGGAGCGCGCGCGGACGGCGCGCGGCACCAAGTAGCGCGCCGGACGCCGCTGGCGAGAGCAAGGGCGGTGGACGTGTCGCCTCCGTCGAGCGCGCCGAACGTGGTGAGCGCAGCGGTCGGCGCCGTGAGGAGCCGGAGCTGTCGGCGGAGCTCCTCCGTGAGAAGGCGCGGGATCGCGACAAGGGCAAGCCAACCATCGAGGGCGGCGACGCCACGCGCGGTGGCCGGGACGGCGCCTACGGGCCCATTGGGCGAGACGGCCGTCGTGTGCGCGAGCCCGCACGGGATGTGTCGGATGAGGCGCCCGCGCCCGCCACAGCGCCCGCCACCATGCGCGCGGCGCTGCGCGACGTGCCGACGAACATTGCGGCCACGCGCGATCTCTCTACGCCACGTCAGGCTGCGGAAGCGCCGATCGCGCCGGATGGCGCCGAGACGGCGGAGCGTCGCCCACGTGGCGAGCGCCTGCCTCGAGGGCAACGCACCGAACGCACCGAAGGTGACAGCGCGCGGCCACGGCGCACACGACAGGAGCCGCTTTCACCCTACGCCGATCCCACGATCGAACTCGACGATCCGTTCGCCGCGCCAGTCGCCCGACGGTCTCCGTTGGAGCGACTGGCCGTCGACGGTGCGGACAGTGTACCGAAAGGCGCATCGGCGGAGCTCGAGCGGCCGGATGCCGAGCCGACGGGGCCGACCGGCAGTGGAGCGGGGGAATCCACCGCGCCGACAGAAAGCCGCAACGCCGAGTCTCTCGACACGGTCGACCCACACCCGGACCCGATCGCGGAGCCTGACCACGGGCCGGAAGCCGACGGCGAGGGTGATGCCACCAGTGACGCCGATACACCCGGTGGGCGCGAGAAGCGGCGGCGAAGAAATCGGCGCTCACGGCGTCGACGCCCTCGCACTCGAGCCGACGGCTCGATCATCGAGGGGGAAGAGACGGGCGACGAGCCCCAGGAGGAGCTCCCCGCGGATGACCGCGCCAGCGACCGGGAAAGCGCGCCACGCCGCCCCCAGAGGTCGGCAGAGCCCGAACCCAGCGAGGAGGGCGCGCGTGCCGCCGAAGGCGAGGAGGATCGGTTCGAGGCGCTCGACACCGAGTTCGACGACCAGGACGACAGCGCCCAGCCGGCGCGCCGACGCGGACGGCGCGGACGGCGCGGTGGCGCCCGCCGCTCTCGCGGCCGTCAGAAGGGCGAGAATGGCGGGACGGACAGTGGTGGCAACGATGGCGATGTCGCTGGCAGCAGCGAGGCTGGCACCGACTGAAAAGCGAGCGGGGCGCTTCAGGAAAACCTGAAGCGCCCCGCTGTCATCGCACCTTCCCGACCACGCGATCTTGCACTCACCGCGTGGTCCGACGCGCTAGCGCCGCACCGCCGCCTCGATTTTGGCGGCCGTAGCCGGACTCACCACGCGGATCACGAAGTAAATCACCACGCCCACCAGCAGCACCCGCAGTGCGAATCCAACCAGCATCAGCAGCAAGGCGACCAGCGGTCCAAGCAGTCCGAAGACGAGCTTCAGAGCGAACAGCCCCAGCAACGCGATCAGACCGACGGAAAAAATTGTACGGAGCATGACAGGCCCTCGGGGCACAAAAATGGTTTGAATAGTTTCTACGTGAACGAATGGTCGGAGTTTCACCTCCGGAGCTGATTCCGGCTATTCTGTCTTTCCTGGTTACGCTACTGTTTCCCACGCGCGTGTAGCGGGCTAGCTTCACCCGTTCACGTCATGCACCACTTTCCGGTCTCCCCCGCGTATTATGGCCGAGCAACTCGTTCAGATCATGGGTCGTCACCGCCGCGAACCGCTCCCCGAGCGGAAGCCGCAGTGGCTGAAGGTCAAGGCGCCGGGTGGCACGAACTACCTGCGTCTCAAACAGATGATGAAGGATCTCAACCTTCACACCGTCTGCCAGGAAGCGCACTGCCCGAACATCGGCGAGTGCTGGGAGCACGGCACCGCCACCTTCATGATCCTCGGCGATGTCTGCACCCGGAATTGCGCGTACTGCGCCGTGTCCCACGGGCGGCCACCCGCGTACGACCTCGACGAGCCGTCGCGGGTCGCCCAGGCGATCAGTGAACTCAACCTGCGACACGCCGTGATCACGTCGGTCGATCGCGACGACCTGCCGGACTTCGGCGCCTACATCTTTGCCGAAACTATCCGCCAGATCCGCGACCGCCTCCCCACCTGCTCCATCGAGGTGCTGGTTCCCGACTTTCAGGGCAACGAGGACTCGATCCGCGCCGTGCTCGAAGCGCGCCCCGACATCTACAATCACAACACCGAGACCGTCCCGCGCCTTTACAAAAAGGCGCGCCCGGGCGGACGCTACGAGCGACTGCTCGAAATCTTCCGCATCGCAAAACGGATCGCGCCGGATATACCCACGAAAACGGGTGTCATCCTCGGACTCGGTGAGACGAACGAAGAAGTGGTGGAAGTGATGAAGGATTTACGCGCGGTTGACGTGGACATCCTCACCCTCGGGCAGTACCTGCGCCCCTCCGACGGACACATCGCCCTCGATCGATACGTCACGCCGGACGAGTTCCGCTGGTTGTACGAGCAAGGCATGCAGCTCGGCTTCCGCCACGTCGAAAGTGGACCGTTGGTTCGCTCGAGCTATCACGCGTGGGAGCAAGTCCAGGCCGCCCAACTCACCGTCACCTCATGACTACGGCCAAAACACGCAAGAAGGGGCCGTCGTCGCGCACTGACGTTCCAGCGTCGGACACTCCCTCCCCGGCGACCAACCGTGTGCTGCTGTATTCGATGCTGCTGCAGCGGCGCTTTGAGGAACGGTGCGCCGAGATGTATGCCATCGGTCGGATCGGCGGGTTTTGCCATTTGTACATCGGGCAGGAAGCCGTCTCCACCGGGTTCATCTCGCAGCTGCGCCCCGACGACTACGTCATTACCACCTACCGGGACCACGGACAGGCGCTCGCGCGCGGTTTGACGCCACGTGCAGTGATGGCGGAACTGTTCGGACGGCAGGACGGATGCTCCAAGGGCAAGGGCGGCTCCATGCACCTCTTCGACAAGCAACTCGGCTTTTTGGGCGGCCATGGCATCGTGGGTGGACACATCCCGATCGCTGCCGGCGTGGGCTTTTCCATCAAGTATCGCGGCGGCGATCAGGTCATCATCTGTTTTATGGGTGAAGCGGCGGTGAACAACGGCGCGTTCCATGAGGCGCTCAACATGGCCGCACTCTGGAAACTCCCGTGCGTGTTCGTCATCGAAAACAACCGCTACGGCATGGGCACCGCCGTGGAACGTGCGTCGGCGATCCACGACATCTACAAGCGCGGTGCCTCGTACGATATGCCACGCGACGTGGTCGATGGGCAGGATGTGCACGCCGTGCTCAAGGCCGGCGCGGAAGCCATCAACCGCGCACGGACCGAAAGCATGCCGACACTGCTCGAACTCCGCACGTACCGCTTCATGGGACATTCCATGTCCGACGCGGTGAGCGGTACGTACCGGACGAAAGAAGAATTGGAGCAGTACCTCAAGCGCGACCCCATCGCCCTGCACCGTCAGCGCATGGATGAAGCCGGGGAGATTACCGCCGCCGAAGTCACGGCGATGGACGAAGAAATCAAGAAGATCGTGCAGGAAAGCATCGACTTCGCGGAACAGAGCCCGGAGTTGCCGCTCGAGGCACTCATGGAAGACATCCTCGTCGAAACCACGAGCTGAGAGCGTACTGACATGGCTGTTATCACGTACCGCGACGCGCTCAACATGGCACTCCGCGAAGAAATGCACCGCGACGACCGCGTCTTCCTCATGGGTGAGGAAGTGGCAGTGTATCAGGGTGCGTACAAGGTGTCGAAGGGACTGCTTCAAGAGTTCGGCGAGATGCGCGTGGTGGACACGCCGATCACCGAGCTGGGTTTCGCCGGCGTTGGTGTCGGCGCCGCGATGACCGGGCTACGCCCGATCATTGAGTTCATGACCTGGAACTTCGCACTGCTGGCGATCGACCAGGTGGTGAATGCCGCCGCGAAGATGCTGTATATGTCGGGCGGACAATTTCCGATGCCGATAGTGTTCCGTGGCCCCAACGGCGCCGCGCTACAGCTTGGCGCGCAGCACTCGCAGGCGTGGGAGTCATGGCTCGCGCACATCCCCGGCCTCAAGGTGGTCGCCCCAGCCACACCGTACGACGCGAAGGGACTGCTCAAGGCCGCCATCCGTGACGACAATCCGGTGTGCTTTCTTGAAGGCGAGATGTTGTACAACACCAAAGGCGAAGTCCCCGACACCGACTATATCATTCCGCTCGGCAAGGCCGAAGTAAAGCGCGAGGGTGAGCATGTGACGCTGGTGGCCCACGGGAAGATGGTGCTGGTAGCATTACAGGCGGCGGAGCAGATGGCCAAGGACGGCATCGCCTGCGAAGTCGTGGACTTGCGCACCATCCGTCCGATGGACGTGGACACCATTGTGCAGTCGGTGAAGAAGACCAACCGCTGTGTGGTCGTGGAGGAAGGCTGGGAAGTGTGCGGCGTGGGCGCGCAGGTGGTGGACTATGTACAGCGCCATTGCTTCGATTTCCTCGACGCGCCTGTCCTTCGCGTGCATCAGGCCGATGCGCCGATGCCGTACACCAAGAGTCTCGAAAAGGCCGCCAAGCCCGATTTGCCGAAAACGATCGTGGCAATCCGACAGGTTCTCTACCTCGACTGACCCAGCGATCATGGCAACGAAAGTAATGATGGAGGCGCTCTCGCCCACGATGGAAGAAGGGCGCCTCGTGAAGTGGGTCAAAAACGTTGGTGACGTCGTGAAAACCGGCGACACCATCGGTGAAGTGGAGACCGACAAAGCAATCATGGAGCTCGTCGCGCGTGGAGATGGCGTCTTGCGCGCGCACCTCGTGCCGGAAGGCACTACGTCGCCAGTCGGCGCGATCATCGGTGTCATCGCTGCAGCGGATGAAGACATATCTGCCCTCACGGCGAGTGCGGGTCCGGCTGATGCGGCCCCAGCTGAGGCAGCGCCGACCGCTGTCGAGGCGGTACCTGCGAACTCCGCGCCTGCGTCTGAGCCGCCTGCGTCTGAGCCGTCTGCGGCCGCAGCGACGTCTACGACGCCCCACGACGCCGGCTCTGTCCGGTCGTCGCCACTTGCGCGGCGGTTGGCGGCGGAGAGGGGCGTCAATCTCTCCACCGTGCACGGCAGCGGGCCCGGTGGCCGCGTGATCCGGCGGGATATCGAAGCGTCGGCAGCATCCGAGACTCCGGCGACCGCACCGGCGACGTCGGCGACGGTATCGGCGACGGTATCGGCGTCGGTATCGGCGGCCGCTCCGGCCACAACGTCGACTAAATCGGCGCCGTCCGTTGTGCCGACCGCGATGCAGATCGAGGGCGAGTATCAAGACATTGTCCTCACGCAAATGCGCAAGACCATCGCCCGTCGGCTCGGCGAGTCGATCGGGCCGATACCCACCTTCTACCTCACGTCGGAAATCGACATGACGCAGGTGGGTACGCTCCGCACCCAGATGGCCGCCACCGGTGATCAGTTCAAGGTGTCGGTGAACGACATCATCATCAAAGCGGTCGCGATCGGCCTCACGCGGCATCCCGAGGTGAACGCGCACTGGTTGGGGGATTCCATCCGGTACTTCCGTGCCGCCCACGTGGGTATGGCGGTCGCCACCGACGACGGGCTCATCGTTCCCGTCATCCGCGACGCGCAGTCCAAGGGACTGGGCGACATCGGTCGCGAAGCCAAGGACCTCGCCAAGCGGGCGCGCGAGCGGAAACTCGCGCCCGCCGAGTTCAGCGGCGGCACGTTCTCTGTGTCCAACCTGGGCATGTTCGGGATCGATCAGTTCACGGCAATCATTAATCCGCCGGAGGCTGCCATTCTGGCGGTCGGAGCTACGGACACCAAGCCGGTGTGGGACGGTACCTCCTTCGTGCCGCGCCAGCGGATGCGGGTCACACTCAGCTGTGACCATCGCATCATTGACGGCGCCGTAGGGGCGCGGTTCCTTCAAACGTTACGACAGTTGTTGGAAGCCCCGCTGATGATGCTGTACTAGCGTGTAATCGCGCACGCTGGTCGAACCGTGCCAGCCCCCATGCGTATGCCCCGAACGTCCCAACCGCTTGCTCGTACGCTCTCGGTTGGGGCGTTTCTGCTCAGCGCGCTCCTTGGCGCATGCCGGGATAGTCCGTCGGCGCCCACCACCGGCAGCCTCGCAGTGACCGTCAGCGGACTCCCCGATGGCGCGGCAGCCAGCGTGAGCGTCTCACGAGGGACCACCCAACAAGCGGTGACCGGCACGCGCACCGTGCAGGGACTCGAGGCCGGCGAGTGGGTAGTGTCCGCGACCACGCTGACGGCCAACGGCACGGTGTTCGCTCCGCAGCCCGTCACACAAACGGTGAGTGTCAACACCAAGACGTTAGCCACCGCGCGGGTCACGTGGGTGGCGACGACCGGCTCGGTCGCGATTGTCATTAGTGGGTTACCGGTGGGCGTGGCCTCCGATCTGGTCCTGTCCGGTCCGGGAAATCTCTCGCGGGTCATCACCGGTCTCGACACGGTGCGGCTTCTCGAGCCGGGCACGTATCAGTTACTGGCTCGCGACGTGCGCACCGGCGCAGGCGTCTTTCGCGCAACGTTCACACGGCAGGACATTTACGTCGCGGCCTCAGCGACTCCCGTCCTGGTGCCAGTGCAATTCGAAGGCGCTCCGGGCGCCATCGATGTGGAGGTTCTCGGGCTGCCGGCGAGTGCCAACGCGGCCGTGGTGCTCACCTCGCCCACCGGCACCACCGCCTCCGTGACCCGCACCGCGCGCGTGATCCCCGCGTCCGCCGGTCGCTGGCAACTCGCCGCGACGGTGGTGCGCACAGCCGGGTTCAGTTATGCCCCGACCCCTTCGCGTCTGGACACGGTGCTCGCCACCGCGGATACGCTGCGACTTCCGGTGACGTACACCATCGCTACAGGGGCACTGGCGATCGCCATCAGCGGACTCCCCACCGGCGCTCCCGGAGCGCTCCGCGTGAGTGGTCCGGGAAATTTCGCCCGCACACTGATCGCCAGCACGACATACGCCGACCTGACACCGGGAGTGTACACGGTGTCGGCGGATTCGGTGGCGCTCGGTGGCACGCTCTATCGCGCGACAGCAGCGCAGGCGTTCTCCGTGGTTGCGTCCACCACGCCAGTTCCGGCCCCAGTGCGATACGCGACGGCCAATGGGACGCTGGTATTCGCGATCAGCGGCTTGCCGCCGGGCATCGCACCATCGCTACATGTGCAGGGGCCGCTGTTCTACGATCGTGCCATCACGGCCAGCGCTCCGCTCACCTTGCCCTCCGGCACGTACACGGTCACGGTGAATCCGGTGTCGAGTGGCACCCTGGCGCTAACGGCCAACCCGCGCCTGATGACACGCGTGGTGCCTGCAGACGGTCGCGATACGGTGCGCGTCGCGTATCAGCCCAACACCGAGCCAATCAACTGGCTGCTCGATAACGTATATCTCACGCAGGCGGTGCAACGGAGTGATGGGTCAGTCCCGTTGGTCGCAGGACGTGACGCGCTGTTGCGCGCATTCGTGCGCGCTGATCGGGAGAGCACGCTACGCCCTGTGGTGAGGGCGCGCTTATACGACGGCACCACGCTCGTCCAAACTGTAAACCTGACCGCACCAATCGGTGCGGTGCCCACGTCAATTGCCGAAGGCACGCTGGGCGCCACATTCAACGCAGTCATCCCTGCCGCGTTGCTCCGGCCGGGACTGCGTGTCCTGGTGGACGTCGATCCGGAGACGGTATTCGCCGAAGCGACGCGCATCGATAACGTGTGGCCGACTCACGGTACGCCGCAGTTGCTCACCGTGAGTACGGTGCCGGCGTTCACGGTGCGCTTCGTGCCGATCACCGCCTCGGAACTCACAGGGAACGTGACCGACGCGAACATGGACGATTTCCTGCGCACCGCGCGCATGGTGTGGCCACTCGCGCAGATCAGGGCTGATCTGCGCACCCGCTACACGTCGAGTGTCCCCGCGTTGCAGGCCACCGACGCCAATCGCGCCTGGATTACCCTCTTGTCAGAGATCAACGCGCTCCGCGTGGCCGACGGCGCGCCGAGCACTACCCACTACTACGGCGTGCTCAAGGTGACGTACACGAGCGGCGTGGCGGGGTACGGCTTTGTCCCGGGCCGCACCGCGATCGGCTGGGACTATCTCCCCAGCGGCGACGGCGTCGCGGCCCACGAGTGGGGACACAACTTCAATCGCCCGCACGCCCCGTGCGGCACCGCCGGCAACCCCGACCCGTCATTCCCGCACCTCGGCGGAGCCATCGGCGTCTTCGGCTGGAACCGCACCCTGAACACCGTGCCGCCCCCCACCACGGCCGATCTGATGGGATACTGTCGTTCGTCGTGGATCTCTGATTTTAGCTGGACCCGCGCGCTGACCTATCGGCAGAGCACCAATCTCCTCGCGTCAGTCAGCGCCGCAGCCGCTGAGCCGCGCGATGGACTGTTGGTCTGGGGCCGCATCGTCGATGGCGCCGTGACGCTCGAACCGGCGTTCCGCGTGCGGGCGCCGATCACGCGCGGTGCGAGCGCCCCGACGCACGTGATCGAGGCGTTCGATGACACCGGCACCTCGCTCATATCGCTTCCGATTTCCGCCGAGTTGGTGGATCACGCCACCGAGCACACCGAACAACAGTTCGCCGCCGTGGTCCCCTGGTCGGCCGCACTGGAGGCCCGGCTCGCGCGCGTGCAGGTTCGCGACGTGCGGTCACCGTTGCTCGTGGCAAGTCGCACCTCGAACAACCCGTTAATTGCCCCGATCGACCCAGCGCTGACAATTGAGATGATCGCGGGCGACCGGCGACGCATTCGCTGGGATCAGCGGGTGCACCCGATGGTGATGGTACGCGAACAGCGCACAGGCACGATTGTCGGTTTCGTGCGCACGAGTGGGACGGTGGTACGGGGAACCGGTGAACGGTTGGAGTACGTGGTTTCGGATGGGGTACGCTCCGTGGTACGGTAAGGTGATGGTGGCGGGTTGCGCCCACCTCCCCGAGTCACCGTTTGCGGTTACCAGTCCCGGGTTTCCGGTCCCAAGTAGCCCGAACTACCCGCGACCGGAACCCCGCCACCGGTAACCGCAAACACACCATCGGGGGGATTTGCGCCGACCACTCCCGAGTCACCGTTCGCGGTTACCAGTCCCGGGTTTCCGGTCCCAAGTAGCCCGAACTACCCGCAACTGGAAACCCGCCACCGGTAACCGCAAACACACCATCGGGGGGATTTGCGCCGACCACTCCCGAGTCACCGTTTGCGGTTACCAGTCCCGG
>Ga0105045_10003009_pt1 | contig 14341 bp, 9 predicted proteins | sample MAT02_FD_78089 | JGI IMG/M metagenome (GOLD analysis project Ga0105045, IMG submission 78089) | Freshwater microbial communities from Lake Fryxell liftoff mats and glacier meltwater in Antarctica - MAT-02 (megahit assembly) | ecosystem: Environmental > Aquatic > Freshwater > Ice > Liftoff...
ACAACCTTTTTTCCACTTACTGCCAGATAAGCCGTCATAAACCTGAATGATGTACCAGCATCTCCGGCATCAAATAAATCAGACTGATTTTCAACAAGAGTTTGCAAAATCCTTGTATCCTTTGCGTTGGATAAGTTACCGATATGTAGCTTTCCGCCGGAGAATAAATTGAGAATCAGGGCTCTGTTACTTTCACTTTTGGAGGCAGGTAGAACAGGTGATCCCTTGAGCGAACCACTAAATTTTAGATGTAAGTTTGACATTTGGTTTCAAATAAAGGGCAAAAAAAATCCCCTTCAATAATTTGAAAGGGATTTTTATTAGTTTTTTCAATTCTATTCAGCTCCTGGACCAGAAGCTTTGTCAGTTACTGATTCTTCTTTTTTAGGAAGATTCAAATCGAAAAGCAATGAAAAACGCAATGTTTCAGCCAATGGGTGATTGCTTTGCACAGGAAGCAAATAGGCAAAATCTAAACCAAAAGTCTGGTATCTGATACCAACACCAGCTGTAAAATATTTTCTGTTTCCCTTATTCTTACTTTCATGAAAGTAGCCTCCACGTACTGCAAACTGGTTATCATACCAATATTCCACACCACCTCCTATCATAAGTTCTTGCATTTTCTCGCTAAATCCATCAGGCGCTTTGTACAAAGATTGTACCATACCACCAATCCAGGTATCGTCAACTATATCGGTTGAATCTCTGGCTGGAGTAGGAACTAAGGTTTTACCTATATCAAAAGTGAATGTAACTTTGTTATATGGATCTAATTCCACCGTTAAAGCGGGTCCAAATCGTAAAGTCGAGGGAATAAAATCTCGTCTGTTATCATCAGTATAGGAAATTTTTGGCCCCATATTGCTTAGCGTCAAGCCAAAAGCAAATTGAGCAGGATTTCCACCTAAACTGATTTCTTTCTTATAAAACATACCCAAATCAACTGCAACACTATTTGCAGGTCTCGCCCGGGTTGCATCATTGGATCCAGAAAATGAGCCTGCCAGATTGGAATGGAAATATTTAAGACCTACACCTAAACTTAATGTTTTAGACAAAACTCTGGAATAAGTTGGACAAATAGCAAATTCATTTGGATTGAGCGTACCAATGTTTTGACCCGTTTGGTCCGTCATCTGAATACTGCCCAAACCGAAATAAGTAAACCCCAAACCGACCGCACTTTGTTTGTTAATTTTATAAAAACCACTCAAATAACCCAGGTAAACATCGTTTACTCCAAGCCCTCTTAACCATGGACTTACAGAAATGGAACCTCCAATATCTTTGTCTATGGTTGCCAATTTACCAGGATTCCAGAAAACAGAATTTTGATCTGCAGAAAGCGCAGATCCTGCATCACCGAGGGCGGCAGATCTTGCATCCGGCGTTATTCCTAAAAATGGAACTGCTGTGGTAATTACTCTAAATTCATTTACCTGCCCTGAAGCATTGAATGATTGAGCCTGTAAAGACTCAGAATAAAAGCATGTTAAAATACCTGCTCCTAAAAATATTGATCTTTTGATCATTTGTTTTATTTTTAATAATTGGGCGTAGAATTAAGTCAGTAGGCGTTCTTACTTAAAGTGCAAAGGTTAACGAATAAGTACAATCTTTTTATTGATTTTGTACTCGGAACCATCTGTGTCAGATTTTATTCCAATTTTACAAAAATAGGTGCCCGCCGGCAATTTAGTACCATCTGGTTTTGTACCGTCCCAAGCCAACTCTCTAAAAGCGCCTGGTCTTGCAGTTGAATTGTCATAAGCCCAAATTTTTTCTGTTAACAAATTTCCAATAATGTCATAGACAATTAGCCTTATATCGAGTTTACTTTTGGCAAATGCATTTTCTAATTCCAGAAAAACCTCACCATTCGAAGGATTTGGATATATTTTCACCTCTTTTACAATCAAGCCATTAATAGAAGCAATGCCTACCTCGAAATAAATTGTTTTTTCAGATGAATTATTAAAACTATCCCAAGACTTCACAACAATGTTATGTATGCCTGGGCTTAAATCCCTGATTGGGAACTTTAACTTTCCCTTTCTGTAGGATCCTGGTTCGTTTACAAAATAATCGTTCAATACAAACACCTGATTACCATCCAAGGTACCCGTAAGATCGTGACCAAGGCCCAGGCCAGAAACATTGATTCCACTCTTATCATCTTCCAGAAAAACAAGTAAATCAGCATCTTCTCCAACCAAACCATAATTTACAAATGAAACATCATTCATAAATAAACTCATTTCAGGTCCTTGCGTGTCGCTTATCGGATTCGGATTTAACCCACCTACATTCACTTTCTCCGAACCACTTGCATCTTTATCAGCACTGTAGGCATATAACAAGATCCGACCTTTGGAAACGTCAAATGAAACATCCTTGGAAACAAAAAACTTAAAAGTAAAATCTCCATTCACAACTGGGACAGAACCTTTATACAAAATATTTTTTTCAACTGCATATCGCCTGGCACTAGGGGCTCCTTGAACATTTATACTTCCGGGGGCATCTAAAACAAGAATATCTACTGTTCCATTAAAGGCAGTATTTTTCATTGTATCCTTTTGAATTTCTCCCTCAATGGTTGTTAACTGCAAACCTTTAATAGTATCTTCACCTGAAAAGTTTTTAAGCACCACTTTTTGCTCCGGAAAAGCAAGTTTTGCAGAAGGATCGCCCAACAAAGAAAATCCTCTATTGCTCTGTTTTTGACTGTTTCCATTTTTTGTTCTACGAAGTACATCTCCCATTCTATTGGTGCCAGTAATAAAAAACTGCCTATAAAACGCATCGTTAATAGCCTTATTTGATGAAGAATTTACAGGTCTGCCAGTAGTCATTACACCAACAGCGCCTCCATTGGGATTAAGAATAAGTCCTTCAGCTCCTGAATTTTGCAATGGATAGTCGTGTCTGCCAAAGTCACAAGTTGCTGTAATAAAAAATGCTAATTTATCTTTATTTTTAAGCCTGGAGATCATTTCGCTTGTAAAAAGGAATTCATCAGCCCAAACTGTTTCTCCTCCGTGGCCGGTATAATTCACTATTAGATTTCCATTCTCAATAGAGTTTAGCAAATCATTTGTTGCACCCGGCGTAGTTAAACCACCTGGACTTGCCACCTGTTCATACGCTCCAATAAATATTTTTTTTGCCAATGAATTCGGATTAACCCATTTTAATATATCGGTAAGATCATCAGAGTCATCACTATGGGTAAAACTATCTCCGTTATCGGCGGCAAAAGTGTATCGGGTTCTCCAATCGCCTAGTGTGGCAGGTGAAGATGCGTAATGAATAAGTTTATCTACCATACCTTTAGCCTCATCTCTATTTTTAGCGGGTAATCTTCCAACACCAATATCCATTATGTCATCCGAGGCCCAAGTCTTACCAGCACCTAAAAATATTCCATAGTAATCATCCGAGGCATACGAAGAAATAATGTTTAAAGATGCATCTCCTTCATAAACCGGAACAAAATTGGTGTTATTGGGTATTCGGTTTTTATAATCATACGAACAATCGCCAAATAAAAGCAAGTATTTAAACTTAGCTGGAGTCTCCTTCTTGTATAAATAAAATCCTAAGTTCCTGATTGCAGTTACGTCCTGTGAACCACTCGAAAATTCATTATAAACCTGCTCAGGCGTTACAACTTCCACATTCATTTGGTCATGGTCTCTTCTGAAATCTGCCAACCTGTTTGCCTCAGCCATAAAAAGGGGATGACTAACTATCACCAAATCAGGCACAGACAGGCCACGAAGATTTTGATTGTTGACTGATTTATAAGCCACTGGCTTCAATAATGATTGCTGTGTAAAAGCAAAAAACTCCTGAATTGTATCATCCAATATCGCAAATGACTGATTCTGAATATTCAAACTTGAAGTCTGCAAAGGTTTGGACACATTCCAAACAGATCCATTAGAGGGAAAGCCATTGATGTTGTATTGAACGACTTGATTTGAAAAGGAGAGAAAACGAAACCCAAAATTACTATTGGACCATTGTAAGCGTTTCCATGCATTGGCTTCTACAAAGTTTATATATCCTAGTGATTGTAAATTTCCTTGTTTGTTATACAATATATTAATGTTTAAACTATTGGCCCCATTTGCTGGTTTAAAATTAAATGAATTTGAAGTTTCTTTTCCATAATTAGCAAACCTCTCAATCAGACTTACCGTTCCTAAACTTGATGTGGCAGCAACCACATTGTTGACAGATATTTGAAAAGGATATTGCACACCAGTTCTTGCCATTATCTCATATCTAATTTTTACCAACGAATCAGATATAAGCCCATTTGCTTCAAAACTTATAGTTTTATTTGGCGTAAAGTCCAAAACATCCGCATACCATTTCCTGCCAGCTGAAAGCACATTAATTTTTTCCGGCGAATAAATAAAACGATCTAAATAAGTTGATCTCAAAATTTCAACAGGTCCACCCGGTGCAGCTTGTGTTTGAATTCTTTTACCATTTCCATCAGAATATGTAATGAAGTAGTAAGAGGAATCTGAATAAATATTTTTGGCAAATACAAAGGCCTTAGAATTTCTACTGTAGCTCCATGAATCTGCATCTTGTCCGTAAAATAATATCTTGTCCCCAGCATTAAAAACGCCATCTCCTCCGTCTAAAATCTGAATTGGAATTTCGGGAATATCATTAAACTTAAAATCCGCTCTGGATTCTGACAGCATTTTGCCACCAGTTCCATACATTTTGATCTGATTTGAAATTTTTCCATTCAAATCTAAACCAAAAGGGGATAAATCTGCAGATGTCAATTCGTAAACACCAGTTTGGACAATCCCCATTTTAACCCAGGAACCTGTAGTAAAAACTGAATTGGCATTTGAGGCTGTTCTAAATGGATTGGCTACTTTCTCCGACATTTGGCTACCAGAAACAGATAGCATGTAAGTTGTCAGTTTTTCCCAATTGTTATTTTGCTTTCTTATTACCTTGATTCCTATTCTTGTTCCAAAACCTTTTTCTGTTTCATACCTTTCAGTTAAAAAGTTTGGAATCAATTTAGAACCAATTGTATCAATTACTTCAATTTCAGAAACAGGAATTTTAACCCAAACCTGACTTAAAAAACTAACTGCATCTACTTTTTGTTGCAGTATAAATTCATATTTAACTGGTGTCTTAAAACTGGTAATTGAGGTTTCGCAACCTTCACAGGAGAGAAAACTAAAAGACTCACCGTTGGAATCATGGGTTCTGGCAATAGGATTCCAGTTTATTTGGCCTTGAATCTTTTGATTTGACTTTAATTGTGCTTTCAATTGATTTGATAACAAAAAAACCAGAAGCAAAAGTGAATGGTAAACAAACTTTTTCATTATAATTCCTATTAACAGGCTAAGTCTCTAAATATTTAAAAATACTTACAAAAAAAATTAATTGTTTTCGATTTCTACAAAAAAATCCTCCATTATCATATTGGCTAACAAGCTTTTACCTGCAGAATTTATTTTTTCAATAGCTTCCGTTTCTGAACCAGCCTCAATATTAAATTCTATTCTTTTTCCAATTCTAACATCCGCTATCGTACCCAAACCAATTTGGTGCAGGGCTTGTTCTACAGCTTTGCCTTGTGGATCCAGAATTTCCATTTGTGGCATTACAGTTACTTTTGCTTTAAAGTTCATGTTTCGGAAGTATGTTATTTACAATAGAGACAGCAAGATAGGCCAAAAAGATCAAAGGCACAGCGGATTTTCCTAAAATTATAATTAAAATCAAACTTAAGCCAATTAGCAGGAAACGCTGCCAATTGTTTTTTATTTGAAAATTTTTAAATTTTAAGGCAATCAAAGGAAAGGGTAAAACCAACCAAAATGCAGATATTAATGAAATCAGAATAAGCGTATTAATATTGAAAAACGAATTAAATTCTAACCGTAAAAAACTGGCTGCCAGAAAGATAAGAAAAAAAGCATTTGCAGGAGTAGGTACGCCAATAAACTGATCGCTTTGACGGGTATCGTTGTTAAAAATAGCCAAACGAATTGAGGAAAATAAAGCAATGGGTATGGCAAAAAGGGCTACATTTTCATTGATAGATTGTTCTATTGCCAGTTTCCTGATGAGCAAAAAAAACACCAAACCTGGCAAAACTCCGAAAGTGACATTATCTGCGAGGGAATCTAAATCTTTGCCAATATTAGAAGTTGACTTAAGTATTCTTGCGGCAAATCCATCAAAAAAATCTGCAATTCCAGCAATAATCAGCAAGCTCTCAACAAGCTCTATGGCCTGTAAACCATTGATTGAAAGTGAAAAAATGGCAAAAACTCCACAAGCCAAATTGCAACAAGTGAGGATATTTGGAAAATTGTTTCTAAACCAATTCATGAAGCTTCAAAACTACCATTTATTAACAATATTCGAATTTGGTTTTTCCAAAATCTAAAATTTGGCTTTCTTTCAATGGAATTCCTCAATTTTGCTTCAATGCTTGCCAATAAAATTGCTACCAGATATGTACTTGGATTAAGAAAATTTTCCACAACTCAGATTTTATCGTTGTTGGCCCTGCTGGGTATTTTTCTTGGAAGCATGGCTATGGTTGTAGTATTATCTGCATTTAATGGTTTTGAAGGTTTGCTCAAAGAAATATATCACCACCAGGATCCTGATCTTAAAATTTTCTCTAAACAAGGGAAAACTTTTCAATTGAATCAAAATATTCTAAAGGAGTTAAAAGCAATTGATGGCGTTAGAGGTGCTTTTCAAACAGTTTCAGATAAAGTTTCAGTACAATATGGCAATGGCCAGATGGTGGTTGAAATCGTTGGCATAGAGCCTGGTTTTGAGAAGTTTAGCCGACTTGATACACTTATTCGTAATGGAGAATTTTTGGTGAAAAGTGGCGAAATTTCTTTAGGATTAGTTACTGAACCAGTCCGCAATGCTTTACAAATCAGCCTAAAAAACGATTTCGAATTGCTTCAAATTTCTTATCCAAAGAGAAAAAAAATCCTCAAGTTGGGTACCAGCAAAATATTTAATCAGCTGAATGTAAGACCAACCGGATTTGTTCAAATGGATGAACAAAGGATTTATGCACCGATTGAAGATGTTCGGGAATTGATGGATAAGCCGGAAGGGATTAGTTATATCGAAATATTTTTAAAGAATGATGAGAATGAGACTGCAATTAAATCTAAAATACAAAAAGTGCTTGGAGCAGATTTTGTAATAAAAAATGAAACTGAGCAACATGAAGACCTTTTTAAAATCCTAAAAATTGAAAAATTGTTCGTTTTTCTGGCACTGGGTTTTATCATTCTTATTTCATCCTTCAACCTGTTTGTGAGCTGTAGCATGATGGTGATTGATAAAAAGAAAGATCTTTATACATTGTTGGCTATGGGAATGCAACCATCTGATATTCAAAAAATTATTCGCTTTTCAGGCTGGCTGGTGGCACTGCTGGGACTTATTCCGGGTTTAATATTTGGGTATGGAATTTGCATGGTTCAAAAAATATATGGCTTTGTGCCTTTGGGAATGACAAGTACGATTATCCAATCCTATCCAATTGAAATTCAAGCATTAGACTTTGTTTTAATATCGATTTGGGTTTTATTGATTGGATTTGTAGCAGTGATAAATCCTGCTGCAAAAGCGCCTGCATTGGTTATTTCCAAAATTTGATGTGGGCAAAATTCGAAAACAGGAAAGTGCTTAAGTTGAATCGTTGGATTATTACAATTCCGAAAAATGTTTTGAATGTTTGATTGTTAATTTGTTTCATTTTAAAGCTCCATTTTTTTAAATATTTTAACAACGCTTAACGGTCTTCTTAACTTAGCTTATCATTTATTTGCAATCCGAAGAGAATCATAAATATCAATTGAAAAAAAGACCTACATACGAAGTTTTAATTTGCCTGATTTTTTTGGCTTTTTTTATAACATCTTCGAAACCAGCAGAAAAAATGTTTCATTCGGCTTATTTGCCAGGAGAAATCATTCAATATCGAATTCATTATGGTTTTATTACAGCAGGTGAGGCTTTTATGAGGCTCACTGACAAATACTACTATGTGAATAAAAAAGTGTGTTACAGGGCTGAGATTATCGGCAATTCAACCGGTGCTTTTAGCAGTATCGTAAGAATAAGGAACGTATATGGTGCTTATTTCGATACCACGGAATTTAAACCGCAAAAGGCTTTTCGAAGCATTTCAGAAAATAAATATAGAAAAAAAGAAGAAACATTTTTCGATTATGCCAAAAACAAAGCCAGCATCCGGGATGAAGATAGTCCAGCTGAAGAGGTTGGCATTTACCCCAACATTCTGGATATGGTAAGCGGTTACTATTTCCTGAGACTTCAAAATTATGAAGGACTTTCTAAAAATGATACGATAAAACTGAAGGGAATTTTTGAAAATAAAACGTATGATTTTAATATATTGTATCTTGGTAAACAGCTAGTTAAAACAGAATTTGGAAAAATAGCATCTTTTGTGATTAGCCCTATAATGCCAGAAAACAGTTTGTTTAGAGGAAAGTATCCTATTAAAATGTGGATTTCTGACGATGGCAACAGGATTCCTTTAAAAATAGAGGCTGAGCTTATGCTTGGCTCTGTAGAACTGGACATGCTAGATTATGACAATTTAAAATATCCTTTGACTTTTAAGAACTAAAAGTCTCTTCAAAATTTTTCTAAAGTAATTGTAATATTTTTTGGCCCAATGCTTGCTTAAAATGTTCACACAACCGTAACATTGTAACTTATTAATTTACATCTTGATAATGGCTCAACAACCAAATCGATTTTTACTGATTATAGCTTTCTTTCTTGTGAATGCGAGTTTCAGTTTTTCGTCTTCAGTAAAAGGAACAATTAAAACAAATCAGGTCAAAAAGAAAGTATATCTATATGCTTTTCAAGGAGATATGATTATTCCTTATGATTCAACCAATTTTAAATCAGGTAAATTTTCTTTTAACTCAAAGGAAAAATCATTTCCCCGAGGCATGTATAAAATTGGGTTTACATCCAAAGAATCAAGTACGTTGGTTCTTTCCACAGAAGATTTTTCTATAGAAATAGATGATAAAGATTGGGAAGAAGCAAAATTTTCAAACTCAGCTGAGAATGCTAAGTATGTTCAATACCGAACTATGAGCACAAGGGTGAACTTCGAAATGCGTGTTCTGGAAACAAAATATAGAACCATTTCAGGTTTTGCTCAAACCGATAAACCTGCCTTTGAAAAAGGGGTGAAACAATTGCAGGAAAAAGCAGATTCATTAATGAAAGATCAGCAGTTGAGGTTGTTGACTCTTAAAAGTGAAAGCAAAGATTTGTATGTGAGCAAATTTTTTCGCTTGCTTTCTGCAGATGGATCCAATAGTCCAGAAACTTATATTACTGCACAAGATTGGGAAGATCAAGAAAATTTGAGAGCAAATGTTTGGGATGTACGCGTTTCTACTTTGCTACAAAAATTTGGAGAAGGTGATGCAGATAAATGGACGATTTTAGGAGATCAGGTAATAAAACAAACAAGCCCAAAATCTCTTGCAAGAGAAATAGCCTATCGGTCAGTTTCCAGGGGGCTTCAACCTCTTGAACAAAGTGGTGTAAATGCAGCTTACGATGTAGCAAAACGATATTCAGATGAATTTCCAGGTAAAAGATCTGCAGAATTTCTAAAACAATTTCCCCCAGGTCCACCATCTGTAGGAGAAATGGCTCCTGACATAGAACTTGCTGATAGAGAGGGAAAATTATATAAACTGAGTAGTCTCAGAGGCAAAGTGGTTTTATTAGATTTTTGGGCATCATGGTGCGGACCTTGCCGACATGAAAACCCCACAGTAGTAAAAGCATATCAAAAATTTGAAAACAAAGGATTTACAGTATTTAGCGTTTCGCTGGACCAGAGCAAAGAAAAGTGGCTCGCAGCGATTGCAAAAGACGGTTTGGTTTGGAACAATCATGTTTCAGATTTAAAGGGATGGGGATCTGCAGGTGCAGCACTTTATCAGGTAAGAGGAATTCCGGCAACATTTTTACTAGACAAGGAAGGAAAGATTGCAGCTAAAAATTTACGCGGAACTGCTCTTGAAGAAAAGTTGCAGGAGCTGCTTGGACCTTAGAAAAACAACAAAAATATGTCAGCAAAAAACGGATTAAAAGTTTTAGTTGTTGATGATGAACCAGATATACTGGAACTTCTTCAATATAACTTAACAAAAGAAGGTTTTGAAGTCCGGACTGCTGAAAATGGAAAGCGGGCAGTAGAGGTAGCCAAATCATTTCAGCCAAATCTGATTTTACTTGACATAATGATGCCAGTGATGGATGGAGTGGAAGCTTGCCGACTGCTCAAGGATATTCCAGCATTGAGCAAAAGTTTTATAGTTTTCCTTACCTCACGCTCTGAAGAGTATTCAGAAGTTGCAGCGTTTGATGTAGGAGCGGATGATTTTATTACCAAACCTATAAAACCAAGAGCTTTGATAAGTAGGATAAATGCCCTCTTCCGAAGATCTAAAACTACTTTTGAAGACTTGGCACCCATAAAAGCTGGAGAATTGATTATTGATAAATCAAGTTATTCAGTCACTTTAAATGGCAAGCCTTTGATTTTTCCAAAAAAAGAATTTGAACTTTTATTGTTTTTTGCTCAGAATCCAAATAAGGTTTTTTCCAGAGACGATTTATTGGTAAATATATGGGGTTCTGATGTTTATGTACTTTCCCGCACAGTAGATGTACACGTTAGAAAAGTAAGGGAAAAGATAGGCGAAGGATATATTTCTACCACAAAAGGTGTTGGATATAAATTCGAATACCGCAACGATTCTTAAATTTTCCCATATTGGGCCATTATGTTCTTGCAGCCCAGGTTTGTTTCATTTCTTCTTTCTCTATTTATAGCTATTTCTACAGCAGCTTTCTGTAGTTTAGTTCCTGGTACGCCTACAGTTTCAGTTGCCACTACATTTTTAGTAGCATTAACAAGTTCATTTCTACTCATTTATTTTACTGTTGAGTATCTCATTTTTAGGGAGTTGTTTCAAATAAATGTACTTTTTGAAAAGCTAAAAAAGAAGGATTTTAAATTTCCTAAGGATGCTTCGAAGTTCAAATTGAATCCAATTCAGAGTTTGAATAAGGAAATTACACTTTTTGCTCAGCTCAAACAAAAAGAGATTGAAGACCTTAAAAAAATAGAGTATTACAGACGTGAATTTATTGCAGATCTCAGTCATGAGTTAAAAACACCAATTTTTGCAGCTCAAGGATATATTCATACACTATTAGATGGTGCTATGGACGAGCCTGCGGTAAGTGAAAAGTTTCTTAAAAAAGCTGCAAAAAGCCTGGACAGTTTAGACGAACTTGTGCAGGATTTGCTTACACTTTCAGAAATAGAGACTGGGTCTGCCAAAATGAAAAAAGAGCAATTTGATCTGTTTCAAATTGTAAATGAGGTGTTTGACCAATTGGAAAAAAAGGCATTAAAGAGAAATATTATTTTATCAGTAGATAGAAATGTTGAAAAACCGATTCTAGTGGAAGCTGATCAAAAAAGAATATTTCAGGTAATCCGGAATCTGGTAGAAAACGGCATCAAATACGGATATGACGAAGATGGCTACGTGAGGGTAAATTTAAACACCAATTCGGAAAGTGTTGAACTTATCGTTTCCGACAATGGCCCCGGGATTCCGGAAGACGATCAAAAGAGAATTTTTGAGAGGTTTTATCGTGTAGAAAAAAGTAGATCAAAAGACAAAGGTGGGTCTGGTCTGGGTCTTGCCATTGCAAAACAGATCATTGAAGCCCATAAATCAAAAATAACTCTACATAGTAAACAAGGTAAGGGATCTTCTTTTAGTTTTAAACTATTTAAAACAAAAAATTGACTTTGCCATAACCCAAACAACAGGATTTTGGATTTAAAAAATTGAAAAATCAAAAGAAATCATATACATTTCTATTCCATAACCACTTTCAATACTTTCCGTCCTCTATCAGTCTGCATTTCCAGCAAGTACAAACCTTTGGAAAAAGGCAAATTCAATTCAATAATACCTTCCTGGCTTTCGGCTTTATCAGAAAAAAGTGCTTTGCCATTTATGGAATACAATGTAAATCTAGTCTCCTTTGAGTTTGCCGCTCTAAAATGAACGATTGCCTTTTGGTTCTGAATGGGATTTACACAAACCATCTGAAGTTCGTTTCCATAATTAAGTTTAATGGGTTCGTTGCTAGTTATTAATGTATTAGGCATATTGCCATAAATCACATAACCACCATCAGCAGCAAGTGTAATATTCTGATTGGTGCTGGAAACTACTAATGGGGTATTATCAAGCATGTTATACCAGGTTCCGGTATATGGAAAAAAAGCTGGAAAAGTTGCAGGGTCATTGCTAAAATTGGTATGCACCATCACATAAGACAAATTTGTAGAAGATGCTGTGCTTGTCCATACATCTAATCTTGGGCGACCAGTAACTGTGAGATTAAAACTATGCTGACCTGTTTTGAAAAGATCAGCTTTGGTTTTTAGGTCTATCATTTTGGCCCAATCTTCATAAATTTTTCCCCGATTGGCCATTCCCAGCCAGTTTTGGGTCCATTGCGGTTGGGGTTTGGTGTCTAAACGGCAATTTCCAACTAGACCATTGGTACAAGTGTTAACCGACATATTGCAACCCAATTCTGCAAAATGCCAGATCATTTTGGCGCCGGGAACAAGAAAAAACACCGATCCCAAGGCGGGCATTCTTTGCAGAGATTTATTCAGATTTCCAATCGTTTGACCAGCCTCAGTTATTGCCTTGTATAAAATCCGCTCTTCGTCGTGGCTTTCCATATTGCCCTGTATTCTGAAATTAGTGACATCAGTTATAGTAGAAAGGTTGGCATAATTTCCTTTCAAAATGTTGGCATACTGATCGTCTCCACGTCTCCAACACATAATTCCCTTTGCAGGATTTTCTAAAAGGCGGTAATTATTCAATTCATTAATTTCACCGAAAGCCCAATGTTCAAAAATGACATAGAAATTAGGATCTATTCCCCATTGTTTATCTGCATACCATTTGAGTTTAGCGATTCGGTCTGGTTGATTGCTTAAGGAGCAATTGCCATCATTTTCCGTACACGCATTTGTAAAACCCTGGGTAAGATCCCATCTGAAACCATCAATTTTAAATTCATTCATCCACTCTTCAATCGTCCGAATTGAATACGTATTGGTGAGATTATCTGGTTCGCGAAAGTGATTCAGGTCGGCTCCCACATTTAAAGTATGTCTGGGAACTACATTGCAATATGGATTATCAGGCGAAATGCCATCCGCTCTTCCGTCATTGTTTGCATCCAACATCCACATCCTGTGTAAAGGTGATGGCTCAAAAACGTGGTTCAAAGCAAGATCCAGAATAACGGCAATACCATTTTGGTGACACAGGTCGATGAACTCTTTCAATTTTGCCGGAGGTCCATATCTCTTATCTGTTGCCAAATGAAAAGTTGGATTGTAACCCCAACTCATGTTTCCTTCAAACTCCATGATGGGCATCAATTGTATGGCATTAATCTTTAGACCCTTAAAATAATCAAAACGATCTATCAAATTCTGATAGGTTCGATTGGCATCAAAGTCACGGATCAACAATTCGTAAATTACAAGGTCCTTTCTATTCAGCGTTGTGTTTGGTTTGGTAGTACTGGTCCAATTGTACTGCCAATAAGCATTTGGCCCTGTTTGAATTACCGAAACTTCTCTTTCCTGCCTGGGTGCTATATTTTTATATTCTGGCAAACCAGGAAATGTATTAAGGGTAATCACTTCATTGTCATCAAATTGAGAAAGAACAAGCGTTGAGTATGGGTCGGCAGTTCTAACTACTTTGGGCGACCCTGAAGCAGGTGTATTGTCGCAAACCCAATATTGAAATGCATACCAATTGCCTGAAACCAAGCCAGAAATTTCTAACCAGAACTTACCGGAAACTGCATCTTTTTTCATTGCATAACTTGAGTTTGGATCCCAGTTATTAAAATTGCCAGCTACAAAAACAAATTCTTTTCCTGGCGCATTCAATACCAAAGTGGCTTTGGTGGCATCATTTGCCTGGTAATTAATTCCATCTTTAAGATCAGCAGGTAGCGCAGCTGCTACAGCCGATCCCTGTGGATAAATGCTGAATTTTTTTTCTATTGAAATGAGTCCTTTTGTTGATTTCAGCACATACATTCCACTTATCGGATTTGAAATGGAATAGCTAAAACTTGAAGCTGCTGCTATTGAATC
>Ga0105045_10003011_pt1 | contig 14339 bp, 7 predicted proteins | sample MAT02_FD_78089 | JGI IMG/M metagenome (GOLD analysis project Ga0105045, IMG submission 78089) | Freshwater microbial communities from Lake Fryxell liftoff mats and glacier meltwater in Antarctica - MAT-02 (megahit assembly) | ecosystem: Environmental > Aquatic > Freshwater > Ice > Liftoff...
AGGCTGTAATGGCTTCTCGATTCTTGCCTCAGCAGAACTCCCGGAGTTTTTCAACACCCTGCTAGGCGGCAAATCGGATCGCACGGGCCGAGGTAAATCGCTCGGCCGAGGTAGTGCGTGTACGCCCCGGTCGGCTTGCGAGTGATCCGCAGTTCGTCCGGTTTCAGCGGTTTCGAGGGGGAAAATGTCGGTTGAAAATGGCACGACCCCCTAGTAATTCTAGGGGGTCGCGAGAAGTGGGCGTTACTGGATTTGAACCAGTGACCCCTACAATGTCAATGTAGTACTCTAGCCAACTGAGCTAAACGCCCTTCTATACTCATTTTTAGACGCTCGGTGCGATTGGTCAAGTCCCGTTTCCGCGCCGTGCGATTCCGGTTTCCACTTTTTTTCTCCGGGCCGCGTGCGCGGCGGGCTGCGCTGGCGGATAATCGTGCGTTCCCATCGGAGTCGTCGATGCCATCGCTCGTGAAACATTTCGCCCAGTTGGGGCAGCCCTATGCCGACCCGGCGACGGATCGGGAATTGATCGGGCGGTTCCACGGCAGCCGGGACGAAGCGGCCTTTGCCGCGCTGGTCGATCGCCACGGGCCGATGGTGCTCGGCGCCTGCCGGCGGGCCCTGCGCGATGCCCACGCGGCGGACGACGCCTTCCAAGCGACGTTCTTCATCTTGGCGAAAAAAGCTGGGGCGGTGCGCTGGCAAGATTCCCTCGGCGGTTGGCTGTATCTGGTCTCGCAGAATGTCTGCCGCAAAGCCTTGGCGAAGTTATCGCGGAAGCCCCAAGCCCTGTCCGATGGGGCCGAACCGAGCCAGCCAGCCCAACCGGCAGCCTCGGAACTCTCCGCGATTCTCGATGAAGAACTCCGCCGGTTGCCATCGGGTTACCGCGATGCGATCGTGCTGTGCCACCTGCAGGGGCAGTCGGTCGATGAAGCGGCGAAAAGCTTGGGCGTCAGCGAAGGCCAACTCCGCGGTCGCTTGCACCGGGGCCGCGAAAAATTGCGCGAGCGCCTGACCCAGCGCGGCGTCGCCCTGAGCGTTACCGCCTTGACGGTCGCACTGTCGACCACGAATGCAGCGGCGGTTCCCGCCGTTTTGAAAACCACCCTCGCCTCCGGCGTTCTAGCCTTCGCGGATGGAACCGGAGCGTCCGCCGTATCCGAGACCGTATTCACACTCACCACCGAGGTCCTGACCGCTATGTCCCGCACGAAATTTCAACTGATCGCCGCGCTCTCCATTCTGATCGTCGGCGGGGTCTTCACCGCCGGGGTCGCCCTGCAACCGTCGCAGGCCCAAGTCAGCCAAGTGGTCGAAAACAACCGCCGGAATCAACCGCAGATTCTCCCTTTACAAACGGTTCAGATCCGCGAAGACGTGAAGATCGACCGCCGCGAAGGGACGATCAAATCGGTCGATGGCCCCGGCAACAAGCTCGTGATCATCTTGGACGAAGATAAATTCGAACTCGCCGTCGAACTCGAACCGAAGGTCGAGATCATCGTGGCCCGCCGGCCGGTGAAACTGGGTGAATTGACGGTCGGCATGCGGGCCGCGGCTTCGTTTATGGGCACCGAGAAGAAGGCCTTCCAACTCGAAGCCCATTGGCCGCGGCTCGATACGGTGGTGAAGGGCACCGACACCGCCAAGAACATCCTCACCGTGAAGGCCGAGGGGAACAACGGTTTCGAGTTCGAAGTGCCGTTGCCGGTCGGCGCCGATGCCAAGATCGAACTCGAAGGCCTGAGCGTCGGTCTCGGCGACCTCGCGGCCGGGTCGAAGATCGAAGTGGAGTTCGCCCTCGACAAGAAGACGGTGGTCGGCATCGTCGCCGAGGGATCGAAGGACGATTTGCCGGCGACGGTGAAGTCGGTCGATATCGCCAATAAGACGATCACCCTCAGCGTGAAGGTCGCGGGCCTCAAAGACGAACGCGCGGTCGATCTGAGCTTCGGCGTCACGAGCGACGCCAAGTTCCGCTTGGTCGGTAAAGATGTCGCCCTGACGGACTTGAAGGCCGACATGCCGGTGGTGGCCCGATTCGCCGCGGATCGCCGGACGATCAACATGGTTTATGCGGCCCCGCCGCTTCCGAAAGAAGACAAGAAAGACGATTGATTTTCCGGCCCGTGCGAAAAATTTTGCCACGGGCGGACACAATTTGATTGACTTCGGGAACCAAAGGCGACATTCTGAGTCAGACGGTTGCCCTCCCCACCCCCGCTTCCGAATCGACCGCCGCATCCCAACGTGCCGAGATCCACCTCATGACCGCCGATAACGATGTCGAGTTGATCCAGAAAGTCCGCGATGCCCACGCCAAGCTCCGCAAAGAAATCGGCAAGATCATCATCGGCCAAGACAAGGTCGTCGATGAACTGCTGATGGCGATCTTCTGCCGGAGCCACGCCCTGCTGATGGGCGTCCCCGGCTTGGCGAAAACGCTCATGGTGAGCACGCTGGCCCAAGCGCTCGAACTCGGCTTCAAGCGGATCCAGTTCACCCCGGACTTAATGCCGTCGGACATCACCGGCTCCGAAGTCATCCAAGACGACCCAGCCACGCGGCAGCGGATGTTCAAGTTCCTCCCCGGGCCGATCTTCGCAAATATCGTGCTCGCCGACGAAATCAACCGGACGCCGCCGAAGACGCAGGCCGCGCTCCTCGAAGCGATGCAAGAGCGGAAGTGCTCCATCGGCGGGGTCGACCACCCTATGAAAGATCCGTTTTTCGTGCTCGCCACGCAGAACCCGATCGAACAAGAAGGCACATACCCCCTGCCCGAAGCCCAGCTCGACCGCTTCCTCTTCCTGATCAAGGTCGATTACCCGACCGACGAGGAAGAAGAACAGATCATGCGCATCGGCACTTCGGACGCGAAGAGCAAAGTGAGCCCCGTGCTGAATGCCGAGGACATCATCGGACTCCAGCATGTTGTGCGTCGGGTGCCGGTGTCGGACAAAGTCTTCACGTTCGCCAAGCGCATCACGCGGATGAGCCGGCCGGGCACACCCGATGCCGCCGACTTCGCGACCAAGTGGCTAACGTGGGGCGCCGGCCCCCGGGCCAGCATGAACTTGATCCTCGCGGCGAAAGCCCACGCGGTGCTCCGCGGCTCGAACCACGTCTCGGGCGACGACGTGGTCGCCGTGGCGACGCCGATCCTGCGGCACCGGTTGATCCTGAACTTCAGCGCCCAGAGCGACGGCATCACCGTTGACGAAGTGATCCGCAAACTCGTCCGCGGCGCGGCGGCCAAAGTCGAAGCGTGAGCGGTTACCACATCGCCATCTTCGTCAGCGTCGAAGATGGCGGTTACATCGCCGACGTTCCCGATTTGCAATGCTGCTCGGCTTTTGGAGCGATACCCGAAGAATCGCTGTCGGAAGTACTCACCGCGAGATCGCTCTCGCTTCAAACTGCCGCGGCCGAAGGAAAACCGATCCCGAACCCGACGTATCGCCCGGCAATCTATTAAGTGGCCTGAGCATGAATCGCCTCCTCCAAACCGACATTCTCTCTCGCGCCGAAGCGCTCGGCCTCGCCGCGCGGCAGGTCGTGGAAGGCTTGCGCGTCGGCGATCATAAGTCGCCCTTCCGCGGCTTCTCGGTGGAATTCGTCCAGCACCGCGAATATGTACCCGGCGACGACATCCGCCACATCGACTGGAAAAGCTACGGGCGCTCCGAACGCTACACCATCAAGCAGTACGAACAGGAAACGAACTTCATCGGGCACCTGCTCGTCGATTCCAGCAATAGCATGCGCTACGGCGAAGGCGCCCAGAATAAGCTCGAATACGCCAAGCTCCTGGCGGCGTCGCTGGCGTACACCATCGTCAAGCAACGGGACTCGGTGTCGCTGCGGATGTTCGACAGTGCTTGGCGGGCCGAGTTGCAAGCCAGCGGTTCGATGATCCACATCAACGCCATCTGCAAGACGCTCGAAGATACACAGGCCGCGGCCAAGACGCACATCGGGCCGCTGCTCGAAAAGGTCGTCGAACAGGTCGGCCGCAAGGGTCTGGTGTTCCTGATCTCGGATTGTTTCGACGACGTCGATGGCCTGATGGCCGGGTTGAAGCAGTTGCGTTTCCGGGGCCACGAAGTCACGCTGTTCCATGTGCTGCACCGCGACGAAGTCGATTTCCCTTTAGAAGGGAACGTGCGATTCATCAACTTAGAAGGGGCCGACGCCCTCATGGCCCGCCCGCACTTGTTGAAACCGGCGTACCTCAAGGCGGTGAATGCGTATCTCGAAAAATTGCAGCGGGCCTGCGACGGTTGCCGGGTCGAGTATGTGAGGATGCCGACGGATCGACCGCTCGGTGCGGCGCTCGGCGAGTATTTGATCCGCCGCCTTCAAATGGGGAAACGCTGATGCGCGGGCTTCTGGTTCTGGGATTGCTGACGCTGGCGCTCGGTTGCGGCGAGAAGAAACCGGAGGCGACGACGCCGCCGTCTGGGTGGAGCCCGCCCCCCGAAGGGACAAAACCGACCGGAACGAAGGCCGAATGAACTCCGCTGCGAAACGCACCGACCAACCACCGGCCTTGTGCCGGTGGTGAAGGAGTGGCGAGGCACCACCGGCACAAGGCCGGTGGCTCGTGATGGCAGTCCTGAACGATCGTCAGCAACAAGCAGGTAAGGCCTCAGGACTATGGGTATTCTCGCTCCATTGATGCTGCTCGGTGCGCTCGCGGTCAGCGTGCCGCTGGTGCTGCACTTCTTCTACAAAGCCCGCCATCGGCCGCTGCCGTGGGCGGCCATGGAATTCCTGCGCCAGAGCATCGAGCAGACCAGCCGGCGGTTGAAGTTCCAAGAGCTGATCCTGCTCGCGCTCCGCTGCCTCGCCCTGATTCTGCTGGCGCTCGCGCTCGCAAGGTTCAGTTTCAGCACCGGCGCCCGCAGCGGCCGGGGGGAGAGCGTCGCGGCTGTTTTCGTGTTCGACACGTCGTACAGCATGGGGGCGAAAGACCAAGACAAGAACCGGCTCGACCGGGCCAAAGAAGCGGCGCTGTCGATCATCGATAGCCTGCCGCGGAACTCGTCGGTGCAAGTCTATACCTGCACCGACCGCACGGCCCAACTGCCGTTCACGCCGACGAACCTTGACCAAGCTCGCAACGTCGTCAAGGGCATCGAACTCACGAGCCTGACCGGCGACATCTTGCCGGGGTTGATCGAAGGGGACGCGGCTCTCGACCGGGCCGAGGGAACCAACAAAGAACTGTACATTTTCAGCGACCTCCAAAAGAACGGTTGGGAACGCCAAGCGGCCGCGTTGAAAGAGAAAGCCAAAGAAATCCAGAAACGGGCGACGCTGATCATCGTGCGCTGCGGCAACCCCGACCGGCCCGTGAACAACGTCCTCGTCTCGGACATCACCTTCCCCGGCGGCATCCCGCACACCAACACGCGCCTGCCATTCACGGTGCTATTGAAGAACACAGGCAAGTCTCCGGTACTGAACGTCGGCGTCACGCTCGAAGTCGACGGCCAACTGCAGACGATCGACAGCGGCTTGGCCACCCGGATCGAACCGGGGCAGACGTTCCCCGTGACGCTCACGGGCCTGCTCACGAAAGCGGGTCCGAACTTGCTCACGGCGAAAATCGGCGAAGGGGCGAAGGACGCACTACCGGGTCAACCGGCGGTCACGAGCACGCCGGACGATCTGCCCGGCGACAACCGATTCGACAAACTGATCCTCGTGCGGGACCGCGTGCGGGTGCTGCTGATCGATGGCAACCGCGATCCGCGTGACCCGAAAGATTCGTCGGGCCACTTCATCAAGAACGCCCTCGTGCCGGTGCCCGAGATCAACCGGCCCGACTACTTCATCAAAGTCACCGACGTGATGCCGAACGAGGCGACGCCGGCGCTGTTGAACGACGCCGATTTGTGCATCTTGACGAACGTGCCGTCGTCGGACGAAGACCGCAACGGTATCCCCGGCTTGTCCACGGCGTTCCTCAGCCGGCTGGCGAAGTTCGTGAGCGAAGGTCACGGCTTGCTCATCGGCGCCGGCGAATTCACCATGCCCGCCGGGTACAACAAGAACTTCAAGCCGCTCGGATTGCTGCCGTTCGAACTGGCCGCCATCGAGACGACCAAACCCGAGACGCCGTTCAAGCCCGCCCCGGATACGACCGAATCGCCGTCGTTCCTCAGCAAACTGCGCGATTTCCCATTCTCCGACGCAACGGCCCGGGTCGATATTTGGACCTACCTGGGCACCAATGAAGCGAGCGCGACCGGAGGCCGGGTCGTGATGCGGCTCGACAATGGCAAGCCGATTATCGTCGCCAAAGCGCTCGGCGATGGCGAAGTGCTGATGCTTTTGACCTCGCTCGATGCGAAGTGGACGAATTGGTCGTCCAACTCCGGATCGTACCTTTCCATCGTTCAAATGCTGCTGTCGCACTTCACGGGCCGCGTGACACCAGGAACCAACCGCGTCGCGGGTGAAAGCTTCGCGTGGGCGCCATCGGAAGCGACCCGCGTCGTCGATTTGTTGCGGCCGAACAAGAGCCGGTCGAAACTCGGGAAGTCCGTGGTCGCCGCCGACGGCGGCAAACCGACCGTCACCGCGACCGACGCCTTCGTCGCCGGGGTTTACCAGATGGGCTACGAAGACGAATCGGCGCTCACGGGGCCGCGCTTCGCGGTCAATCCGGATCAGCGCGAATCGTACGACCTCGACAGCATGACCGACGACGCCGTGGCTTCGGCGGTCGGCTTCAAACCGATCTTGGTGTCCGCCGGTAATGAAGCCGATTCGCTGGTCGGCAGCGAGCGCGATCGCAGGGAATTGACGGTGTACATCTTGATGGTGCTGTTCGCCATCGCTTGCGTGGAGTGCGGCTGGGCCTGGCATTGCGGCCGGGCGAAGTGATCGAATTGGCGACACGAACTCCGTGAGGAGTCGGGTGAGTGCCGAGTTCCGAAAGGCCCGAATGACCGATCCGATGCTATTCGCCGCGCTGGAATTCCCACTGAAGCTGCGGGGCTGGTTCCCGTGGCCGGTGGCGCTGCTGCTCGCGCTCGCAGCGTGCGCGGCCGTGCTGTTCCTCTACTTCCGCGAAGCGAAACGCGTCCCGCTGGCCGTGCGCATGACTCTCGCCCTCGTCCGGGCTTTCACGCTGACTTTCATTCTTTTCCTGCTCCTCCGGCCGACGTGGGTGCAGCAGACGACGACCACCCGCTACCGGCCGGTCGCCGTTCTCATCGACAACAGTCAGAGCATGCTGAACAAAGACGCCCGCACCAACCTCGCCGACCGGCACCGCGTCGCCGTGGCGTACAACCTGAGCGCCCCCGACATCGGCGTGCCCACCGACCTCGGCGGCTTGCCGGCGGAGATCCCGGACAAGCCGACCCGGCTCGACATCGCCAAGAAATCGCTCGATAATCCGCGCCTCAATTTACTGGAACAGCTCCGGGCGAAGGGGCCGCTCGAAGTCGCGACCTTCGGCGCGAAGCGCTCGGCCCAAGATCCCCGCGGCCCGAACTGGCTCGACAAAATCGACGGCAAGGACGACCAAACCGCGCTCGTCGATGGGCTGTTCGACCTGCTGAATCGCGATGAATCGGAACTGCCCGCCGCGGTCGTGATCGCCACCGACGGCCGGGAGAACGCCAGCGGCAAGAGCTTGGCCGAACTCGCCCGCCGCTGCGGCGAACTCAAAATCCCGCTGCACATCTACGGTGTCGGCAGTTCGGCGTTCGGCCAACTGCAAATCCGCGACGTGCAGACCCAAGAGAACCTCTTCGTCGATGACAGTTCCATCGTCCCCGTCCGCTTCCGGGCCAAAGGATTCGAACCGGGGGCGAAGGTCGAATTCAACGTCAAGCTCAACGGGAAAGAGGTGCTGACGAAGACCATCGACCTCAAAGAAGGGGACGACATCCGCGAGATGCTGAGCTTCGTGCCGAAGAAGGAAGACGCTATCGCGGGCAAACAAGACTTGGTCACGAGCGTCAAGGTCCGCGTACCCCGCCCCGGCGGCACCGAGGAAGTTTTCAGCGACGAACTGACAAAGTCGGTGAGCGTCGTCGATCGCAAAATCAAAGTGCTCATGGTCGATTCGCAACCCCGCTGGGACTTCAAATTCATCCAGCGCGGCCTCATGGCGGACAGAAAACGGATCGCGCCGAAGTTCATCCTCACCGAAGGGGATCCGCGGGCGATGAGGTCCGAAAATACGGATCACCCGTTCCTCCCGGCGTTCCCGCCGACCCGCCAAGCCCTCTCCGAATACGACCTGCTCATCCTCGGCGATGTCCCGGCCGCGTACTTCACCAATGAGCAGCAGGAATCGATCCGCGACTTCGTCAGCGAAGGCGGCGGTATGATCCACATCGCCGGGAAGGGCAACGGGCCTTCGTCGTGGCTCGGCACCGCGCTCGCCGACGTGCTGCCGGTCGAATTCGACAAAGCGAACTTTGTCACCGACTCCGGCAAACGGACCGAAAGCTTCCGGCCCACCGTCACGCCCCACGGCTCGCGCTCGCTGCTCTTGAGCCTCGAAGACAACCCCGACGAGAATAAGCGTGTCTGGTCGACTCTGCCCGAAATCTTCTGGCACTACCCCGTGAAGAAACTGAAGCCGGCGTCGGAAGTCTACCTCGTCCACCCGACCGAAAAAACGACCGACGACAAACCGATGCCGCTGCTGGCGACGCACTACTACGGCAAGGGCTTCGTGCTCTATTCGGGCATCGACGAAACCTGGCGCTGGCGCTACAACGCGGCCGAACAGTTCTTCGGCCGCTTTTGGACTCAAGCCATCTATATGGCCGGCGTGCCCCGCAGCCTCGGCACGAAACTGACGCAGTTGTCGCTCGACACGCCGGAGCCGACCTTCGGCAAAACGGCCCAAGTCTACGCCCGGCTCTACAGCCAAGATTTGAAGCCGCTCGTGACCGATCGCATCGGCGCTCGCGTCGAACGGCTCGATGTTGACGCCGACGATCAAGACCGCTCGTTCGCGGTGGAATTGAAAGCGCTGCCGGGGTTGCCGGGCGAATACGTGGCGACGATCCCGTTCAACCGCCTCGGCCGCTTCGCGCTGAAAGTCGAAAATGCCACCGAGACGGCGTCGCTCGAATACCGGGTGAACCTGCCGCCCGGGCACGAACTCGCGCCGGGCGGTTTGGCCGAAGCGGAAATGCAAGAACTCGCCGCGAAGACCGGCGAGGAAGCCAACCCCGGCCGGTTCTACCGCGAAGAAGACCTGCACACGCTCGTGCGGAACGTTCAAGCCAAAGAAGGCCCGCCATTGATGCAGCGGAGCGAGATCGTCCTGTGGAGCTGGCCCGCACTCGTGATTTTGATCTTGGCGTTCTCGCTCGAATGGTTCATCCGCAAATTCAACAGTCTGAGCTAACCGAATGAGCCTCCTGACCCGACAACTCCGTGCTTGGCAGTTCCGCGAATGGCTCTACTCGACGGCCCGCGGAGTCGCGTGGCTGCTCGTGATCATCGCCGCGTCGCTCACGGTCGCCTGCGCCGTCGATTTCTACCTCGACCGCTACATCGACAACGTCTCCGAAGAAGGGACGAGCACGCCACTCTGGTTCCGGATTCTGCTGACCCTCGGCCAAGGGCTTTTATTCGTCGCTGCTGCGTATTTATTGGTGTTGAAGGTACGCGGGCCGTCGCTGGTCGCACTCGCAGGCCGGGCCGAGCAAGCGATCCCGGAATTCGACCACCGCTTGGTGACGACCCTGCAACTGACTCGGCCGGACGCCCAGACCAAAGGCATGTCAGCCCAGTTGATTGCGGCCGTCGAACAGGAAGCCGGGGCACTGCTGCAGTCGCACCGGATCGCCAAGCTCGCCAATCCGAACCGGCTCTTCTGGGCCATCGGTCTGTACTTTGCAGTCGTGATATTCGTCGGCGCCGCCGGTGCCCTCGCAGGCGATCTCGCCTTTGTCTTGCTGAAGCGGCAAGCCCTGTTGGATGTGGATATTCCCCGCAACGTCACGGTTCAAAACGAGAGCAAACCCCTTTGGCCGAGCGGCGATGCCGTGGAACTGCGCTTCCGCGTCACCGGGCCGGTGTCGGACGACGCCACCGGCACCGTCTTCGTTTTCCCCGAAGACCAGCCGCGTGAAAAATACGCCGGGAAGTTCCTCGAACGCCTGCCGGACGGCTCGGCCATCTTCACCGCGAGTCTGCCGCCGGCGTCCGAACCATTCACCTTCAAAGCCCGCTTCGGCGACGGTCGCTTGCGCGAGCCGGGCAAAGTCCGCTTCGAGCCGCGTCCGGCCGTGCAGGAACTCAACGCTTGGGTGCAAATGCCGAAGTACGTGGATCCCGACGGTACACGGGTCTACGAGCAAATCGCCAGCCAAGGCGAAGTGATCGCGCACCAAGATTGCGCCGTCAGGATCTCGGTGCTGGCCACCAAGCCGCTGAAATCGGCGACGCTCGTGCTGTTCGCGCGCGATCCGAAAGGAGTCGAATCGGTGCTGGCCCGCCCGGCGATGAGCCTTTCGGCGGATCGCCAGACGGCCGAGGCGACCTTCGATCTGGCGAAGTTCCCCACTGGCTACAGCGTCGAACTGCTCGACGACAACGACTTCCCGAACCTCAGTCCGCCGCGCCGGGGTATCACCATCAGCCCCGATCGCGCCCCGGACGTGCGCTTGCTCGACGAAGTGCTGAAGGCCCCCAAGGACCTCGGCCCCATCGACGACTACGAAGTCCGCGGCATGCCACTCGCCAAAGACGGCCGCGTGCAGATCGGTTATGCGGCGCAATCGCCGTTGGGTATTTCGAGCGCCTGGGTCATTTACCGCGTCTACGACCGCAAAATCAAGGATTGGACGGGGTGGCAATCGCTGCCGTTGAAACGGGTCGAAGCGGACGAATCGAAGCCGAACGTCGGCAAGTTCATCCCCGAGCTCGGCGTATTCGAAGAGTACGATCACCTGCAATCGGTGGAGCTTTACCTACTGCCGACGACGGACCCGGAGTCGCTGCCGTCGGGCCTCATCGCGGGGGGTCGGTACGGCTTCCTCACGGCTGCGCTCAGCAAACCGAGCGCGGACGGAACGAAACGTGCGGAACTCGAGCAAGGTGATCAGGTTGAATACTACGTCGCGTGTTACGACCGAAAATATGCCTTGGAAAAGGTCGCCGACCGCGACCGAATGCAGCAGTCGCCGAACGATCGCCTCGCACCGGGCCGCAAACCCGGCTTCTCGGAATCCAGGATCAAAGACGTCGTGACACAGACCGAAGTGGAAGATTGGAACCGACGCCGCTCCGAGAGCCGCGAGAGGCTGCGGAGGTTGGAGGAACTGCAACGCGGGGTTTTCAAACCCACGGCGGCCCCGAAGTGATGAGAATCGCATCGACGGGAACTTTCCTGTTGCGATCCGTGTCCGAATGCTGAATACTCTAACCAAATGCTGCGGATTCCATGCCGCAGTTCCCCCGAGGTGATTTCATGACCCTCCGCCAGTTGGCCGCATCTCTTCTCACGGCCGCCCTGACTGTATCCGCGGTTCCCGCACTGCGAGCCGCCGAACTCGACCCCGCCGCCCAAAAGAAACAGCAGCAAAAAGCCATCGCCGACGTCGAGGAGACCGCCCGCCGCATCACCACGGCCCTCCGCGTCCTGTCGTATCAAAACGTGTCCGCCGAGAAGGAAAAAGCACTCCTCGAGAAGATCTCGAAGGATCTCACGAATCTATCGAGAGAGCAAATGCAAGCGGTGCTCGTGCACATCGACGCCGCCGCGAAAGCTCCGGATCCCGAGACGGCCACCAAAGAACAGCGCGCCGCCTACGACCAACACAAGCAGATCGTCAGCAAGCTGCGCGATCTGCTCAGCGATATGGACGCCCTGAAATCGCTCGATCACGCCGCCGAGAAACTCGAGCGCTTCGCCAAAGACGAATTCGAACTGCACCTGAAGTCGCTCCGTTCGAGCACCAGCGCATCGAAGCAACCGCGCACCGGCCGCAAGCCCGTCGATGACCGCGAAGAGCAGGCCGACGCCCAGAGCGATCTCCGCGCCGACATGACGAACTTTTTGAAGCAGACGGTCGTCCTCCGCGCGAAGCTGACCGAAGAGCAAAAAGAGCGATACGATGCCGCCGACGTCGCCGGTCGCGGCGGGCGGATCATCGCGGAAATGGAACTGAGCCGGATGTCGCTCAACAACGCCGACTTCAAAACCGCCGCCGATCGCGAACTGGGCGTCTCCAAGGAATTGCAAGCGCTCGCCGTCGCCCTGCGGACGCCGCGTGAAAAAGTCGCCGCGCTGAAGGAAGCCCGCGACAAGATCGCCAAGGCGATCGCGACCCAAGCCGAGATCAAGAAGGAGACCGAGAAGAAGCCCGAGCCAAAGGATCTGGAAGCGAAGAAGGGCCAAGATCCGGTCAAGCAACGGGCCAACGACATCGCCGACAAACAAGCCAAGCTGGAGTTCGAAACCCGCGAAGTCCGCAAGACCTTGGAGCAGACCGCTAAGGAGGTCGCCGCGAAGATCACCCCGGCCGAATCGGAAATGCGACGCGCCCAAGACGACCTCCGCAAGGCCGACACCAAGGACGCCGCCGAAGCCCAGAAGAACGCCGAAGAACGGCTGACCGAAGCCAAGGCCGACCTCGATAAGTTGATCGCAGCCGCCGAGAAGGAAAAGACCGACGCCCTCGCCGCCGCGAAGAAAGCCGCTGAGGAAATCGAAAAGGCGATCAAGGAACAAACCGCCGCGAAGGAACTCACCGAGAAGGCCAAACCCGACGCGCTGAAGCCGGCCGCCGACGCCCAAAAGGACGTAGCCAAGAAGACCGAGGAACTCAAGAACCTGCCGCTGCCGGACAATAAAGTGGTGAAGGAAGCCCTTGAAAAGGCCGACAAAGCGGCCGACAAAGCCGCCGCCGACCTCGCCAAGAAAGACCAGGCCGAGGCCAAGCCGGAGCAAGAGAAAGCCATCGAAGCGCTCAAAGACGCCAAGAAGGCCCTCGACGAGCAGATCGCGGCGATCGAAATGCGCCGGGACGACATCGCCAAGCTCGAAGACGCCGCCAAGAAGCTCGAAGAACTGGTGAAGGACGAGAAGAAAGTCGCCGCGGACGCGGACAAAGCCGCGAAGGCCGAAGACAAGGCGCCGAAAACCGACGACATCGCCAAGAAGCAAGAAGACCTCAAAGCCCCGACCAAGGAAGTCGGCGAGCTGGTGAAGGAAGCCGCGCCCGAAGCCGCGAAGAAAATCGACGACGCCGCCAAGAACCAAGACATGGCCAAGGCCGACCTCGACAAGAACATGCCGATGCCGGCCGCGAACGAAGCGAAGATGGCCGCCGACGACCTCGCCAAGGCGAAGGACGAAGTGAACAAGAAGCTCGACGAATTGAAGGCCAAGGAAATCGCCGACCAAGCCGCGCTGCAACCGGACAAGGTCGACGCCGCCGAAACCGCGAAGCAAGTCGCCAAGGCGATCGAAGAAGCGATGAAAGCCGCCGACGAAGCCAAGAAAGCCGCCGAGCAAGCCGGCCAGAAGCCGATGGATCCGATGCCGGGCGAGCCGATGAAGGCCGACGCCCAGAAGAACTTGGCCGAACTTCAAAAAGACATCGCCAAGCAAGCCGAAATGCTGATGCAGCCCGAAGCCGCCAAGGACGCTAAGGAAGCGGCCATGGCCCTCGAAAAAGGGGACATCCCGAAGGCCGTCGAGAACCAGCAGAAGGCGATCGACAAGCTCATGGAAGCCGCGAAGGCCATGCCGATGGCCGGCGAACCCATGAAAGGTGAGCCCATGAAGCCGGGCGAGCAAAAGGGCGAGCCGATGCCCGGCGAGCCTGCGATGCCGGGCGAAGCCAAGCAAGGCGAGCCGATGAAGGGCGAGCCGATGAAGGGCGAAGGCATGAAGGGCGAACCGATGCCCGGCGAGCCGAAACCGGGCGAAGGCATGAAAGGCGAAGCCGGCGAAGCCAAGCCCGGAATGGGCGAAGGCAAACCCGGCGAGGGCATGGGCGAAGCCAAAGATCCCGGCCAACTCGCCAAAGCCCAAGAGAAACTCAAGGAAGCGACCCAAGCCCTCCAGCAATCGCAGCAGGCCAACATGGCCGCGCAAGCCGCCGTCGATCAAGCCAAGGCCCAAGCCCCGATGGCTGTCCAAGAGCAGCTGAAACAAGCCGGAGAACAACTGCAGCAAGCCCAACAGCAATTGCAAATGGGCCAACCTGGCATGGCCCAAGCCGCCCAAGAGCAAGCCGCCGCGAAGCTCCAAGAAGCACTCGGCGCGCTCAACCAAGCCGCCATGGCCATGGGCCAGCAACCGGCTCAACCGGGCCAGCCCCAGCAAGCCCAAGCCA
>Ga0105045_10003013_pt1 | contig 14334 bp, 11 predicted proteins | sample MAT02_FD_78089 | JGI IMG/M metagenome (GOLD analysis project Ga0105045, IMG submission 78089) | Freshwater microbial communities from Lake Fryxell liftoff mats and glacier meltwater in Antarctica - MAT-02 (megahit assembly) | ecosystem: Environmental > Aquatic > Freshwater > Ice > Liftoff...
CTTCCCAAAAGCAAAAAACTCAAGACGTCACTTGGAATCACGGTGACATTGCAGTCGCGCAAGCCGCTCCATGATCCAAACATCATCTTGGCGTTGCGAGAATTGCTCGAGTCCATTCAATCTGCCGCTGAAAGCCAAGCGGTGGCTACATGAGCCGTCGTCTCTTGCTCAAGGATCTCGGGCTTACCCCCCGGGATCTTCCGAGCCACTTTTTCCTATGTGGCGCGACGGGCGTCGGAAAAACCTCTGTGCTGCGTTTGCTCCTCGCCGCCTTCATCGAATGGGTTGCACCCGGGGCGATCCATGGATGTGTCAAAGCGGATGAAGCGGACTGGATTTGTGACATTGTCACGCAATCGAGAATGAAGAACCGTTTGCTCCGTCTTGTACCTGGTCAGTTCACATTTAACGTGGCCGCTTATGTTTGCGGTCTCCAGGGCGGGTCACCGGCAAGCCTTGCTCGGTACCTCATCCGACTTTCCGAGCAGCTGAAGCGCCAGAAAGGACCGGATGGAGGCGAGTCGTTTTGGAAGGGTTTGTTCTTCGATTTCCTTCATTTTTCCTGCATAATCGCGTGGATAGCGAAAGGCAAAGCGATGACGCTGGAACATGTTCACCAGATCATCACGTCGTCTCCGAGTTCGGCTCAGGATGCGACATCACCCGAGTTTCTGAAATCGCATTGCTGGCTCATGCTAAAGGAAGCCGAGCGCAATGCAAAAACTCCGGCTGAGCAACGTAGCTTGGACCGCGGAGCCGAGTTTTTCCTCAGTATCCAAATTGGATTAGGGTCAAAGGCGCGCTCAGCAGGCGTTCAAGAATGCAGCAATATTTTGGGCTTCTTCCTCTTAAGTCCGTTTTACGAGACATTTTGTTCACCAACCTCGAGCTTTGTTCCTGAACTCGCACTGAACCAGGTCTACATTGTTCTCGATGCACCAATCCTTGTGTACCAAGAGGCGGGGCTAGTATGCCAAAGTCTTATCACCATGCTGACGATCGACGCTGCCTTGAGGCGCAAGAGCCCCAAGCCATATGTACTCATCGTTCGCGATGAAGTGCAAATGTTAGTTAGTGATCCGCTCTACGAGACCATGGTGCACTCGGTCGCGAGATCGCATGGCCTGTCTTTTTGGTCAGCCGTCCAAAACCTGCCGCTTTTAATAAGTGCCTTTGGTGGTGACAGCCGAGCCGAAACACAAATGAAGTCTTTGCTTGGAAACTATGTCACAAAATTCGTACTAGCAAACGGATGTGTCGACGTTACCAATCGCTTCTTTAGCACCATGTTTGGCCAGTACAAAGAACAACTCGTGAATCTGAGCCAGCAGCAACCGCAGCGTGAGCAGCAAGGCATTCTCGACAGCATCTTCGGTACACAGCCGTTCAACTTCGGTGTCTCCGAGTCGTATCACGATCGGGTTACTCCTGATCGATTCCTGCACCTCAAGCGTGGCGGGCCGCCCAACTTTGCCATCGAAGCGTTCATGAGCCAAGGCGGGCGTATCTTCGAAAACAATCTTCCATTCAAACTCGTCACCTTTCATCAGGACTAAGTCATGCAACCACAAAAACAAGATCAACTTTGTGATATGAGTACCGGCTTCAACATCGCGTTGATGCTCTTGTTCAGCGTCAATCGAACTGTCCAAATTTGGTCCCGAGTACCGGGAACTACCGGCACTTGGTTTCTCGGTCTTTACTTCTTTTTTGGTGGCATGCTTCAGACTTGGTATTGCGGCGTCAATGAACAAGCTTCCATGCGAACCGACAGCATACCACCCTGTTTTGTATTGGGACTTAGCATCATCTGGTTTGCGGTACACGGCATCGTCCGAGGCTACCAGTTTCTGCAGGGCACTCGGTTTCACTCGTATGAGCCTGGCCAAGGCGTGCTGGCTCCCTTCCTGCCCTCCTGGCAAAGCGATTCTGTTGGCTTTGCGTCCGACGCAGTAACCGCTGTCGGACTCAGCCTCGCATTCGCACTATTTGCCAGCCCGGGTTTGAGCGGCTGGTATGCCTCGATGTGCTTTTGGCTGATTGTTGCACAACTCTGGAGCCATGCTCGCGACCGTCGAATGCAACAAGCTCGCATTGATGCTCAAGTCGAGGCGGAACAATGGTCCAACTCACAAAGACTGTAACGCCGTGACAATGTCACGCAAACTCTACCCAGTTCGTTTTAAAGAAGGATATCCAACATGAAACAGAAATTGAACCAAGAACCGGTCGTAAAGCCGGTTCAAACCGAACAACGCAAATTCGGCCAGGGAGCAGTCGGGGCAGCTTTTCGTCAAGGTTTTTCGGAATTGACCAATGCATTGAAAGCGTTTCCAGATTCCCTGCCACTTGTCGAGCAGCCGGGGCAATTGAATAACGTCCCGCCCCAAGCGGTATCGCAACAAGCGGGTTTCTCGCTTGCACCCAACGAATATCGCAACGCTCACATCCAATCCATTGAGACAGCGGCCGCTTCCCAATCACAGTCGCAACCAGAAATGGTAACCAGCCATGGCGTTGCGCAGCCGTCGAAGTCTGGAATCGTCGATCAGCATTTGGAGCGATTGCAAAACACTCCAGAACCATCCGTTCAACAAGAACTCAGCAAATAATCCGAACCCATCATGAACAACACATTACCACCCATCGATTTTAACAAAATCTTGAACGAAGCCGGCACGACGAGTCAACCAAGAAAACGCAAGCGACGACCTCGTAAGAAGTCGTTTGGCGAAAGTTTCGGCGGCCTGACGCAGTTGCTTGCCACGATGACGACGGCCACTTTGTTGGTTAAGTCTGGACCATTGATCCTCATCGGATTGGCGGGCGCATTGCTTTGTTTTCGCAGTTGCATCTCGTTTTCGCTTCCTATGGCACCGCAAAGCCAACCCATTGCATCGCAGCCCCAACAAGGGCGGCAGGTGATGCAACAGCAGTCGACGACGCTTCCCTCACCGTATGGCAATCCAATTGATTCTGTAAGGGCCAGGCCCGCTTGGGCAACGATCACTTCCCCAGCTCAATCAGCGCGTCCAATGGAAACAGAAAGCGATGTGGACTCTTCTCATTTGCTCATTGTTGAGGACGAACCCATACGCCAGGTGCCTGCAATGTTTTTCGAATCGCATGCGCTGCCGTTCGCTCCCCAGCCAGTGGGCCTGTTCCCAAGTTTTGATGGGAGTAGCGGGGTGATGGGATCGAGTCCACCTCAGGGGCTTTTTGGAGGTCCAAACATGACACCGATGGGCAATGCAATTGATCCCTCAAGCCGTTTCATGGAAAACACCATTGCAAACCCATCTGCCACCTCTGCTGAGCCATCGTCCCAGTTCAGTTTCAAACGTGGCCGAAAGTTCACTGGGACTTCGCAACAGTCTGGAAATCCCTCCATGCGAGTTCAGCTCGCAATCACTGGGGTCAAGGACCGTGGCACTAATATCACCGCTCGACTCACCAGCCTGGAGAAGAGTGGTGTTGGAAAGAACTACACCGGATTGATCGAAACAAATCCGCTGCGGCTTACCTTAATTCCAGAAGCTCAATCCAACGGGTTTGGAACATTCGTGACCTATTTGCCGTGGCACTCCAATTCGCCGACGACAATAACCCTCGCGATCAATAGCGACAAAGGCTTATCAGGAACGAGCGTGAGCGGTGAGCAGTTCGATCTGCAAGCTGAGCCAGAACCAATTCCTAAGGCGATTCCTAGCCCCAGTTTTCACGGGTTCGATTCCGATGCGTTGAACCAGACCGTCTGGACTATTCTGCACAAAAATGGCGAAGCAGTCAGCGGCGAATCTTGGATCTTCGATGCTACTTCCAAGAGCTTCGAATGGCGAAAGGAAAGCAATGTAATCGCCAAAGGCAACTACAAAGAGTCGATTGCTCTGAAATCCCTGGACATTATTCTCGTAAAGCCCACTTCAACGAAAGTCTATTCATGCCTCTTCCACGACACACCAGGCAAGGATAACTCCGTGCGTGTCTGCGTACCGCGTGAGCCAGGGGGTGCCCGAACGACAACGCTCGATTCCGCAGTTGGCAATTTGTTCGACATCGAACAAATTCACCAAGGAGCAACACCATGAAACGCCAGAAGCAAACGCCAATCTATCAACGTCTTTGGGACCAAGTACCGGCGGACTTCAAGAAGCAAATGCATGGATTCTGGTGGTCGACGAGCGTTCATGCCGTCATTCTTGCATCCTTGCTCTCTTATAGCTTTACGATCGAAGGAAACGGGCCGTTGACGATTGAACTTGGGTTTTCGTCTTCTCCTGAAGTCGAGCAACTACTTACCCTCGAACCGATTTCTGAGCCGATCCCACTCACAGAAGCACTTGTCGAGGAGTTTACGCCCGTTGCCATACCTGAACCGACGGAACTGCTAGTCACGCTTCCAGAGGTTACCACAGCCTTGGCCGCTACCGATGTGGGTGATGTGACCCCCGCCTCGACGACAGCGGCAATTTCGGCGGAGGTCGCTGGCAACGATTCACGTGTCGTGGAAGTCAATCGTCGTGTAAAGGCGGCAGGTGGCAAACTTGATGGCCCAATTCGTGTGTCGCTGATGTGGGGCACCAATGACGACATCGATCTTCATGTTAATTACATCTCACTTGGGAAACCGTCTCCACGGACTCCATTCGGCGACAATGGCTACCTCTGGTATGGCCAGCCTGCTTCTGCGCACGCACGCCTGGACGTTGATGCAAATGCCATGTTCATCGTTCCGAACCCATGCGAAAACACCATCTTTCGGACGGTGCCGAAGAAAGCTAATTACGCGATCGCCCTCAATCTCTTTGCTTGGCGAAGCGGGCTCCAAAGAGTGCCCTACGTCCTGACCGTTCACCACGGTAAGAAATCCAAACTGTTCGAAGGAACACTGACCCTCGCGGATGGAATGAAACAGATTCATGCTTTTCAGTATCCGTGACATTGTCATGGGTACTGTCACACAATTGTAACAATTCGCTGCTAGAGTCGATTTATGCCACGTATCACACACCAGAAATCAGCCGCACAGGCCAAACAATATTACGAGGTTTCAGACTATTACGAGTCTGGACCAGAGAACTTGAAAGGTCAATGGTTCGGTAAAGGCGCTGCGTTGTTTGGGCTAAACGGTGAGGTCAACAAAGAACAGTTTGACCGCATCGTTGACAATCGCCATCCGTTTACCGACACGCCAATCACGCCTCGCCTTCGGGACGACCGGCGAGTCGGGGCCGACGTAACGTTCAGTGCCCCAAAGTCCGTATCCGTGCTTTGGAGCTTCACTCAGGACCAAGCCATCGCTGACTCTGTCTTACAAAGTGCCCGAGAGACGCTTAGCGACATGGAGCACGACGCCCAAACACGCGTTAACACAGCCCGCAATGCGATGCATCTAGAGAAAACCAACGTGTTGCTAGGTGCGACCTGGCTCCATACCACGTCCCGTCCGGTCGACGGACATCCTGACCCAAATTTGCATGTCCATGGATGGATCGCCAATGCAACGCATACTGGATCACGTTGGACGGCACTCGATATGTCGGCAATCGTGCGTGACTCGAAGTTCTATGAAGGACTATTCCAATCCCGGCTCGCGACCAAAATACAAGAGCTCGGTTACTCTGTGGAACGCAGCCAACACAATTTTGAAATCAAAGGCATTTCAAGAGCCACCATCGACAAATTCTCCCGTCGTACAGCTGAGATCGAACAAAAAGCGGCTGAACTAGGTATTAAGAGCGCTGACGCCAAGGACAAGCTTGGTGCGACGACTCGGCAAAGCAAAAGCAATAGTATTGAACCAAGGCATTTGCCCGAAGTCTGGAAATCACGATTGAGCGACATGGAAACTGTTGCTCTTCAAAAGGTCGCTGCGAAATCGTACCCAATTGAGCCATCGGTCACAGCTAAACAAGCCGTTGAATTTGCCAAAGACCACCTGTTTGCAAGGCAATCGGTCGTCCGTGAACGCCAACTCATCACCGAGTCATTGTTTCGTGGCATGGGGGATGTATCGGTTGCTGACATTCTCAGAGATGTATCAGTGCGTCATTGGATCAAGGAAGGGCACAATGACACCGCCCAGATTTCTACCCCTGAGATACTTCAAGAAGAACGCCACCTTCTTGCTTTCGCCCGCAACGGCCGTGGCGCTGTGCGACCTCTCGCTCCCAATCATCAAATGCGTCGCAGTTGGCTGAGTGACGAGCAGAAAACCGCGATTCGCGGTCTGCTCAACTCTACCGATCGGCTCCAAATTCTTAGAGGCATTTCCGGCACTGGCAAAACGACAATGCTTCAAGAAACAGCCGAAGCGATCGAAGAGCGAGGAACTGCTGTGGTGACGCTTGCTCCGACGACCGAAGCAGTCGACGTACTAAAAGGCGAGGGATTTGATGCATCGACGCTTGCGGCGTTCTTGGTTGACCAGGACCGTCAGCAAAGTGCTGCTGGCCAAGTGCTGCTCGTCGACGAAGCTGGACTCATTGGCACGCCAACGCTCTATGCGCTTGCCAAAGTAGCAGAGCGAATTGACGCACGGATTATTCTATCCGGCGACAGCAAGCAACATCTCCCCGTAGAACGCGGTCATAGCCTTCGTTTGCTCGAAGAACAATCCGGGATCAAGCCGTGGGAACTCACCGACATCCGCAGGCAGGAAGGGGACTACAAGCGTGCCGTACAAGCCTTGAGCAGAGGCGACGTTCTCGAAGGATTCGACCGGCTCGATGGTCTGGGCTTTGTGCACCAAATTGAAGGCGAAGATCGTCACCGCCAACTTGCTAAAGACTACGCGGATGCCAGAGCCGCTGGAAAAACGACGCTCGTCATTGCCCCAACTCACGTCGAACGTGACACTGTCACGCAAACCATTCGTGAAGAACTAAAGTCGCGTGGAATCATTCAGGGACCGGAACATCAACTTACTACCCTGAAGCCACGCAATCTGACTCCTGCTGAACGAAGCGATCCACTGCGGTACGCACCCGGAGACGTCATCGAATTTGCCGCCAAAGGAAAGGGTGGGTTCAAACCAGGCGATCGCTTGCGGGTTTCGTCCGTAGATGCGAACCGAGTCCTTGCATCCGGCCCGCAGGGCACCGTAGAAGTGCCACTCAGCTCTGCTGGGGCGTTTGACGTCTTCCGGCCGGAAGTCCGGCCGTTTGCGATCGGTGACACCGTTCGCATTACCCGCAATCGACGGGCTCGAGACAAAAGCCCGAGGTTGACCAATGGAAATACGTTCCGCATCACAGGATTTACGCCCAAAGGAGACATCAAACTCGACAATAAAACCGTGCTGGATGCGAAATGGGCCCACTATGAACACGGTGTGGTCCTTACGTCCTACGGCTCGCAGGGGAAATCAATAAAGCAGACGTTCGTGGCACAGGGGAGCGAATCATTTCCGGCATCGTCTCCAGAGCAGACCTACGTTTCCGCCAGCCGAAGCCGTGAGCGAGTTGACATCTACACCGACGATGTCGCCGGACTTCGCATGGCGATTCAACGCTCACAACCAAAACGGCTCGCCAGTGAGCTAAACCCAAATCCACAGCCATCACCCGTGAAACAAAAACCGCGTCTACGCAGTGAGCTTAGCCGCATGTGGCTACATAGCCGCAATATCGCAAATGAACAAATGCGACTTTTCTCAATTTCACGTCCAAAACCCGAACCCCAATATCGCCACCATGCAACGAGGTAAATCATGAATCGTGTATCGACCATTGAGCGTTTTATCTCTCCTACCACACCTCTCGAGGATGACTTGGTTGACGAGCACCAGGGCGAAGGAGACTATCGCGCGTTCGGTATCACTCGAAAAACCTTTGGGAGCGAAACGATGCTCGACCTGGTTTTAAAAACTGGCGATCACCAGACCTTCGCGTATACCCACCTCTACCGAATGGGGTTCAATCCGTCGGAGGGCATTTCGCTTTACTTTACGGATCACGTTATCGAACTCCTTGGTCAACGCCTGAAGGAACTTTATCGCTATTTCCGTTCGCATCGCGTGACGTTCGTCTGCGAAGCCGATAGCCCAACCGTCCAATCCTGTACTGATGCAGAGGCGGTTATTAGCTCAATCCTCATCCGTCCAATCGATCCGAGAATCGAAGCGGATTCCCAATAGTCATACTCTCATTTACGGAGAACCTTTCATCGTGCCTAACCGAATTTATCGAGTGTTTTGCCCGCTATGTATTTGCCTCACATTACCTCCAATTCCGTCCCTTGCTCAGGAATCACCACGCAATCCACCAAGCCGATCCTTGTTGACTTTGGATGCTGCAAAGAAGGCTCTCGCTCACCCAAATGCGGACGTGAAGAAGTCCGCGTTTGACTCGCTTAGAGCACTGGCACGGAGCGGTAATGCATCTGCAATGCTCGCTGTTGGCAAATGTTACTTGGATGGAGAAGGAGTCGCCAAAGATCCCAAACTCGCCTATCTGGCATATCTGAAAGCGGCCGAGGCAGATTCGACCGAAGCTATGTATCAGGTTGCTCACTGCCTGCAGGATGGAATTGGCATTTCGAAGAACGCACCCTCAGGCATGAGCTGGCTTAAGAAAGCTGCCGAACACAATCACCTTCGAGCGATCGCCGAAATTGCGGAGGACCTTTTTGGAAAATACGATCGAAACCACTCATTGGGACCGTCGATCAAGAAGTGGAGCGAGAAAGGTGCATTGCTTGAAATTCCTGAGTGCCAGCGGATCTTCGGTGTTTGTCATGAGTTCGGAATAAACATGCCAGCGAACCCACAATTGGCGTTCTCTTGGTATTCCAAAGCTGCAAAGAACGGCGATGCACGTGCAGCCGTCATCGTCGCTTTGTGCCACCTTGAAGGTGTAGGTACACTGGTCGATGAAAACAGAGGGCTCTTACTACTCAAAGATGCAGCGACCAATTCCAATCCCCACGCCATCTACCACTATGCGATCAATTTGGATAACCTCGTCGTCGCACAGCGTGCAAAATCATTTCTAGATCCGCTTGGTTTCGGCGAGAAGAGCCTCAGCTCAAAGGCGGTTAATGCAGATTACAAAAGGGAAGTGGTGAACCAACTTAAACGCGCCGTTGACCTTGAACACGTCGAGTCGATGAACGAACTCGCAATGAAGTACTCAAGAGGCGACGGCTGTGAAAAAGATCCTGATGCCGCGTTTGAATTGGCGTCTAAGAGCGAAAGCACTGGCAATTTGCTAGGCATATCCATGCTTGCTGATTGCATTGCACAAGGCATCGGTACGAAAAGCAATCCTCGCCGCGCTGTGACTCTGTATGCAAAGGCCGCTAAACTTGGCTCGCCAATCGCACAATACAAATACGGGTTGTGTTTTGCGAGCGGATTTGGCGTTCCAACTAACATGGCCGCGTGCAATCAATGGATGACGACCAGTGCATCGAATGGCTGCCAAGATGCGTCTGTATTCCTCGAACGCGTTGCGGAGAATCAACGTCGTGCCGCAACGGAATGGCTCAATTCGATGGTTGAGCGGAATTGGGCAACCGATATGTTGGATCAAAGAAGAGATGAGTACCACCGTGATCAAGCGGACCACAGTTCGAAAATGGCAGATCGGGATCGGATGAATGCACCATGAAAGCAGTAAACTCGATTAGTTGCATTTCTGCTAGTATCATCAAGGACTTCATGCGTCCTTATGCGAAGTAGGGCCGAAACAATAAGTTGGACGCTTCGGTTTGGGCGACCGACGTATCGAAACAAACTTGCGTTGGGCGCACAGGACAGTAGGCTTTTGAACTTGGGAGTCCTTAGCAAGTCGTTAAATGCCGTTAGATTGACTTCGTTTTTACTCTAAAAGGAGCCGAAGTCAGTGCACAACACCGATCTGGCGAAGGGCGTTTCGTCCCAGCGTCAGCACGATTAATCCGTTGCAAATTTGAGGAATCGCCAAATCGCGTGGAGGGCCGCAATTCCACGAGCTTTTTCAACCGAGAAAATCTCGGAACGCCAAGGTACAGTCGGCGATGAATACCGTAAAAGGAATTTAGCTAGAGCAACGTTTAACTGAAGTGTTCCCTAATGCATAGTCCGCCATGAGGATCGGCAGGTCAGGGTGGTCGCTCAACTCTCTGAGACGCGATCCAAATGCACTAACCAATTTTGATTCTTTGGATTGCTCCAAAATGTAGTCGACCAGGGAGCGGCTTTCATTGACGATGCAGGAATCCAAGATATTCTCAACGTACGATTTCAGCTCCATGAATTCCGCGAACGATGTTCGTCCCTTGTATTTTCTGGCATAAATCTCTAGCAGCCCTTCATCCCCCAATGCTTGCGCGATTCCCCTCATGGAAAAGGTTGGCGTACCATTCTCTGCAAACTTAGCAAAAAGCGCAGAACGCAATACATATAGCCCAACTCTATTAAGCCAAGCTGGTGACTTTTGGTACTGATCTACATCCACGTCAAGAACATTTGCTAAACGCGATAACTCTGCTCTGAGTCCCAGGTAGCTCACTGGAGCTTGGTACTTGGCCCTCGCCTTTTCGAAGTGGCCATAAGGATCAGAGTACACTATCCCCTCTTCAAATAGGTGCAATGCAAACAGAGCTCCATCGGAAGCAAATCGGGATAGCAGGTCCGCGGGATATCGTGAGATGCAGACATTTTGATCACGTTCCCTTGAAAATGCTTTGTCTCCTATCAGTAGAATATCCACGTCAGAGGCTTTCGTGGAATCACCACGTGCCTGACTACCGTACAATACTACGGCAGATTTGGGCCGCATCCGTGCAACAGTTGCGCAATAGTCACTTACTTCCTGGGATACTGGTCGTGTCTTCACCGTAGAATCCTTTTCGCAACGACTGAGACAACGAGCGAATACCAAAACAATCCTAACAACAAGTTTGCGACCTTGATACACTCCTTGAAGGTACCCCCACCAACATCGCGATGCGACGTGTAACCTGCGACTACGCTGATGTCCGTACTTTTCAAGAGACTGTCTACCGCCTTGCCGAAGTCCCAGCGAAGCGGCCAACCCATCGAATCGAAATAGTAGAGAAAAGCAAAGAGCACAATGACAGATAGGATGAAGAGCATGGATTTTCCAAGTGACTTACCCCAGTCTGTGAGCCAACCCGAAAGCTGCAATAGTAACAGTTCCAGACGATCAGGAAAGGAGGCAAAAAGTTGTTTTGCGAAGCTTTGTGCAACCTCAACTTGCTTTTGGTTCACGACATCAACCCGTAAGCCATGTTGGCAAATCCTTGCTTTCAGTGCTTCCTCCGTTGCTAATCGATGACTATCAATTGAAGCATCGGGGTCTCCTGTCTCCGTGACTGCTCTCTGGATTGCTCCAGCGACTTTTGCCCGCGTCCGTGCAAACTTCCTCGTTTCGACAACAGGGTCCTTCCCTGTTGGCAGGAAGCGAAGATTTGGCTGCAAGGCCTTCACAAGCCGAACAGGGTCTATCGCGAGCGAATGCAACTCTAAAAACTCTGGAGACATGGTGATCAACTCGAAATCGCAATCAAGGAATTCGCACCCGTGCATGTGGAAATTAAAGAAGTGACATCGTGTGAAAGTACAGTCGCGTAACTTCACAAAGTTCCAGCGATTGGCTATGAATCGACACCCAACAAAATCGCATTTCATGAATGTGATACCCTCGACGACAAGCCTGATTTCGCAACGCTCAAACTTTTTGCCTTCGACATTTCTCGGAGTGTTTGTTGATTTCCGTTTCTTAATCCACGCTAAACCGTCCTTTTCATACTGATCCAATCTGTTGTTATCCTGTACAAACTCCTCAAACGCTCCAGCCTCGTTATTGAGACCGGCCAGATCGGTCTTTTTTGAAAAAACCTGCCTAGGCAAATCCTCGCAGTAAGACTGCTCCCATTGTTGTCCAAGTTTATATTGTTGATTTGGCATGCAATTAAGGCTGTTCTTCATCATCCGTCTGCACGAAATGCCGGTTGGCACGGTAACCGCTGAGCGATCACAGTTCAAGATTTTAGCTAGTTGCTAGCGTTTTTCACCCCCACTTCCTCGAATCGACTAGTTCAGATCGCGGTTTGGATTGGTTAAGCCGTGCGGATAGAGCATGATTGCCGATTTGGCTTTGCCGCTCGAAACGCACGTGCTAACCCCTGGGGCAGGCGACATCTACCGCCATGATAAGGCCACGAGCAGCAAGTTGAATTGTGTTTTGTAGGGATGGGTGTTCTCTTAACATGGGGAGGCCCCGCTGGCCTTTGGTACCGACTTCAGACAGCTTATGTCTAAAGGATAGCGGACACATCAACCGCACGCATCTTGGTGCTTTCTATTGACGTCGCGGTTTGACAACTCGATGCACTTTAGCGATTCGCTCAATCGCAGTTGGTTTTGAAACCTCGGCGGCTGCGCAGTCAAATTTACAACAAATCGGCTTTCACGGACCGAAATGTTTACTGGTTGCAATTCGCGACATCGTCGGGCGTGTCCTTAGTTGCGTAAGCGAATAGATTTCGATCCAGGCAACGCCGACAGATTCAGAGTCCAGCCTGCTTCGGTTTAGCACACCGACGCAGTTTGAGCCCACGTTTCGCTGCTCACTCAGGGCGAACCGTCGGCTACGTCCTGAGTCACTTGCGAGCAACTCGATTCCGGATGAACCCTTGGCCTGGTCCGGTTCGTCCGGTTCGTCCGAGTCGGTTGCAGTCCCGAGAGTCGTTTCGCGATAGCAATTACAGCCGTATCGGTGATAACCGACGCAATCTCCGTGGCTATTAACGATTAACGCCCTTTCTTCACTTTGACGATCTCCACCAAGCGACCATCTTCACGGGCAAGTTAAAGCCGCCGCCGGTCAACTCAAGCGGAAAATCGGTTCCTCCGCTGAAGCGGCCCCGCCAATTTTCAGCTTGATTTGAACGCTACGCTCCGGCTATGGCGACTTTTTTGCACTTGCCGTGATGGTCGCCATGGTGGCGAGCCATCCCAAAACCAAAGAAAGGAATCAATCATGTCACGTTTAACTGTCACTGAAAAAGAGCATTGGAAATCTCGCATCGAGTATCGCATCAACCGAGCCATCGAGTCATTGCAACTCAAGGAAGTGACGCTCATGCCCAACATCAAGGCAAAAGCCGATTTACAAGCCCACAAGTTTCTTGGAACCGACGTACTGCACTCCAAAATCGAATCGATCCGCAAACAAATCAAAGCCCTGGACGAGGAACAAGATCGACTGGAATCGGAGATGTACAGTATCGCTCTCGGCAAACTCGACACCATTACCCAGTCCTCGTACCAATTCAAAAGCGATTTCTGGAACATGCATCGGCAGAGCCAACAACGCTTTGAAGATGCGTTCTTGAGGGATTCGGCGATCGGTCGAGAGATACTGAAACTTCGCGAGGAAAAGGAATCACTTCTCGATACGGTCTGGTTGGCTACCTCCAGTGCTCAGATGCGTGATCTCTGGAGCCGGGTTTCAAGCGTCGTAGGTGATGATGCCACACCACTTCAGCAGCAGATTCTTGCTGAGGGTGTCAAGTCACCCGAGACCGTCTAGCCATCCACCAACCGAATTGCGGGTGGGATCGAACTCATCCGCATTTTCATCACTGAAAGGATTCATCCAATGCCCAATCGTAACCATTTCCCTTCGAAACAGTTCCATTTCTTCGATTCGCTTGACCCTGTCTCGCGAAAAAACTTCTCGCCAACGCAGTCGCAATGTGCAAATACTCTGCACCCACCTCCTCCACTAGGATTCGATTCGTTGATTGCTATGAAGCCTTTCACACCACTGCTACCATTTACTGACGACACCGAAACAATCGGCACTCTGCAAGCACCGGATCGATCCTTACCATCACGCAAGGTATCGCATGCAATACAAAACGATCGCTCTCGAACTCCTCAAGCGATACCCACCTCCACCAGATCCTTCGTCCAACAATTCCTTACTCTCGAGAATGGAAACGCAAGCGGTCCTGTTGCGAGAGAATCACTTAGCGATACTGGAGCAGATGAAGCTTCAACAACCGACGGTATCCCATATACAGCTATCGAGCGAAGCAATGGAGATCGCCGTGCAGGAGTTGACGGAGTCGCTCCAGGCTCAGAGCGAAAACCAAACGTAACCCACACGTCACGTCTCAAGAAGCGGGCAACTCAAGCGTACCGTCCCCTATTCGATCTGTTGGGGGATTCAGCCGTTGCTCCACCGTTGGAAATCCCTTTCGTATCGACTGTTCAATCTTCGGGCGACCGTGCGAGCGTCATTCCGAACGAGCCTTTCATCCCATCTGGCGAAAAGTCCAAGGCTCGGGACATCCTAAATGCCATTCGACTACTTACTC
>Ga0105045_10003014_pt1 | contig 14330 bp, 10 predicted proteins | sample MAT02_FD_78089 | JGI IMG/M metagenome (GOLD analysis project Ga0105045, IMG submission 78089) | Freshwater microbial communities from Lake Fryxell liftoff mats and glacier meltwater in Antarctica - MAT-02 (megahit assembly) | ecosystem: Environmental > Aquatic > Freshwater > Ice > Liftoff...
ATCGTCGACAAGGATCGCACGTCCGTTGCCATCGACCGTGTTCTTATCACCATTCTTGCCGTTGAGATGCCATTTCCCGAAATGCCCGGTCGCGTAGCCTGCCGACTGCAGGACCTTTGCCACCGTTAGCTCTTGCGCACCAATGGGAGCACCGGGATTGAAGGTTCCATAGCGGAATGGGTGCCGTCCGGTCATCACACTGCCGCGCGTGGGCGAACAGTTGAAATGGGCCGTATAGAAACGATTGAGACGCAATCCGCTTTTCGCCATTTCATCCAGATTCGGCGTCTTGAGTACGGGGTGCCCATTATAGCTCGTATCGCCCCAACCTTGATCGTCGGCCATGATCAATACGACATTCAGCCGAGGCTCGTTGGCGGCGTCAACTGCCACGATTGGAATTAGTAGCAGAACGATCGTTTTGATGAGTTGTTTCATGGCTGAGTCATTCCAATTCGAAAAGGGGAAGCGGCGGGCGTGAATGCGGGTTATAAGTAGGAACTTAAAGAGGACGAGAAGCACATGCCTTAGGCACTCGCTTTGACTTTTGCTTTTGCTTTCGGATTTGCTTTTGCTTTCGGATTTACGGGCTCGGGCTCATCTTGCTTACCCAGTTTGGCTCGGCGGTCTCGCTCGTGGCGATCCGTACGTGTGAAGGTGCCTTTTACGATCGGCTCGTGAGCTTGATTGGCAAGGTCTACTAGCTTTGAAAGAATTGCCGGATTTTCGGAAGCAAGATCCTTGGATTCGCTTGGATCGGTGGAGAGGTCATAGAGCGCCCAACTTGTCGCCTTCGCCGTTTTCACCGCTCGCCAGTTGTTTTGGCGGATTGCTTTCCAGCCCTCATGCTCCCAGTACAGATATTCGTGCTGGGCTTGCTTTTGACCACTTGCCGTTTCACCAATCAGCTCCGGTAAAATGGAGATGCCATCGACATCATTGGGCACCTTGGCACCGGTCGCGCCAGCGATGGTTGGCATCATATCGGGGAAATAACCGAGGTGGTCACTTACTCGTCCCGGCGGAATCTTACCTGGCCAGCGAGCGACAAACGGAATTCGCAAACCACCTTCGTACAGTGTTCCTTTTGTACCTCGATACTCAACGCCAGTCTTCGGGTTCTTATTTGCTTGATGCACTCCACGTGGAAACTCGGCGGATGCGAAGTAGTCATTGCCGCCGTTATCACCGCTGAAAAAGACAAGGGTGTCGTCGTCGATACCTAATTTTTTGATCAATTGAAAAATCTCTCCGACCTGACGATCAACCATCGTCGCCATCGCGGCATAGCGTCGCGCCGGTTCGGGCCAGGGCTTGTCTTTGTAGATCGCCCATGCCGGATCGGTGTCCGGAATATCGAACAGCCCATGCGGAGGTGTGTAGGGCAAGTACGCAAAGAAAGGTTCTTTCGCATGATCGCGAATAAACGACTTTGCCGCATCGTGAATGACGTACTGCGAGTAAGTCTTTCCGCTGCTGCCGCCAAGATTTCCTTCCAGAGGAACCTCTTCGCTGTTACGGATCAAATAAGGCGGATAGAAACTGTGCGCGTGGACTTGGTCGTAGTAACCGAAGAAGGTATCAAAGCCATGCTTTTCAGGAACTCCGGACGAATCACGCCCGCCGCAACCCCATTTTCCGAAACCGCCGGTCGCATAGCCTTGCTCCTTGAGCATCGAAGCGATTGTGACTTCATCAGCACGCAGTGGTGTTCCGCCGTCGTTCGCGCGGATCGAAGTATGGCCGCTATGCTTGCCCGTCATCAGTGAGCAACGCGTCGGTGCGCAGACGGGTGCACCCGCGAACAAATTGTTCAAGCGAATTCCCTCACTCGCCATGCTGTCAAAGCTGGGCGTCTGAATAGTCAAGCCGCCCATGAACGCAGGTTCGTAGTACCCTAATTCGTCGATGATAATGTAGACGATGTTGGGTCGTTTGGTCTGCGTTTCGGTTGCTCCCACGATATCAAGTTGAAGCAATAAGAACGCAGCGGCGAAGACAAAATATAGAGTAGTTTTCATCAAAGCGATTACAAGAGAAGTGATTGGCGTCGACATCCTGTCCAATTCGGAATGCGATTCCGCGTCGAAATCCACTGCTATAGAGTATCAAATCGTGTGCAGGATTTATACAACCGATTTTCGCTATGATACCCCCGGTCACATTTTCCATGGGAAATTTCTCCATGCGTTTCGATAAGTTTTTCTTATCGGCATACGATTGGCCGGCGGTTCTTGGCCCTGCATTAACAAGGTGAAAGCACCAGAGCCATGTCGACTCAGGTCCTTGATCACTTGCAGGGAATTGACTTGTGAAATGCGACCGAGGAGACTCTTAAGCGTTAGACGCTGTTTTCAAACGGAGCGCTCGATTCTGTTCGAAGTAAATCAAAGCCTCAACTAGGTATTGAAAGATGATCTTGTCGTTTGCCAAATTGATGGGTGTGTTTGGCTCGGTTACTTTCCGCCGATCATGTCTGGGCAAGTTGAGAGGTGCTATTGATGTTCCGGTATTGTCGGTGGCTGTAGTACTCACCGCTCAAACTTGGTATCCAGCGTCGCTCAAGGCACAGTCAAACGATCGCCCTAACATCGTTTTCATTTTGGCTGACGACCTTGGCTATTCTGATCTTGGTTGTTACGGAAGTGAGATCGCGACTCCCAATCTTGATTCTTTAGCCGCAAATGGTTTGCGATTCACGCAGTTCTACAACACGGCGCGTTGTTGGCCGACTCGCGCCGCGCTGTTGACGGGCTACTATGCACAACAAGTTCATCGCGACGCGTTGCCAGACGTGCCTGGTGGCGGACAGGGCGTTCGTCCAAGTTGGGCAAAGCTTTTGCCAGAACGCCTAAGAGCGATTGGATATCGCAACTATCATAGCGGAAAATGGCATGTCGATGGTGATGTTCTTGCCGGTGGTTTTGATCGTTCATTGCATACCAAGAACGATGGGAATTTCTTTACCGCGAAGGGGAACTTGATCGACGATGTACCGGTGACTCCTCAAGAAGACGAAGCTCGTTACTACGTCACCACCGCAACGGCGGAGCATGCGATCGATTGCTTGAAGGATCACGCAGCGAATCACAAGGACAAGCCATTCTTCCAGTACATCCCGTTCATCGCACCTCACTTCCCGTTGCACGCGTTGCCACAAGACATCGCAAAGTACAGTGGGAAGTATCTCGCAGGCTGGGATCGTGTTCGTCAGGAACGATTCGAGCGTCAACAACAAATGGGGCTCACTGCGACGCCGCTTTCACTTCTGGAGAGAGAAGTCGGACCGCCTTACGCGTTTCCCGAGGCGATCGCGAAGCTAGGTCCTGGTGAAGTCAATCGACCGTTGCCTTGGAGCGAATTGAACGAAACCCAGCAGCAGTTCCAAGCAATCAAGATGTCGATCCACGCGGCGATGATCGATCGAATGGACCAAGAAATCGGACGGGTCATCACACAGTTGCGAGAGATGGGTGCGTACGATAATACATTGATATTTTTCGCCTCGGATAACGGAGCGAGTGCGGAAATCATGGTACGACACGGCGGACATGACCCAACGGCTCCGCCTGGCAGCGCAGCAACCTACTTGTGCCTTGGACCTGGTTTTTCGAGCACCGCGAACACACCTTTTCGCCGACATAAAACTTGGGTTCACGAAGGCGGAATCAGCTCACCGTTGGTCGTTCATTGGCCGAAGGGCATCTCTGCAAAGAATGAATTGCGTCATACGCCGGGACACGTGATCGATATCGTTCCAACGGTCTTGGAAGTTGCAGGCTTGACAGCTGAAGACGAAGTAAACGGCGAAACGATTCCGCCTGCACCGGGCAAGAGCCTTGTCGCCGCATTCAGCACAGATGTCGTGATTCCGCGTGAACATATCTGGTGGTTGCACGAAGGCAATCGAGCCATTCGGATTGGCGACTGGAAACTTGTTGCTGGCAAGGGAGATCCGTGGGAACTATACGACTTGAGCGTCGATCGAGCGGAGCAAAAGAATTTGGCTGCAGTAATGCCGGAGAAAGTGATGGAACTCGAGAACGCTTGGGAATCTCAGACGGAAAGTGCGACGCGAATCGCCTTGGAAGGTCGCACGGCGAAACCCTTCGCCGAAAAACCGGCTAGAGAAAAGAAAAAGAAAAATAGGAACGAAACCCCAAGTCCAAACCGCTGAAGCGTTCTTGAGGTAGGCACTGGGCGCGAAATAATTTCTTCCGTAACTTTTCGAGATTGAGGTGAGACGAATGATAACATTGAAACTAACGCTATTGATCGGCATCACGTTGGCTCCCCTGAGCTTATCTTTGGCTTCCGATTCCCCGAATATCGTCATCTTCTTGATTGACGACATGGGCGTGATGGATACGTCGCTACCATTTCTGACGGATGAGAATGGGAAGCCGAAGCGTTATCCGTTGAACGACTACTATCGGACTCCGAACATGGAGCGGCTCGCATCTCGCGGCGTTCGCTTTAACAATTTTTGCGCGATGAGCGTCTGTTCTCCGACTCGAATCTCGATCATGACGGGGCAGAATGCGGCACGCCATCGTACGACGAACTGGATCAATCCAGGTTCAGACAATGGTGGAACGCAAGGACCGCCGCAGTGGAATTGGTTGGGACTCAAGAGAGGTGACGTCACATTGGCCGTGATCTTGCGAGATGCCGGATACCGGACGATTCATGTAGGAAAAGCACACTTCGGACCGCAGTCTTCCGAAGGAACCAATCCGCTCAATCTTGGATTCGACGTTAACGTTGGCGGTTCGTCGATCGGTCAGCCAGGAACCTATTATGCGGAGAACAACTTCGATCGAGCCAAAAAGAAAGGCAAGAAAGATGGCGTCGATCAGGCTGTTCATGGTCTCGAAAAGTATCACGGCAAAGACATCTTTCTTACCGAAGCACTTACCCTGGAGGCCAAGTCGCACATCAGCGATGCCGTAAACGCACAAAAACCATTCTTTCTCAACTTCGCACACTATGCGGCTCACAGCCCTTTCGAGTCCGACCCAAGATTTGCCGGCAACTACGAAGCCAGTGGCAAGCCAAAGCCAGCGCAGGCGTTTGCAACTTTGATCGAAGGAATGGATAAGTCGCTTGGTGATGTACTGAACCACCTTGATGCGACCGGCGTTGCTGAGAACACGCTCGTGTTGTTCCTTGGTGACAACGGTTCGGATGCGCCGCTGGGGCACGAGCATGCAGTTGCCTGCGCGGCGCCGCTGCGAGGAAAAAAGGGGTCGCACTACGAAGGCGGAACGCGTGTGCCGATGATTGCAGCTTGGGCAAGTCCAAATGAAGGCAACCCGATTCAGCAGCGTCTACCGATCGGCATCAACGTCATTCAAAGCCAACAAGCGGCGGTGCAGGACATCTTTCCGACGATCATAGGGCTGACCGGCGCGACAACGCCGCAGACCCATTTGATCGATGGTAAGCGGCTTGACACCTTATTGACGGGAAAGCAAGACCTTAGTCGAAGTGAAACGTTCTTGATGCATTACCCACACGGTCCGCATCGCACCAATTACTGGACCAGCTTTCGGAACGGCGACTGGAAGGTGATCTATCATTATCTCCCAACCGCAGTAAGCGATGGGAGTCACTACCAGCTTTTTAACCTCGGGTCGGATCCGTTCGAGCAGCAAGATCTTTCCACGACACACCCCGGCGAACTGAGCCGAATGATGACTGAGCTTGTCGATTCTCTCGAAGCCCACGAGGCCGTTTATCCGGTTGATCGTGATGGAGTAACACCTCTTCGACCTGTGCTACTGAAGCCAACTGGCCGGACCGTTGGTCGCAATGATCAAGAATAACGCTCCAACAAGGTGCAGCACGATCACAAGTGGTGCCACCCAACGAATCCAAGTCAGCCACGGAATTCGTGCCGCGCCAAGCACACCCATTAGTACTGCCGACGTCGGAACGATCAGGTTTCCGAAACCGTCACCGAATTGGAAGGCGAGCACTCCGACTTGCCGGTCGATCCCGATCAAATCGCAAAGCGGGGTAATGATAGGCATCGTCATCGCGGCCTGTCCGCTTCCCGAAGGTACGAAGAAATTCAATATGGCTTGGACGCACATCATGGCAACCGCTGCTAGTCCAGGCGAGACTTTCTCAAGTGACGATGCCAACCCATACAAAATCGTGTCCAGCACCTGACCTTGCTGCAACACGATCATCACGCCTGCTGAACAGGCGATGACCAGTCCCGGCTCGGCCATCTGCGAAGCACCTCGAATAAACTCCTGAGAAATCCGACGAGGGCTGTATCTCGTCAAAATCCCGCAAATCATGGCGCTCGTTAAAAACATTGCGGACATCTCGTTGATGAACCACCCATGTTTCGCAACTCCGTATCCGCTAATGAACACGGAACCGAATGCGACCGCGACAACGCAGCATTGTCCGAAAGTGGGCTTAAACAAGCCATCGCCGCTTGTTTCCGACAATCGACTGCGATGAACCTCGTCCATTGCGAACGTGGGAGATCGCTTCGGATCGCGCTCGACGCGAATGGCCCACCACATCGTGAAGGCAATTCCGATCAAGGTCACCACGATCCACGTGACGTACCGAAAATTAAGTCCGCTCAAATAGGGAAGCTCCGCAATTCCTTGCGCGATCCCGACAGTAAACGGATTGAAGAATGCACCGGCGAATCCGACTTGCGACGCCATATAACACATCGCTACTCCGGTGATCGTGTCGTAACCAAGCCGAATCGCGAACGGGATCGTGATCAACACAAATGCGATTGTGTCTTCTCCCATTCCGTAAACAGCGCCCCCGAGACTAAAGAGCGTGAAGCTGACTGGAATGACGGCCCATCGGGCTCGCCCTTTGCCCATCCTCAACACGACCCATCCCAAGCACTGGTCAACCGCGCCGGTGGACAAGATCACGCCAAACGATCCACCGACCAACAACACGAATCCAATGATTTGAGCCTTGTCGACAAACCCCATAATCGGCGCGCGAGCGATATCGCCTGCGCGACTCAATATCGACTGAATGAATGACTCACGACCTTCCGTTGGGAGACGCTGGTAAGTGCCCGGAATGACTGCATTTCGCGAAAGCCCGCCGACAGGGACCAGCACCTTCATTCCGGGGGCAAGCATCTCGATCGGCATCGTCACGTCGCCTGATATGCGAAGATCACTAAGCGATATCTCCGACGCCCCGGCGGTTTCCGCGATCGATTGCAACGTGTCGCCATCAACCACCGTGTGCGGTATCCAGTTCGGGAAATTTCGCTCGATGCGCTCGTATTCACCGGGCGGGAAAATCAAAGTCGCAACTGCTGCCAAAACCAAGATCGATGCCAGGATGACCAGTGACGGCGGCATTTCGAACCGCAAAGCTGCGCCCGAACCAATGGCAGTTTCGTTTGGATCAGGGGTCGCGGTGGATTGGCTCAAAACGTTCGCTCACGGCAAGGGGGCTTGAAGATTGGACGTTGGGCGACGGACTACGGGAAGGATCTCATCGGATGATACGGCGTCTTGATAGACGGACCATTGATACAAACCGAAAAGCTGGCGCGGTTCAAGTATCATCGCCGCACGACGCGCGGTAACCATGTCGAGGTCGTCGAGCTTTACGACTAGGGAGCCGGCAGGAAACTCGAAACTGTTTACCGGAAGGGGATTCGTAATCTGGCGACCATCGTAGCGATGATAAACCTCGTCATAGCGATTTTCCATCTTCACCAGCCGCACACGCTGGACCTCGAACGAAGTTGGCTGATCAAGACGCGTGAATTCAATGCCGTGAGATTTGAGCAGCGAGCTGAACAGTTCGGCGTGCTCTACCGGCACCACGTAACTGAGTGGCATCGGAACGGCTGACTTGACCATTCGATCATGCATCAAGGTAGTCGTCGGAATCGTTCTTACCTTCCCCGTTGCGGTTTCGATCACACGCACGTCAGTAACCGTAGGAGATTGGTTTGCCCACATCACGTTGGTAGGGATCGCCGCCGGCATAACTCCCGTGCGAGCGTTCCTTGCTGCCTTACGAATACTGGCCAAGCGAGACGAATCGTTAAGAAAGAAGTCAAACAGAAGCTTATAAGCCTCGACTCGCTTGTGCAGGTCCGCTTGAGGGTCCTCGGCCTCACGAAGGAGTCCCGATTCGATGATGAATGAGACGCAACCATAGAGCGACAAACCGTTGCGAGCATCATCGGCGTCGAGCGTCGAGTAACGCAGTTCACCAGTCGAATCACAGCAAGGGCAGTCACCAACGACGTAGCGAGTGTAGTTTACGCCCGCCGCGTCCATCGACTTTCCGGCTTCTTCGCAAAGCTGGACACCGAACTTATAAAGCGAATCAGGCATGATCGCGAGATTCGCGGTGTCCATCATGATTTGAGGCCATTCGGTCCAGCCTTGCTTGCGGTAATCCGACGAATCGCGTCCGAACTCATGACAATCGACAGCAAGGTGAGGTTGGATCTGTCTCGCAAGTTTGTACAACGCCTTCGTTTCTGGTTGCAACATGACGACGTGATCTCGATTCAAGTCAGCGTCGTTTGCGTTTCGCCGCTGGGACCGTTCGGCTCCGTCAGGGTTGATACGCGGGATGATCCAGAGATCCACACTCGGATTCAACTTCGTTGGATCGAGGGCAACGTCACCAATCAGCTCCAGCAGCGCTTCCCCGCCGGCTGGCTCATCCGCGTGCTGTTGGCCAATCAACAAAACAACACAAGCGTTCTCACCGACTACTGTGGGTCGACGCAATCGGACGGCCCACAGCGGTCGGTCTTCGACACTGCGACCAATCTCATGGAGAGTGATATGCTCGGCCGCTTCGGCTTGGCGCAGCTTTGCATCAAGGTCGGTGTTGCTGGTCAATTCGCCTGCGATAGCCGCGTTCACCAAGGCGAGAAGACTAAAGTTTACCACCAGCAAGGAGCAAATTCTGTTGATGATCGATGGGTAAATGATGGTTACCTTTCATTTGTTACAAGTCGAAGTAAGTCGACCCACGTCGCTTGGATCGAGCGGGAAATAAGTGTCCGGTACCATTTGCCAGGAACTGGCCCTTCGGGTGCTTCGCACAAATGGTACCGGACACTTATTTCCCGCTCATTGCTTGTGCTACTTAGCAGGAGTGGGTTTTGCGTACTCACTTTTTGCCTTTTTGATCTTCTCTTCAATTCCGGCACGAGGGGTAATGTCCAAACGTACCGAGATCGCAGTGAACGCAGTCGACTTCTTTTCCGGATCGAAGTAGAACTGAGTTCCTTCGTCGGCTGAGAACTGATAATCAAAGTTTTCGTCATCACTCAGAATTGGCTTCGACGGATCGGCGGCAAGCGCTTTGAGCATTTTCCTAATCGAGTCTCGCCTCCATATACTAGGAAAGCTGGTCGCGGCACTTGCATCCGAAGCTTTGGCAGCGAACTTAGTTTTCGGTGCGGCAGGAGTCGCTTTATGATCAACCGGATTATACAAATCGCCTTCGCCAAGAAGACTAACTCGTACGTTTTTTCGGGCTAAGCCCTCGCGAATGGCATCTTTGCGATCGATGACTACGACGGCTTCATCACCGACCATGGTAAGTGCATCCGTATTAAGATCGACAACAAGAGCTGAATCCTCATTCACACCGAATCCGAGCTGATTATCGGTCGCTTCAAGTGCAGCAAGCAGGCGACCGAATCGGCCACGTTGTAAGAAATGTTGATCGGAAAGGCCGTATGGAAAAAGCCCCATTCCTTTTCCAATACAAACACCTGGCCCGTCAAGTTCGGTCGTCGCACCCAAAAGCATAGCGGTATCGCTTTCGCCACTGCGGATCATTGGATCCGACATCATCGCAGCCCCCGCCGAAGAGCCGCCAATCGTTCCACCATCAGAAAGCACCTTGATGACGGCCTCATAACAAACCGTATCCCCGGTTACGGGCCTCATCACATCGACGATTCTACTTTGGTCGCCACCGGTGAACCAAATCGCTCCGCACTTTTCCAATGACAGAGCACTCTCTTGAGTCTTCGCTTTTTCTGGATCTGTATAGACCAACTTGGTATCAAAAACACGCTCAGGATTCTTTGCGAATTGCTGGATATCTTGAACCGAAAGCGGTCCTGATTCCTCAGGGACGCCACTGGCAAGAGGCACAATCGCAACCGGTTCAGTGTCGCTTGCCGTAACAAGCAGTGATTGATAGACCGCCTCGTGCTTCGGATCAAGCGCACCGCCCACGATCACCAACCGACCCGACTTGGGAGCTTCGGCGAATGTTGTTTGCGAAACGAAACCTATTGAAAGGAGCATCAGAAAACGCACGTGTTTTCGAAACATTGCAGCAAGGGCGAGGTCCGTAAGCATGGAGGCCTTCAAGAAATCGAAGTTGGCAAGATTAATAACACAGTTAACCCTAGATTATCCAACAACGAGGATAAGGTAAGTGGATACTGTGAAAATTTTACGCCAAGAAAGTGCAATCACCGATCGCATTACGACAATCGTGGTCTGGACATCGTCACATAAAATGTCCTTGGCAAAACTTAGCACTGGAAAAGGATCCCGTTTCGCAAAATCTATTGGTGCGTGAAGCCAATGAAATAGGGTTAAGGGGCTAGAAGTGATTGCTAAGATAGCCCTTCGGGTGCTTCCATCAAAATTGGCTCCTGGCCCCTTAACCCTGAGCTAATTTTATACTTTGACAAACCACTAGGCTTCGGCTTCTGATGCCGCATTATCTTCGGCGCCGTCTTCGATCATCGCGGGGCTCGCGTCGGGGCCTTTTAAGAATGAACCTTCGTTGCCGAATGTTGTGGGTGTCGTTTCCTGTGGTAAGCTCGGATCAAACGGCCCGCTTGTCACTGGGCGCGGTACAGAAACGTCTTCGGGGTTCTTGCGCGTTGTCATGTACCGTCCGACGTCGTAGGCATCGCGGTAGGCGTTCGGCGCCCACGGGCCTTCTGTCATCGAAACATCATTGTACGCCAGCAGTGAACCTTTCTCCCGATGGAAGTCGCGAATGGCTAGGTTGTAGTCCGAGACTGCGCGATAGAAATTCGCTTCACTGACCACCACTTGTCGCTGAGCCTGCAGCAAGAAGTTGATGTTGTCCGTCCCGTCTCGATACCTGCGTCGCAAGACATCGACTTGACGTAAGTCCGAAAGGAAGCCGTTGTAATTTGTTTCAAGCAAGCTGTGTGTCAAAGAGATCTGGCGAGCGGAGGACGCAAGGTTATGACTGACCCGCAGTTCGGTGTCATCCAAGAGGGCTCGCTCGCGGCTCAGATTCAATCTTGCATTCGAAACGGCAGCGCTAGCGGCGCGAAGTCCAACTGGGAAATTCAATTCCATTCCCGCAGCCCACTCTTGATAATCACCACCGGTAATCGAGTCAGCCAAGTTATCGAAGGTGCCGTTGTTTCCGCCACCGATCAAGTTGTCGCCTAAACCTCGAACACGATAGGTTCCCAAGAAGTCAAGTTGCGGACGGCGATTCAACCGGGCGGCAATCAGCTCCATCTCTCGGCGCTTGAGCGCGAATCGTTGCCGTCTGATTTCGACTCGGCGATCGACGGCTTGAGCCAGAGCGCTCTCCCAATCGAAGACAACGCGTATGTCACTTGGTGGCGTTGAAGGGCGAATCAGTCTGCCGTCTGCGGGCGGCATTCCTAGCAAGTATCGAAGACGCTGTTCTCGTGCATACAGTCCAGCCGTTCCCGACAAAGCTTGTTCAACTTGTGCCTGAAATTGATAGAACTGTGATTGGGCTTGTGCCTCTTCGTCGCTTCGACCGGCACCCACTTTCAAGCGAACTTCTTGATATTGGAACGTCTGAAGCGCTGACTCACGCCCCTTCAAGTTTGCTTCCAGCACTCGGTAGGCGGTGCTGAGATCCCAGTAAGCTTGCTCGACGTCGTTCACCAATCCGATGACCGCTAGCTCGAAATCGGCTAACGCAACGTCCTCACTGACGCGAGCAATAAGAATACCGTTGTATTGGCCAACGAATGAATTTGGGCCCGCGATACGATTGAACGTTGTGCCGGCACCTCGCATTAAAGGCTGTCTCCATTCGGCTTCGACCCATCCGGTGAAGTCGCTTGTAAAGGCTCGGAATGGGCGGTTGTTGTTGTCGTAAATGGTGATGTTGCGAAGGGCAAACCTCGCTCCTTGAGCAGTGCGTTTACTGATTTCGGAATTGAAATTCGCGCCGGTTCCTTGGCTTACTGTCGGAGTAAATACCCCGCCAAGCCCGATAACGTTGATGTTGTTCGGTTGGTCGACTTTGTTCCAAGCGAGTTGGCTTGCCCACTGAGCATCAAACGCGGATAGTGCCGCGTCGACGCCAAAGTTTGGATCGGTGTGGGTGATCGAAGGGTCATAGATCGTTCGAGTGCCGATGGGCGAACCCACGACGGCGACACCAATGTCTCGGATCACGGGGCTCTGGCCAACGGCCATCTGCACGGCTTCGGCCAATGTTAGATCGAACGTGGGAAGTTGCGACGGATCTTCGATCGACAGAGGCGCCATTGACGATCGGGCGGCGACGACCGGCTCCGTCATCGACTGAGCCACCTGCGGATACGTGATCTGCATCCCAACGGTGTCGTGAAAAGACGTCTTTGTATCATGCGGACCCGGCGGGATCACCTTGCCCGTGATTCCGCATCCGCTCAGCAACATCGAGCTGAGCGCGGCAAAAGATACGACTTTAGTTTGGCGGCGTGAGAATCGGATTGGCATCGCGTCTTCTGCAAGCGTCAGCGGTCAGGGAACGTCTTGCACTAGCGCACCTTGAATGGCTAGCAAAATCAAGACGACCGCGAGCATCGGCACTCGCGGTACATTCCTCATCGACCTTGCCATCGCGACAACTAGACCGCGGCATGTGGGTTTCAACGTGCTTAACGATAAGTCCGGTGTCACAACCGCTACAGGACGACTTGCGTGCACAACCGACGCACGCGGAACCGGCTTAGCTCGTAAGTGCCGAACATGATCCCACTGAAGAACAGATCGCCTTCGACGGTGTATTGAAAGAACGGCATCGCGGCAACGAAACACTTGACCAAGCCACCAAAGTCAAACGCATATAAACCCGTGGTCCAGACCGCTGCGTTGGTGAGTACAAAAAATACAGTGGATGTCGCTAACGATGCCGTGATTACTTTTGGTACTGAAAGGCTTTCGCGAAGTGTCTTTCCGATCAAGACGCTGATTGCCATCGAACCGTAGACGACGCCCATCAACGGAAGACTATAAAACCCCATTCCTTCGAGCCCGGCGAAATGTCCAACAAAATCGCTAAGCAGCATCGCGGCGACTGGAACGGCCATCGCTCGCCATCCACGTAGATAGCAGCCCGCAAAAAGTCCCGCTGCGGCGATGCAGGCAAAGTTTGGGGGATGAGGCAGCAAGCGGCTTGCGCTGGCGACGAGAATCAGGGCGTAAAGCATGGATTGGGACCAAACGGATTGACTTGAAGACCAGACAATAACGTAGTCATCAACGCCCGCCCCGAAAAGCCCAAGCGGGTAAATGAGCTAAACTTAGCCTTTAAGCATGATTTCGATCACGGAATCGCGATTATCCCGGCCGCGACGGCAGCGCCCTCGATGATGACAGCATCGCGTTGGTACGGAGGACGTTGTAAGTACGGGTAAACACAATCGCCAGCGCGGAAATATCCCAGTTCGGACGGGCACTCAAATGGTGGACTGACCGTCATCAGGTAAGGCAGCATCGGAAAGGTCGTGAAGAAGCGTGCGCCGCTGACAAACGGTTGCAAGTGCGGGAATCGCTCATGGCCATGGCGTTCAAGCATCACGTCCTCGAAGTATCGGGGATGCGAGAAGGTATTCGCAGCGGCGAACTGATAACTTGATGAGACCCAGGCTGCGTCACGGTCGTTTCCTGATTCGGGTAGGTCCGACAGTGGCGTTTCCTCAGCCTTACGGAATTCCTTCGGCGTGCTACCGTTGCCAATTTCGGACAACGCGATCGTTCCTGCCATGATTGGGGGAAGCGTCAATCGTCCCGCGTCGACGTCAGGAAGTCGTTCGGTTTCACCGAAAATTGACTTACCACCAAGACGCTCGTTCTTGTCCGGAACCGGAGCACGAAGCGGTTCTTCACTGCCTTGATTCGTCTCGGCCCACCCGATGGGGCCTAGCGAAAAGGTGGCGAGGAACGTCACCAGCGCGACTGGCTTGGCCGAAGATAACAAAAGGCCTCCGATTGCTAGGTATCGCATCAATCCATTCTCTTCGTGGGGAGCGTTCTACAATTCCGATTCTTGGACTATTCCCTATCTTCGACTTTTTGAGCACC
>Ga0105045_10003015_pt1 | contig 14328 bp, 10 predicted proteins | sample MAT02_FD_78089 | JGI IMG/M metagenome (GOLD analysis project Ga0105045, IMG submission 78089) | Freshwater microbial communities from Lake Fryxell liftoff mats and glacier meltwater in Antarctica - MAT-02 (megahit assembly) | ecosystem: Environmental > Aquatic > Freshwater > Ice > Liftoff...
CGACGCCACGATCGGTTGCCGTGCGCACCAGCCGACCGAAGCCCTGCTTGAGGCGCAGTGACGCATGCGGCAGCATGTACTCCGTAAACGGATTGCCACCGCGTGCTTCAATCGCTTCACATTGCGCCGCCACCACGGGTTCGCTCGGTACACGAAACGGAAGTTTTGAGATCAAGAGGGCGCGCAGCGCGCGTCCCGGCACATCAACGCCTTCCCAGAACGACGCCGTGCCAAACAGCACCGCGCGACCGGCGTCGCGAAAGCGTCGTAGCAGCACATCGCGCGCTTCCTCTTCGCCGTGTACCAGAAGTGGCCACGTCGCATCGAGCCCCTGCTCTCTCCACCACGCGGCGGCGTTGCGCAGATCGCGATGACTGGTGAACAGCCCGAAGACACCGCCATCACTGGCCTGCACCAGATCACGCAGTTGTCGATGTACCGCGTCGGCGTGTCCTACGGGATTCTCGTTTGGCGCCGGCAGGTCGGTGGGCACGACCAGCAGCGCCTGATGCGGATAGTCGAACGGCGACGGAAACACATCGGTATGAATGATCCGACGCGACTTCTTCTTCCGCGGTGGTTCAACGTCGGCGACGGCGTGCTCCACTGGCGCGTCGTCGGTCAGACCAAGTCGCTCACGCAGAAAATCGAATCCACCGTTCGTGGCCAATGTGGCACTCGTGACGACGGCCGTTTGCACACGATCAAACAAGTCGGCGCGCAAAATCGGCGCGAGATCGAGCGGCACCGCGTGGGCGGACACGTTGCGATCCGGGCCCGGCTTTCCGGAGAGCTCAAGCCAACGCACCATCGGTGCACCGCCCGCAGCCGGACGCAGCGCCTGCACGAGTGAATCGGCCGCATTCTCCAGCCGGCGCCCCACGCCGCGCAACTCACCAATGGTGGCGGACAGTTCTTCCGCCTTTTTCTCGTCGCTTTCAATGCGTTCGCGTACGAGTCGCAGGCCATCGTTGATGAGTGCAATCTCACGCAGCAGATCGGTGAATGCCGCATCGAGCCCACCGCCCCACACGGCGTGCCTGGCGAAGTGGTCATCGAGCCGAAGCGCCGCGCCGGCCGGCTGCGCTTCGAGCACCGCCTGCAGCAAGTCAAACAGACGGCCGTTGAGCTCACGCGCGCGATGCGTGCTCGGCGCGAGGCGCTCACGTACGAGATCGAGACTCGCGGTACTGAGCAGGTCGCTCGATGCGGCGAGTCGCGTGGCGAGCACGGGGAGCAATCCCTTGTTGCCGCGGCGTTCGAGACGGCCGAAGAGACGCGCCATACCGCGACGTGTCACCGACACGCCAAGGTGGCTGGCCGCCGCGTCTTCGAGATGATGCCCTTCGTCAATGATCACGCGACGATAGCTCGGCAATACCGCCGCGTCATCCCAGTTGTTCGCGGCGCGGCGCACCGCCACGTCGGCCAGCAGCAGATGATGATTCACCACGACCACATCGGCGAGTGACGCGAGGCGGCGCGCATCGAAGAGAAAACAGTTGTCGTAGTGCGGGCACTTGAGGCGTCCGCACAGATCCGGTTCCGCCGAGACTTCGTCCCAGACATCGGGACGCGGTGGCGTAGCGAGATCAGCCACGGTGCCATCGGCGGTGTGTTTGGTCCAACCCACGATCACATCAAGTTCGCGCGCGCCCGCGTCATCGAAGAGACTCGGACCGGCGGCGACGGCCTGCTCAAGCCGCTGCAGACACACGTAGTTTCGCCATCCCTTGAGCAGCGCGAACTTCACCTCCTGATCGACCAGCGCGCCCGCGAGAAACGGCAAGTCTTTCTGAAACAATTGCTCCTGCAGCGTGATCGTGGCGGTGCTCACGATCGTGCGTTCATCATTCGCGGCCGCCCAGCGCAGCGCCGGCACGAGATAGCCAAGCGACTTACCAACACCGGTACCCGCTTCGAGCAGTGCGATTCCTTTGTGATTGAATGCCTGCGCTACCGCACTGGCCATGGCGCGCTGACTCGGCCGGTCTTCATAACCGAAGGCGCTGTTGCTGCGCATGTCGGCGGCAATCGGACCGTCCGGACCGAGTGTCTGGTCGAGCTCCGCGAGCGCGATCTTTGACTCGGCCTTGGCCACCGGCACTTCGGTAACGACGTACAGTCGCATCGCGTCGTTGTCGACGATTGCAAAGCCCACACCGTTGCCATGCACACGCGCCGCGATCTCGAGATCGGCGTCACTGGGCTCGAGCACACCGCTGGGGTGGTTGTGCACGAACATGTCGCCGCGCTGCGCGACACCGGGCAGTGCGAGTACGCTGCGAATATCACCACGCGCTACGACGCGCGCCGACACCACGACGCCATCGGCATCGAGTGTGGCCACGAAACACACTTCGTTGCCGCCCGCGAGCTTGATTGCCGTACGGATAGTCGCGGCGGCTCCCCGCGAAATACGCGCTTCGCCGATCACGTTTTGCGGGGCTTCTTTTTCGCCGCAGGAAACAGCACGTTGTTCAAAATCAGCCGATACGCCGCCGAATTCGGGTGCATGGAGAGATCGGTGGGCGCGCTGCCGATCGCGTGCTGCGCATCTTCGGGGTCATGACCGCCGAGAAATGTCCACGATCCCTGTCCGTAGTCGCCGTGAATGTACTTGACCCACGGCGCGCCTTCTTCAGAGGCCAGCACCGTCACACCAGGCTTGAGCACGGCCCGATTGAAGCTGGTGGTCACGCCGAAGAAATCAGGAATCACCGTGCGATGATTCTGCACGAGCATCGCGGCCACGGGATCGAGCTTGGCGGAGAAGTCGAACAGGGTGAACGTGCCGAGCGGCTGCCGACGTGCCGGTACGTTGACCTGATGCCCGTCGATGTCGCTGAGGGCGTTTACGTACGGGGACGATTCGAGATGCGCGTTACGAAACGCAAAACTGCGCGCCCAATTGAGTCGCGCATCGGCGTCGGCATCGACCGGTGTTCCATCGGAGAACGGTCCGGTGATATCGACGTTGAACGCGGCCATCGCGAGATCCAGCGATTCGGTCGCGCCGCACATGGCAAACAGGAAGCCGCCTTTCTCTACAAATGCGCGAATGCCCTCGGCGACGGCCTTCTTGAGCGCCGGAACATCGGGCAAGTTGAAGCGTGCGGCGGTGCCCTCATCCCGCTGACGCTGCGCGATGAACCACGCCGCGTCACGATAGGCGAGGTAGAGCTTGTTGAACTGACCCGTAAAATCTTCGTGATGCAGGTGCACCCAGTCATACTTCGACAAATCGCCGCGCAAGATATCATCGTCCCAGATCGATTCAAAATCGATGCCGGCATACGTGAGGGCGAGCGTCACCGCGTCATCCCAGGGCGGCTGATCCTTGGGACGATAGATGGCAATACGCGGCGCCCGTTCCAGCACCACCGCGTCCATATTGCCGCCGGCGATCTGCGACCGCAGACGCGCCACGTCGGCATCAGAGACTGGTTCGACCGAGATGCCATCGAGTGCGGCTCGGCGACGCAAATCGGCCGCGTCAGGCAGTAAAAATGCGCCGCCCCGAAAGTTGAGCAACCACTCGGCACGCTGCGCACTCTTGATCGCCTGAAACGCGAGTCCGTACGCTTTGAGGTGATTGCGCTGCGCATCGTCCATGGGCACGAGCAGCGATTGCGCGTTCGCGATCGCGGCGGAGGCGACGAGCAGCACGCACGCCATCACCACCGCACGCACCTGTTGTGCAGTGCGGATCATGCGCCGAACGCTTCGGGCACGCGACCGCGCAACCGTTCCAACTCGCGACGAGCTTGTGGTACCATGGCACTTTCCTGATGATCAATGAGCAGAGATTCGTAGCGCCGTGTGGCCGCAGCGGTGTCTCCGGAGCGCACGCTGGCGCGCGCCAGCTCAAGCAGCGCTTCCGGCACTTCCGGTGCTTGCGCATGCTGCGCCACAATCCTCTCCCAATATCGCACCGCGGCAGGTGCATCGTGCAGGCGACCCGCCAGCCGCGCTGCGGTGGCCAGGAGGGCCGGCGCGGCGTTGGGTAGCGAGTCGGCGATGCGCGCGAAACGCTCGATGGCACCGACGGTGTCACGACGTGCGACGGCGAGGAACGCGGCCCCCAGCCCTGCGTGGCGCTCCGTGCGCGTTCGCGCCAGCACCGCGAGTGCGTCGGTGAGCGAGGCATCGCGCGTCGCGGCGCGCACAAGCCGTCGGCGCGCCTCCACCAGATCGCCGTCGTAGAGCGCCAGCCAGCCGATCGTCTGATCGTCGTCGAGAACGCCGGCCCGAGTAGCCGCCTCGCGCGCGCGCTCCACATTCCCGGCGCGCAACCAGGCGCCCACCAACGGTCGCGCGAGTTGCGCGCGCGCGGCGTCATCGAGATACCGATCGGCCTCGGCTACACGTTGTGCGGCGTCCTCCGCGCGACCGAGCTCGCCGAGCGCTTGCACTTCGAGTTCGAGCAGCTCGGCGGCGCGGCGCTTCGCCGGGAATGTCTTGCCCACGCGCGCGACGAGATCGAGCGTCACCTGCGGTTCACCGGCGGCCAGCGCGGCTTGGGCCGCACGCTTACCCACCGACGGATCATCGGCCCGCTCGTAGAGCGCGCGCCACACATCGCGTGCCACCGACCACGAACCCATGGCTTCGGCCCGTTCAGCGAACTCGGTCCACGTTGTGAGCGTGGAATCATCGGTGCGCACCGACGCGATGGCCGCCCATCCACGGCGCGGATCGCCCCACCCGGTTTCGAGCGTGGCCAGTAGACGTCGCGGCAGCAACACGACCGGCGGTGCCGACAGCACCACGCGGATCGAGTCGCGGGCGGCCCCGGGCGCGCGCTGCAACGAAAACGTCGCGGCCATCTCCATCCACGGCATGTCTGTGACCGCCGTGCGCCATGCGACAGCCGCGTCGTTCCAACGTTCAAGTGTGGCGGCAATCTGCGCGACCTCGCCTACGAGTTCATTGCGGCCACCGAGCGCGCGCGCGGCATCGGCCAGCGCCGAGTCTGCCGCGAGTGGCCGCCCCATCGACATGAGCGTGCGCACGTACTCGCGCCACGGTGCCGCGTCATCCGGCACGGCGCGACGCCAGGCCACAAAGGCGGCGCGCAACTCGGCGTCGCGGGACGCGAGCGACAACGCCCGGAACTGAATGCTGCGGGCGACCGGATCGCCCGGACGTTTCTCCAGCACGACATGTACCACGGGTACGATTGAATCACGCATCGCGGACGCGTGCCACACACGCTCGAGGCCGAGCAGAGCGAGCGCAATCTGATCCATGTTGTCGCGACTCGCGAGCGCCTGCGCCAGCAGCTGCCGATACGCCGCAGCGGCCTGCGCATGGCGGCCGGCGTCCTCGTGTGCCATCGCCGCCCCAATGGGATCCTGCACGGCCTGCGCAACCTGTGCCGCCCACGCCCGATGGAGCGGAATACACGCCAACACGAAGGCGGCGACCAACCCGGTCACACGCGCTGCGCGGATCACGGCGGCGTGGAGTTGAGCCGGCGAAAGTACTCGTACACGAGGCGACGCTCGTCGGGTGACAGTCCGCGCAAGTCGTCCCACGTGGGCGGCGCAAAGCGAACCCCATCCTTGCCCGACGTCGCACCCGTCGCGCGTGCCGTGCCACGTCCATCTCCCGCACGCGCTTCGCGCGGACCCTGGTCGTCACGTTCTTCCTTCTCGAGGAATCGACCGGCATCCAACATGCGCCGATACAGTTGTTGCTGACGCGCTGCCACGGCGGGATCCGAGGCGCCACGATCGAGTGCCTGCGCCACTTGCCGGGCTTCGCGAGCCAATGCTTCGAGTCGGCCAGTGGGATCGATGTCGGCGACATCCTGCAATCCGTCCGCGACACTGCGCTGCTGACGCGATAAGGCACGCGCCTGCTGCTGCGCTTGTTGACCCTGCGCACCGCCTGGCAACATGGACAGTCCCTGCATTTGTCCATTCAACGAACCCTGTTGCTGCGCCAACTGCTTCATTTGTTCGAGCATCTCGCCAAAGCCTGACGCCGAGTTCGCGTTGTTCACGCGCTCCCGATCGCGCACGAGCGATGACAGCGCCTGATTGAGCGCCTGCGCCGCATCCCGCATCGCACTTTGCGCCTGCTCACTTCCGCCGGGCTGACCCGACGCGCTCATCGACTGCGTCGCCTGTTGCACCTTTTGCTGGGCGTCGGCCATGGATCGCTGTGAACGCTGCGACAGCAGCGCCGAGCCACGACCGGCTTGTTCCAGTCGTTCGGCCGCTTGCTGCACGCCTTGTTGCACCGCGCCCTGCTCGCCTTGCATACCCTGCGCCGAACCGCTCTGCTGCGCTTTGTCGGCCAGCTGCGACTGTTGACGCGCCAACTGGGCGGTTTCGTTGATCGCCTGATCGAGTTGTTGCGAAAGATCCTGCTTCCACGCGTCCACCTGCGCTTCACGCGCCGCCGCCAGTTGATCGGCGGCCCGGTCCATCGATTCGGCAGCACGCTGCGCCTGTTCAGCGGGCGTCCCCTGTGGCTGCCCGCCGGCGCCGGCCTGACCGCCCTGTTGTCCCGGACGCTGTCCTTGTTGTCCGGCCTGCGGTTGTCTCTGCTGTCCCTGCTGGCCCTGCTGTCCCTGCTGGCCCTGTTGTCCCTGCTGGCCCTGTTGTTGTTGCCCTTGCCGTTGTTGTTGGCCTGGCGGTTGTTGGCCCTGTGGAGGCGACGCTGCATCGCGCGCGGCGAGCTGCTCCGCGGCTTGGCGCATCGCTTCGCGTGCCGTCTGCATATCGGGCTGCGCTGCCTGCACCTTCTCCGATCCCGTCTGCGCGCCCTCCTTGCGCAACCGATCAGTCAGCGCCTTCACCTGGTCTTCAAGACGACGCGTCCGATCGGCCAGCTGATTCGCGTCCTGCCCCTGCGGCGACGGCGATTGCGACGGCGATTGCGACGGCGTCTTCGAGAGCGCCTCGGCCATGCGCCGATCAGCCGCCGCGACCTCTTTCGCTTCATCGCGCAGCGTTTCCATCGCGCCTTCGAGCGCCGCACGTTTCAGCATCTCCGCCGACTTCTCGAGCTGCTCGCGCATCTGCTTCTGCTGCTCCGCGAGCTGCTCCAGCGATTGCCGCACTTCACTCCCGCTCAATCGATCGGCCGATTGCTCAAGTTGCGCCAACTTCTGCTGCATCTCCGGCGTCATCGCGTCGCGCAGCATGCGCTGCAGTTCATCGAATCGCTGCTTCAGCGGATCGTCCATCGCACCCGCATCGGACAAACGCTGCTCAAGCTCTCTGGCACCATCCTTGAGCGCCTCAACCCGTGATCCAAGGTCACGCTGCTGTTGCGCAATCGCGCGCATTTTTTCTGCCGACTCAAACGACATCGCGCGCCCTTTCGCGCCGTCTTGCGGCGAGGCAGCACTCGACGACGAACTCGACGACGAACTCGATGCGTCACGAGGGCCTGACTGCAGATCACGCGACCGCGAGGCATCGCTCGTGCTCTGCTGCAACGCTTTCTCCGCAGCGGCGATGGCCGACGCGCGCGACATCAACGAATCGGCCAGCGCACGCGCAAGGGTGCGCTGCTCTTCGGCGGTGGGCACGCGCAGCACGAGACGACGGCTTTGCGCCGTCTGCCGCCACGGCGACGCATCCGTTGCCTGCGCCACAATCACCAGGCGATCGCCCGCCGCCAGTTTGCGCTCGGTGAACCCCACGTCGTAGACACCATCCCACATCGGTGCGTCGACGGTACCCAGTGACACACGCGCCGGCGCATCACGTGTACCGTCGGCGCGCTCGGTGGAAATCGTGAGCGACATCTGCGCGAGTCCATGATCGTCGCGCGCCGCGATTGCGAGCGTGACCCCACCCTGCGTGCTGATCGTCGTGTCGGACATCGGTGCGAGAATGCTTACCTCGGGCGACTCGTCGGCAATCATACCCACCGCGAGGGTGCCTGGGAGTTCAACGGGTAGCGCGGAACCATCGCCGCGAGGCGTGGCATCGGCCGACCACTGCCATTGCGCGTCTGACTGCACCATGACCCGCGCACTGATGGCCGACGTACCAAGCGCTTCAAACGCGACCGTGTCGACCAGCGTCCGCAGCGAGACGTTGCGCGCGCCGGAGTACACCGCGGCTCGCACGCGCAGCTCGGTGCCGCGTGGCACGCGCAGGACATTGCCCATCTCGAGCGTTTCGGCGGCTCGCCCAAGATACGCGGGATAGATCGCTTCGATCTGGACGTCACCAATCCAGCCGCGATCGCCCACCGTCACCGTTTGCTCAAGCACCGGTGCGCGTCCGTCGTCGACCCGCACCGTGAGCGGCGCCCGCACCGGCCCGAGTTCGAGCAGCGCGAGCGACGTGACCGGATCAACGGCCAGGATTTCATCGCGCCACGCCGACCCCTCGGCACGCACCGACACCGTGACCTGCGAGCGCCCCACAGCGCGCACACGCACGGTCAGCGGCATCCCGCGCGGCATTTCGTCACGCAGTCCGTCAAACGCCAGCGCTGGCAACAGGAGTCCACGCCACGCGTTGATCGGGTGCCGCATGGCTGCGAACCCGTCCTGCGCACGCCATGACGAGACCACGAGAAAGGCCAACGCGAACACCGATGCCGTCACACCGATCAACACGGCGCGCGAGAGTTGCCGCCGACGACGGGGCATCAGTACCGCGTCGTGCCCAAGCAGCCGTTCCACATCGGCCGCTGCTCGCGCACCAAGCGCACCCGTGGCCGATACTTCGATCGCGCCGCGCAACGCACCAGCGCGCAAACCGCGCTCATTTTCGATACCGTGCGCCACATCGGACGGTGCGGCCACACGCCGCGATGCCAAACGAAAAGCGAGCACACCCACAGCGCCCACCGCCGCCCATACCATGAGCGGCACACCGCGCGGCCAGGCGAGGTAGCGGCCATCGGCGAGCAGCCAAGCGCCCAGCGCCACCCCCGTCACAGCGATCGCCACGGCCATCGTCACGTGACTCAGGCGTGCCCGTGAGCCGAGCGCCCGGGATTCGCGATCGACGCGCTCGGCCAATGCCGGCGTGCGGGATGTACTCACGGAGTCACCCGACTGGTCACAGCGTACATGAACAGATTCACGCCCATGCGCAACGCGCGTTCGTGCAGCTCCGGCGGATCGCCGGGGTGCGTGCCCACGTCTTCCCAACCATTGCCGAGATCGCTCGACACGCTGTAAAAAAGCGACAGCCGACCGCCGATGTAGATGCCAAGTCCCTGCGCCGGTTTGCCGTCGTGCTCGTGCACCTTGGGCAAACCGTTGGGAAAGTCGTACACCATGTGATAGACCGGATGCGACGACGGCACCTCAACGAGCGGCCGATCGGGAAACACGCGGGCGATTTCGCGGCGGAAAGTCTCGTCGAGGCCGTAGTTGTCGTCGACATGGAGAAACCCGCCGCGCGTGAGATACTGACGCAGAGCCACCACCTCGGCGTCGGTCAACTTCATCTCGCCATGACCGGTGGCGTGCACGAACGGATAGGACGCCAACGACTCGTCGGTGAGTCGCACTTTGGCTTCGGTCCGCTCGATGGGGAGCTGCGTTCTCGCCGCCACGGCCGCGATGAGATTCGGCAAGCTCGAGGGATTCGCGTACCAGTCGCCGCCCCCATCGTACTGCAGTCGTGCGATCGCGAGTCTCGGCGCGGCGGCACCAATGGCGACACACGTGTCAGCATCGATCGCGCGATCGCCCGCCGCGCGCGGCCCAGTCACCACGATGGCGTCGGCCGCCCCCGCGCGAACGGAGGCAAGCAGCAACAGCACGGCGCCAAGTACCGATATCGGCCACCAGACAATCTTGCGATCATGTGTCATGCGCCAACCGGTAGGCAAGGTTTCGCGGCACACCATCGCGCTCCATGAGCATCGTCATCACGGCGCGCGGGGCGAGCCCATCGGCGAGGAGCGCGCGTGCGGTTTCGCGCAGCGTGTCTTCGGTGGGGGGAACGGTCTCGGGGGCAGCGGCGAGCACAATCACAATCTCGCCCCGAGGTGCAGACTCGCTGTAATACGCGGCAAGTGTCTCGAGCGTTCCGCGCCGGAACTCCTCGAATCGTTTGGTGAGTTCGCGGGCGACCACGGCGTGTCGCTCAGCGCCCGCAACCAACGCGAGTTCGTGCAACGTATCCGCGACGCGTCCGGGCGCCTCATACAGAACCACGCTGTGTGGGCACGCGGCCGCCCAGCGCATCATCGCCTCGCGCTCCTTCCCCTTGCGAGGCAAAAATCCGAGAATCGTGCAGGGATGGGCCGGCAATCCGGAGCCCACGAGCGCCGCCAGCGCCGCCGAGGCACCCGGCACGGGCACCACGCGTCCCGTGGCGTCCGCCACCGCGCTCACGAGACGCTGTCCCGGATCCGAGACGAGCGGTGTGCCCGCATCACTGATCAAGGCAAGGGCCGCCCCCTCACGCAATTGCGCGAGGACCAATGGCACCATTTTCGCTTCGTTGTGCTCGTGCAGCGCGACGGTGGGCGTGCGGATGCCGTAACGCGCCAGCAGGGTGTGCGCGTGACGTGTGTCTTCGCACAGAACACGGTCCACGGCCTGCAGCACGCGCAACGCACGCAACGAGACATCCCCGAGATGGCCGATGGGTGTGCTCACCACATAGAGCACACCCGCTTCGACCGCCTCGGGGAACATGCGGGACGCCGCTTCCGCTGCGGTGTACGCAGCGTCGTCGGAACCCGGAAGCTCCGTCACACGTCGATCAGTCGGCGTGCTGCGCGAACTTGGCCTCGATCGCCGGACGCGGCACGGCCCCAACCACCTGGTCTACCAACTTGCCGTTCTTGAAGAACAAAATGGTGGGAATGGAGCGCACGTTGAACTTCATGGCGGTCTGTTGGTTGGAATCGACGTCGAGCTTGGCCACTTTAACCTTGCCGTCGTAGTCAACGGCCAGCTGCTCCACCATCGGTGCGATCATGCGACACGGTGCGCACCACGTGGCCCAGAAGTCTACCATCGCCAGTCCATCATGCCCTTCGATTTCGGTGGCGAAGTTTTCGTCGGTTACTGCAAGCGCGTTGGCCATACATGCTCCTTAAGGTGTCCGGAATCGCCCGCAGCAAGTGCTTGCGCCGGTGGTCAGGATTAGAATTGTGCAGACCCATTCACGACACGCTTGCCATGACTGAATCTCTTCGCCGCGGTACCCGCATTGCCCACATCGGCATCGCTGTACGTGCCCTCGACGACGTGCTGCCCTTCTACCGTGATGTCCTGGGACTGCCCGACGTTCCACTCGACGACGCCGACGGTGCCGCCATTGCAGGCTTGGCCGCCGGTGAATCGCTGGTGGAACTGCTCGAACCCGGCACCGACGATTCTCCGATCGGGAAGTTCGTCGCCCGGCGCGGGCCGGGCATCCATCACGTCTGCTTTGCAGTCGACGACCTCGATGGAACGCTCGACCGGTGCCGGGCCGCCGGAGTCCGACTCATCGACGACACCCCTCGCGTGGGAGCGGAAGGCAAACGCATCGCGTTTCTCCATCCATCGGCCACAGGCGGCGTGCTCATCGAATTGACTGAATACTAGCCACCGCTCGCGTGGAGGCCAGCAACCCGTCGTATGTGACCTATCGGACTTGGCGCGGGTTAGTTCCCGTGGGCACGGGCGACCGCGTGATCTGCCTCCCGTATCGGCCGCGTCGCCGCGTTATCGCGTCACGGCGTCAGCGACAGAAGTCGCTCAGCGGTGCCATATCGACGATCTCCACAAACCACCGACCGGACGGGCCCAGAATGGTGGTGAACGTGGTCGTGGCCTGGGCCTGTTTGTCGCGCAGCTGCACCTGGAAATCCTGCTTGCCACCAGCCAACAGGCGCGGGCGATCCTCGACAAAACCCCAGGAGAGGTGGTCGAGCTTGCACTGGATGATGATAAGCCGCTTCTCGAGTTCCTCACGCTCCATCTGCTCCCGCGCGGGGCCCTTTACCGTGCCCCACACGGCCGACATCGTCTGGAGATCCTGCGCCTTGACCGCACGCATGAACACTTCAACAGCCTCTTTCGCCGACGCCGCACCTGAAGTGCCACCCGGCAGCGCAGCACGAGAGGGCGCTGAACCGGCCTCCGAGCCCGACCGTCCACTTGAGCATCCGCTCATTGTCAAGGCCAGTATCACGAAACCTGCCATTACGTCACGCTTGCGCACTGCTTCCTCCTTCGCTGCATTAGCTGCATGAATACCGATCGAGTTCCCGATCCGATCATGAACCCGAACATCAGAGATATGAAAGGTACCTGGAATCGCGACCTGCCCGCACTGCGACTCTTCGTGAACATCGACCATGTGGCCACGCTACGACAGGCCCGCCGTGGATTGGAACCGGATCCCGTTGAGGCCGCGCTGCTCTGCGAGCGGGCGGGAGCCGACGGTATCACGGCACACTTGCGCGAGGATCGGCGCCATATTCAGGACGACGACATTCACCGTCTGGCCGCTTCGATTACCACCCCACTCAACCTCGAGTGTGCCGCTCTCGACGAGATGCTCGATCTGGCCGAACGGCTGCGTCCGCAGGAGGTCACCCTGGTGCCCGAACGACGACAGGAAGTGACCACAGAAGGAGGACTGGATGTTGTCCGAAACGTCACACTGCTGGCACAGGCGGTGTCGCGCCTGAAACGTGCGGGGGTACGCAGTAGTCTCTTCATTGACCCCGATCCAGTCGCGATTCGCGGGGCCCACGATCTGGGCGCCGATGCGATCGAACTGCACACGGGCACCTATTCCCACCATCCGGATGAACCGGCCACAGTGCGTGCACTCCGCGAAGCCACTGATCTGGGGCGCTCACTTGGGCTCGCGGTACATGCCGGACACGGTCTGACCGCCCGGAACGTCGGCCCGATCGCGGCGATTGTGGGGATTGAAGAGCTCAACATCGGACATTCCATCATCGGCCGCGCGGTGTTTGTCGGGCTGGCGGAGGCCGTTCGTGAGGTACGCGTCGCCATGGATCTCGCCCGTTCCCCATCGACATGAACACTCCACCAGCGTTGCTCGGCTTCTTTCGTCAGGAAGCCACCGAGTATCTCGACCGCCTCGACCAGCTCCTGGCCGGTGACGAGCTTATCGCGCCGGATGGCGCGTCGTTCCTCGCGCAGGCACGGGCGCTTCGCGGTGCCGCGAGCATGACGCGGCTTAGCGGCCTGCCGGAGCTCGCCTCAACGATGGAACGCATCGCCGGTGGACTCCGTGACGGCGAACTGCGGTGGGATCAGCGGCTGCACTTTGCGGTCCGCGGCGCCCTGGTCGAACTGCGCGCCCTTGTGAACAAATCGGACCGATGGACGGACGGCGCGCAACGGCAGGCGCGCACGCACTCCGTGGCGCTGGCCGCCGTGGCCGCCGGATATCTCGCGTCGCTCTCACCGGCCGCCTCACCCGCCTCTCCCGTCGTCCCGATTGCGCGTCTGTTTCCCGACGACGGCGCGCCCGGCCTGGTTGAACGCAACCCCAATCCGCCACTCACGCTGGCCGAACGCTTTCGGTCGGATATGGTGGCGGCCGCCGATGGCGTGGCGCGCGAAAGCGCCAACTTGGCCACCGGTGAACGTGGTCCGCAGCAGCTGGCGCTGACCGACGCGCTCCGACGCGCGTTGCTGGGGTTGTCCGATGTCGCCGAAAGTTATGGCGCAACGTCCATCGCCACACTCGCCGTGCGCATGGCGCGCTCGGCGATGGAGCACGCGCCGGAGCGCATCGCGATTCAGTCATTCGCGCATTTGCTCATGGACCGCGAACTCACCGAGCAGGAGCTCGCGGCGCGCGTGCGTGACCGGTCGACCACGTGGCCCGGCACGGACGCCGTGCGCGGGGTGACGCCGCGGGCGCGGACACCTGTCGCGCCTGCGGCCATCACGGCTCCGGCCATCGCGTCGGCGGCCATGACGGCCGCGATCCCGCGAATGATTCCTTCGGCGGTACCGCCAGCGTTCGTGCCGGAGAGCACGCCGACACGCGCGTTCATCCCGGAAGATGTTAACGGGATCGTCGCTGTCGAATCATTGCTGTACGACGGGTCCGGCGCGCTTGCCCGCGCGCGCGTCGTACGCGATGAATTGCGCCTGGCGTGGCAACGCGCCGGCGGCACCTCGCTCGACCCCACGGCGGCCGCGCTCCTCGATGAGCTCAGCGACCTGCTCGATCTTGCCGTGGCTCGTTAGTATCAGGTTGTGAAACTCGACTGGAAAGTTGCGCTTGGCTTCGCGGTCAGCGCGGTACTGTTGTGGCTGGCCCTTCGAGCGGTGCCGCTTGGCGACATCGCCGGTGTGTTGCGTGCGTCCAATCCGTGGTTGTTCGCGTTGAGCGCGTTCGTCGC
>Ga0105045_10003017_pt1 | contig 14327 bp, 8 predicted proteins | sample MAT02_FD_78089 | JGI IMG/M metagenome (GOLD analysis project Ga0105045, IMG submission 78089) | Freshwater microbial communities from Lake Fryxell liftoff mats and glacier meltwater in Antarctica - MAT-02 (megahit assembly) | ecosystem: Environmental > Aquatic > Freshwater > Ice > Liftoff...
CTGGGGCGCGTGCGCGCTTGTCGGCGCGGACCCAACCCAAAGCCCGGCAGCCTCCTACCCCGTCACGTAGGCCAGTATCGCGTCGGCTACTTTAGCCGTCGGATTCTTGAATTGCATGCCAGTTCTGAAGCCGCCCATTTTGCCGCTCAACATGCTGTAAACCACAACTGCGGATACGTCAACGGTGAATTCGGCGCCGCCGCCCAGCGGCAACTGGAACGACAACGCGCAGGATGTGCCCTGCTTCAGGCAAGTGTCTATCGTGATGCCCACCCCCTCATTGCTGATGTCGAACGGACGCGCCTCAAATGCGGGCTGACCATTGAGTAAAACAGTTACCGGTCTGAAAAATCGCCTGCGGCTTTGTGCGCGGCGCCCTTCTGCGGAGTCCAGACTTTTGAACATGCCGCGACTGTAGAAGTCGCGGCGCCGTCGCGGAATCGGGCCAATACCCTAGGCGCTTGCGGAAAACACCCGACCCGCATCAGGCTCGCGACTTCCTACCCGCATCCCGGCAAAGCCTGACCCGGGTGTTTTCTGCGCCGGGCTAGGGCATTCTCCTGATAGTGGGGCACCGCCGAAGCTTTTACAGTGGACTCGTCTGCCGACAACCCGGATCGCAGGGCTGGTGAATCGATCCCAGCCTCGCCCCCGTCAACAGCGAAAGGTCCCAATGCAAGCACCTGCCAAGCCCGAGAACGAACACTACCGCATCGCTACACTGCGCTCGCTCAACATCCTTGACACGGCTCCTGAAGAAAGCTTTGACCGGGTGACGCGTCTAGCAAAGCGGTTTTTCGGCGTGCCGATCGCCCTGATCAGCCTGGTCGACGCAGACCGTCAGTGGTTCAAGTCATGTATCGGCCTGCCTGCCAGCGAAACCCCGCGCGACGTGTCGTTCTGCGGCCATGCCATCCTGGGCGACGGGATCCTGATGGTGCCCGATGCCCTGGCGGATATCCGCTTCCATGACAACCCGCTGGTGGCAGCGGACCCGAGCATTCGCTTTTACGCCGGTTGTCCGTTGACCGTGCCCAATGGCAGCAAGCTGGGAACCTTGTGCCTGATCGATGTCGTACCCCGCAACCTGGACCAGGATGAACTCAAACTGCTGCATGACCTGGCTGCCATGGCCGAGCAGGCAATCGCCGCCGTTCAGATGGCGACCCTGGACGAACTCACGCTGATTTCCAACCGGCGCGGCTTCAAGGCGCTGGCGCAGAACGCACTGGCGGTCTGCAAGCGGCTCGACAAGCCCGCAGCACTGCTGTTCTTTGACCTGAATGACTTCAAGCAGATCAACGACAAGTTCGGACATGCCGAGGGAGACCGCGCACTGACGACGTTTTCTGCGCTGCTGCGCGCCATCTTTCGCGAAAGTGATGTGATCGGACGGCTTGGCGGCGATCAATTCGTCGTATTGCTTGCCAACGTCAACGATGCCCAGGCATCCGAAGCGATCGCCCGCCTTGAGCATGCGCTCGACGACAGAAACCACGTGGCGCAGCGCGGTTACGACATTCGCTTCAGTGTCGGGCAGGTGGCGTACCACGTGGCCAGCCATCCTTACATCGCCGAGCTGATCGCCCAGGCGGACCAGGCCATGCACCAGAACAAGCGGTTGCGCAAGGCTGCTCGGGCTGTGGCGGCCTGAAGCCCGCGGGCGAATTTGCAATTTGATGCCCGTGGTAGCAGCCATGGGCGACGCCGTTGCCACTGCGGGGCAGCGGGTCAACCATAGGCAAGCGACACAGGCGACAGAGGCGACATGAAACCCCACTTTAGTCCGATCCGCCTGTTCGCCGAGGTTCTCGTCATCGTGGCACTGGCCCAGGTCGCCATCACGCTGGGTCTGCCTCTGCTCGGCCTGGGGAATGGCGGGTTGCGCAGCACGCTGCTGGGTGCCGCGTTGCTGACACTGCTGGCCGGCCCCGCCGTTTATTGGCGCTGCATGGCCGCTGCCAGGCATTCGCCTCCGAAGGCAAGGGGCGAGGCCGCCCACAGCACCACTGGTGGCGGTGTGCGCATGGCGGTGGCACTGACGGCCGCCGCGCAGCTGCTGGGCCTGGCGGCAACCGCGGCCACCGTCGTCTGGCAGCAGCGCGCTCTGGACGACACAGCGCGTGCCAGGTTCGAGCGCGGCGCCGAGCGCATCGAGGCCGAGGTCAAGCGCCGCTTTGCGCTGCCAATTTCCGGCCTACGCGGCGCGCGCGGCATGTACGCCGGCGGCACGGCGATCGACGAGACTTCGTTTCGCGGCTACGTCGAGTCGCGCGATCTGCCGCGCAAGTTTCCCGGCGTGCGCGGCTTCGGCTTCATCGAGCGCGTGTTGCGTGGCGATGTCGCGGCCTTCAGCGCCACAGTGCAGGCGAATGAGCCGGGCTTCGCCGTGCGCAGCAGCGGCGATGCGCCCGACCTGTACATCATCAAGCACATCGAGCCGATGGCCACCAATCACGCCGCCTGGGGCTACGACATCGGCCAGGAAGCGGTGCTGCGCGAGGCGGCCGAACGCGCCGTCCACAGCGGCGAGCCCGCACTCAGCGGCCGCATCTCGCTGGTGCAAGACGGCAAACAAGGGCCGGGCTTTCTCTACCTCCTGCCGGTCTTCCGGCGCGGCACCGACCCCACCACACCGCAGCAGCGCCAAAGCGCGCTGGTCGGCCTGCTCTACGTGCCGATCGTCGCGGCCGAGCTGGTGGGCGACGTGCTCGCGGTCGCCGATGACACTCTGGACTTCGCGCTCTTCGACGGCGACGCCACGCCGGCCAGCCAGCTGTTGTTTGACGCCGACCACCACCTCGCCGCTGCGAGCGGTGCGGTGACGGCAGCCGATTTCGCCCGCCGCCAGTTCGAGTTGTCGCGCAGTTTCACGGTGGGCGGGCGCACGCTGGCGCTGCGCGTGAGCACGACGCCGGCCTTCGATGCCGCGATTGATCGCTCCAGCCTCGCCGCCCTGGCGATCGGCGGCGCGCTGGCCAGTTGCCTGATGGCGCTGGCCGTGTGGCTGCTGGCCGTGGGGCGGGTGCGCGCGCAAAACCAGGCCCGACGCATGACGACCGACCTTGATCGCCTGGCACGCGTGGTGCGGCACACCTCCAACGCTGTGGTCATCACTGACACCGCGCGCCGCATCACCTGGGTGAATGCGGGTTTCGAGCGCATCACCGGCTACAGCGCAGCCGAGGCATTGGGCCGATCCCCGGGGCAACTGCTGCAGACGGAGTCCACCGACTCGGCCACCGTGGCGCGCCTGCGCGAGACGCTGGATGCGCGACAGCCGTTCAGCGGCGAAATTCTCAACCGCAGCAAGAGTGGGCAGATGTACTGGCTGTCGCTGGAAATACAGCCGATGCACGACGACGCCGGCATCTTCATCGGCTTCATGGCGATAGAGCTCGACATCACCGAGCGCAAGCAGGCCGATGCCGAAGTAGTGCGCGCGCAGGGCGTGCTGCGCGGCTCGATCGATGCCATCGACGCGGCCTTCGTGCTGTTTGACCCGGACGACCGGCTGGTGCTGTGCAACGACAGGTACCGCGAGATCTACCCGGGCGTGGCCGGGCTGATGGTGCCCGGCGTGCGCTTCGAGGACCTGGTGCGTGCCGGTGCGCAGCGCGGCGACTACGCCGCCGCGGTGGGCCGGGTCGAGGAATGGGTGGCCGAGCGCGTGGCCGCGCACCAGGCCGCGAACTCCAACGTGACTCAGCTGTTGTCCAATGGCCGCACCTTGCGCATCGTCGAGCGACGTACGGCCGATGGCCACATCGTGGGCTTTCGCATCGACATCACGGACTTCGTCAAGGCCACCGAAGCGGCCGAGGCAGCCTCGCGCTCGAAGAGCCAATTCCTGGCCAACATGAGCCACGAGATTCGCACGCCGATGAATGCCATCCTGGGCATGCTCAAGCTGCTGCAGAACACGCCGCTCAATGCGCGCCAGCTCGACTACACCAGCAAGACCGAAGGCGCGGCGCGCGCGCTCCTCGGGCTGCTCAACGACATCCTCGATTTCTCCAAGGTCGAAGCCGGCAAGATGGCGCTCGACCCGCGGCCATTCCGTCTGGACCGCCTGCTGCGCGATCTGTCGGTCATCCTGTCGGCCAACGTCAGCAGCAAGGACATCGAGGTGCTCTACGACATCGACCCGGCCCTGCCGCGCGCCCTGCTGGGCGACGACATGCGCCTGCAGCAGGTGCTCATCAACCTGGGCGGCAACGCCATCAAGTTCACCAGCGTCGGCCAGGTGGTGCTGCGCCTGCGCGCGCTCGAGCTGACCGACCACGACGTGCTGCTCGAAGTGGCGGTGCGCGACAGCGGCATCGGCATCGCGCCCGAGAACCAGGGCCACATCTTCAGCGGCTTCTCGCAGGCCGAGGCCTCAACCACGCGCCGCTTCGGCGGCACCGGCCTGGGGTTGGCCATCTGCCAGCGCCTGGTCGGCCTGATGGGCGGCGAGCTGCGGCTGGACAGCGTGCTCGGTGAGGGCAGCACCTTCCACTTCCAGCTGCGCCTGCCGCTGGCCGAGGTGGCGGACAATGGGTTGGCCGATGGGTTGGCCGATGGGTTGGCCGATGGGTTGGCCGATGCGCCGCAGGCCCCGACAGCGCCCGGCATGGGCGAGCTGCAGACGTTGATCGTGGACGACAACGCCAGCGCGCGCGAACTGCTCGCCAACATGGTGGTCTCGCTCGGCTGGCAGGCCGACGTGGCGGCCAGCGGAGTCGAGGCTATTCGCCTGGCCGAAGCCCGCGCCGCCGCCGGCAGCACCTACCAGGTCGTCTTCGTCGACTGGCAGATGCCCGGCCTGGACGGCTGGGAAACCAGCCAGCGGCTGCGCCAGATGCCGTGCGTAGCCGACAGCTCGCTGGTGGTCATGGTCACCGCCCACGGCCGCGAAATGCTGGCCCAGCGCAGCGTGCAGGAGCAATCCATGTTGAACGGCTTCCTGGTCAAGCCGGTGACCGCTTCGATGCTGTTCGACGCGGTGGCCGACGCACGCATCGCGCTGGCCCACCCCGAACTCCTGAACCGGCCGGCGCTGGCCCGCACCCAGCGCCTCGCCGGCATGCGTCTGCTGGTGGTGGAAGACAACGCGAACAACCAGCAAGTGGCGCAGGAACTGCTCGAAGATGAAGGTGCCGCCGTCACGCTGGCGGACAACGGTGAGCTTGGCGTGGCCGCAGTGGCCGCAGCCGACCCGCCCTTCGACGCCGTGCTGATGGACCTGCAGATGCCGGTGATGGATGGCTACACCGCAGCAGCCCAGATCCGCCACCAGCTCGGGCTGGCCGTGCTACCGATCATCGCCATGACGGCCAACGCCATGGCGTCGGACCGCGAGGCCTGCCTGGCCGCAGGCATGAACGAGCACGTCGGCAAGCCCTTTGACCTGAACCACCTGGTGGACCTGCTGCTGCGTTGCACCGGCCGCTCGGGCGTGCCGGGCGTGCCGAAGGCGCCTGACGCAGCGCCCGCAGCTGGCCTGCCGCAAGAACTGCTGGCGAAGGCCACACACAGCCGCATCGATCTGGCCGGCGCGCTCGAGCGAATGGGTGGCAACAGCGGGGTGTACCAACGTTTGCTGGGGTCATTCGCCAAGGACCTGAAAGCTATGCCCAGGCAACTCGACGCGTTGTTGCAGAGCGGCCAGCGTGTCGATGCCAGCCGACTGATGCACACCATCAAGGGCCTGGCCGGCACACTTGGCGTGAAGCGATTGGCCGAGGTGGCCAACGGCGCCGAGAGTGCGCTGCTCGGCAGCGAGACGCCGGGCCAACATGCGGCGCTGGCCGAAGCCTTGCACGCTGCGACGTCGGCCGCGCTGCAGGCCATTGCATCACTCTCGGGCGCCTTGCAGCAGGCGAGCCAGGCGACGGCGACCGCAGCCGATACCGCCAACGCCAACGCCAATGCCAACGACCAGACCAGAGCCCAAGACCTGGGCGATGCACTGCGCGAGCTGATGGGCCTGCTGCGCAGCGCCGACATGCGCGCCCTCGACGTATTCGAGGAACTGCAGAAAACCCACGCCGCGCAACTGCAAACCGCCCTGCAACCGCTGGACGACGCGATGGCCGCACTCGACTTCGAGCGCGCTCTTGCGCAATGCCGAGCCTTGACCGAGCAGATCGAAAGATGACAGTGCCCACAGACCCCATTGCGCCTGCCATGGCCAGCGCACTCGACACGCCCCAGGCCCGCCCCTGCCTGCTGCTGGTGGACGACCAGCCGATCAACATCCAGGTGCTCTACCGCATCTTCTCGCCCGACTACCGCGTGCTGATGGCCACCAGCGGCGCCAAGGCGCTCGAATTGTGCCGCGACGACCCGCCCGACCTGATGCTGCTCGACGTGGTGATGCCCGGGATGGATGGCTACGAAGTCTGCCGCCGCCTCAAGAGCGAGGAAGCCACGCGCAACATCCCGGTCATCTTCGTCACCGCCCACAACGATGCCACAGAAGAGACGAAGGGCTTCGAAGTTGGCGCGGTCGACTTCATCGCCAAGCCGGTCAACCTGGCCACCGTGCGGGCGCGTGTCAAGACCCACATCACGCTCAAGCACCAATCTGATCTGCTGCGCAAGATGGTCTTCATCGACGGCCTGACGGGCGTCTTCAACCGACGCTGCTTCGACGAGCAGCTCAGCGCCGAGTGGCGCCGCGCGGCACGCAATGCGACGTCGCTCGGCCTGCTGATGCTCGATATCGATCACTTCAAGCGCTACAACGACCATTACGGCCACCAGCAGGGCGACGACACCTTGCGCCAGGTGGCCAACGCCATCAAGGCGTGCCTGCTGCGCCCGGGTGACCTGGCGGCCCGTTATGGTGGCGAAGAATTTGCCTGCATTTTGCCGGGCACCGATTTCGAGGGCGCGCTGGGTGTTGCCGAGCGCATCGAACATGTGGTGCGCAGCCTGCAGATTGCGCACGCCGACTCCGACACCGCTGCGGTCGTCACCCTGAGCATCGGCGTGGCCCTGGGCAAACCCGGGCGCGACGCCGACCCCAGCGCGCTGCTGGCACTCGCCGATGCGCAGCTTTATCGCGCCAAGCACAGCGGCCGCGGCTGCGTGCGCGCCGCAGTGCTGGGCGCAGGCGCCGCAGTGCTGGGCGCAGGCGCCGAAGTGATGGCGCCATGACCGGCAGCGGTACATGGACAGCTTGAGGGCGATGGGTTCGTCGTGTCGTTTGCGAACGCGAACGATGCCACAGCGGGCGCATCCAGGTGGAGTCGTTGCTGGCCTGGGGACCATCTCCTACTTCACGCCGCTGTGGACAAAATGCACGGATGTGCGCTGGTTGACCTGGAGACCTTTTTCCTCGCCCACCGGCACCACCATGCTGGCGCACCACCAGGGCGGTTTGCTGGACCAGTCCAAACTGGCCGGATCGCTGGCGATCAGCGGGCAAACCGTCGGTCGTTACATCGACTTGTTGTGTGACTTGATGTTGGTGCGCCGCCTGCCTGCCTGGAGCGGCAATGGGGGCAAGCGGCTGGTGCGCGCGCCCAAGGTGTACGGGCGCGACAGTGGCCTCGTCCACGCGTTGCTGGGCGCAGCGCCGCAGGCGCAAGCCAATTTTCGCCGCACCAGCCATGGAGCCGAGGCTGATTTGGTGCTGACCTTTCGCAGCGGTGAAACCTGGGTGCTGGAGATCAAGCGCTCATCGGCCCCCACGGTTTCCAGAGGCTACCACCTGGCAGCGGCCGACGTGCAGGCGACCCGCAAACTGCTGGTTGCCCCAGTAGACAACGCCTACCCCATAAAGGATGGAATCGAGGTCATGAGCCCCTTGGCGGCGGCCAGTCTGATCGCCAAAATGGTGCAGGTTTCGCAGAGGCAGCCGGTTTTGACGGACCGATCGTGAAACCCCTGCAGCCCTTCGTCAATAATCTTTCGCGCGCTGCCACGGCCGGGCAATAATTGTTGGTCGCCTGGGTCAAAATTGCGTCTGCGGCAACACGAATGGCAAAGCCCGGGAAAGACATGCAAGAGAACATCGCCTCCGCCCCGGACGTGGCAGTCACTGCACGCCGCGCCAAGCTGCCGGTGTGGCGGCGGCTGCGAGCGCCGATGCGACGCGACCGCCTGTCAGCAGGCATTATCCTGTTCGCGCTGCTGATCATCACCGGCATGTGGGCGGTGATCGAGGCGTACATCGTGCGCGACCGCGACGACCGGATCGCCGAGGTGATGCGCGAGAACGCCAATCTGGCGCGCGCCTTCGAAGAGCACACCGTACGCACCCTGGATTACATCGACGCAACCCTGCTCGCGCTGAAGGATCGTTACGAAGCGGAGGGCGCGAAGGTCGACCTGCCGGCTTTTTACCGGCAAATGCGGCCCAATCCGGCGGTTTTGATCAATGCCGCCATAACCGACGCGAGCGGGCAGATCATCCTCAGTGCCGTGCCGGCCCAGAGCGTGTCCTTTGCTGACCGCGAGCATTTCAAGGTGCATCTGTCGGGACCGGATAGCGGCCTGTTCTTTATCAGCAAGCCGGTGCTCGACCGTATCAGCAAGCAATGGTCGATCGTCACAACCCGGCGGGCCAATAACGAGGAAGGCAAACTGGTCGGCGTCGTTGCGGCGTCTATCGACCCGAAATATTTCTCGGGCTTTTATCGCGACGTTTACCGTGACACGGGCAACGTTGTCACGTTGGTCGGCACCGACGGCATCGTGCGTGCGCGCCTCGCCGCCGATTCGGCCGATCTTGGCCAGGATATCTCCCGGGGCAGCGCCTTCCAGCGCATGATGGCCTCGTCCGTCGAACCATCAGCCGCGGCGGTCACGTACATCGGCAGTTCTGCGGTCGACGGCATTGAGGGCGTGTATGCGGCGCGCCGCATAAGCGGCTATCCGCTGCTGGTGTTTGTCGGTACCCCCGTAACGGAAGTACTGGCCCCAGAGGTCGCCCGAACCCGCAACTATCGCCTTGCCGCGACCGGCGCAAGCGTGCTCATCGGCTTTTTCGCTGTCACACTGGTGTCGTTCAGCCGCCGCCGTAGCGAGTCGGCACGGGCACTGCACAGCGCCTCCGATTTGCTCGAGCGCACCGGTGCGATTGCACGGGTTGGCGGTTGGGAGCTCGATTTGCGCACGCAAGTGTTGTCCTGGTCCGGGCAGACCTGCCGCATCCACGAGGTCGATCCGCCGGTCGCGCCGGCGCTCGCACAGGCGATTGCCTTTTACGCACCCGAAGCGCGACCGGTAATCGCGGCGGCGGTGCGTGCGGGCATCGAACAGGGGACTCCGTGGGACCTGGAGCTGCCCCTCATCACCGCCAAGGGCCGCCGCATCTGGACGCACAGCCAGGGGAGTGTGGTATTCCAGCACGGCGAGGCGGTCACACTGGTCGGTGCCTTCCAGGATATTACCGGGCGCAAGACGGCGGATCTGCGCGAGGCCACCCGCAGCCTGACAATGAGCGCGCTGGCCAATGGCGCGCCGCTAGCCGAGGTGCTCACCACTCTGGTGCTTGGCGCCGAGGCCGAGCATCCGGGCACGCTCGGTAGCGTGTTGCTGCTCGATGCGGCGGGCACCCACTTGCTGACCGGCGCGGCGCCCAGCCTGCCGGCGTTCTACAACGAGGCCGTTCACGGCGCTGCCATCGGCCCGGCAGTGGGCTCGTGCGGCACGGCCGCGTTCACGGGTGAACGGGTGCTGGTGACGGACATCCAGACCGATCCGCTGTGGACCGACTACAAGGCGCTGGCCACCCAGGCCGGGCTGGCCGCCTGCTGGTCGGAGCCGATTCGCGGCGCTCGCGGCCAGGTGGTCGGCACTTTCGCGTGTTACCACGCCCAGCCGTGCGCACCAAGCGAGGCCGAGATCGGCACCATCGTGGCCGCCGCGCAGTTGGCGGCGGTGGCGATCGAGCGCACGCAGGCGAACGAGGCGCTGCGCCGGGGCACCCAGTTGCTCGAAGCCTCGCAGTCCACCGCCAAGCTGGGTGGCTGGGAATTGGACCTCGGCAGCAAGCAACTTTTCTGGACGGCGGAGACCTACCGCATCCACGACACCTCGCCGGGGGAGTTCAACCCGACGGTGGATGCTGGCGTCGGCTATTTCCTGCCCGAGTCGCGCAAGATTTTCTCCGCAGCAATGCAGGCGGCGTTGGAGCGCGGGGAAGGTTACGACCTGGTGCTGGAAACCCTGACCGCCAACGGCCGCCGGATCGACGTGCGCACCACCTGCGCGGTGACGCTCCATGAGGGCCGCCCGGCCAAACTGACCGGGATTGTCCAGGACATCACCGAGCGCATGATGGCGGAATCCCAGCTCCGCCTGCTCGAAGTCAGTGTCGCGCAACTGAACGACGCCGTGATCATCACCCAAGCTGACTTGCCCGACGCCCCGGGTTCGCGGATCGCCTTTGTCAACGATGCGGCCGAGCGGCTGACCGGCTACACCCGCGCGGAGCTTGTCGGGCAGACGCCCCGGCTGTTTCAGGGCCCCAAGACTGATCGGGCCGAGTTGGACCGGATCGCTACGGCCTTACATCACAGAAAACCGGTTTTCGCCGAACTCATCAACTACACCAAGGCCGGCACCGAATACTGGATCGAGCTGAACATTACGCCCGTGCAGACGGCCGCAGGCGAGGCCACCCATTTTGTGGCGATCGAGCGCGACATCACCGGGCGCAAACAGGGGGAGGCTGAAATCCACCGGCTCAATGCCGAACTGGAGCAGCGCGTCCGTGACCGCACCGCCGAACTCCAGGCGGTCAACCAGGAACTCGAAGCCTTCTCCTACTCCGTCTCGCACGATCTGCGCGCGCCGCTGCGCCACCTCACGGGATTCGCCGAATTGCTGCAAAAGAACGCCCGCGCAAATCTCGACGACCAGGCCCGACGGCATCTCACCTTCATCTCGGAATCGGCCGTGCGGATGGGCCAGCTGATTGACGATCTGCTGGCCTTCTCGCGCTCGGGGCGCGCGGAGTTGCGCCAGGCACCGGTGAATCTCGACGCGATGGTGCAGCAAGTCATCCAGAGCTTGCACCCGGACACGCAGGGGCGGCCGATCTTCTGGCAAATTGCCCCCCTGCCGGGCGTCAACGCCGACGCGAATCTGCTGCGCATGGCGTTGACGAATCTCTTCTCCAACGCGCTCAAGTTCACCCGGTCGCGCGACGAGGCGACAATTCAGATGGGCTGCACAACGGAAAACGAGCATGAGCTCATCTTCTTCATCCGCGACAATGGCGAAGGCTTCGACATGCAGTATGTCGAGAAACTTTTCGGCGTGTTCCAGCGGCTGCACGCCACGGAAGACTTTGAAGGCACCGGCATCGGGCTGGCCAATGTGCGCCGCATCATCTCGCGCCACGGCGGCCGCACCTGGGCCGAGAGCGTGCTGGGCGAAGGCGCCACCTTCTATTTTTCACTGCCCAAATAGTGATGAATGTTGAAGTATTGAGCCATGAAAATAATCCCCGCCATCTTCGAGCAACAGGAAATCCGCCGCCTCTACGATGAGCCGACCGGGACCTGGTTTTTCGCCGTCGTGGACATCATTCAGGTGCGCACCCAGCAGACCGATTTCAAAAAAGCCAGGAAATACTGGAACAAGTTGAAGGAGCGCCTCGGCCAGGAAGGCAACCAGTCGGTGAAAGATTGTCACCGACTGAAATTGCCAGCCGCCGATGGCAAGAGCTACGCTACCGATGTCGCCACCGCCGAGACCCTGCTGCGTCTGGTCCAGAGTGTTCCGAGCCCCAAGGCCGAGCCGATCAAGCTTTGGCTGGCCAAGGTCGGCTACGAGCGGATGCAGGAGCTGGCCGATCCCGCCCTGGCCGTGGAACGCGCCCGCGAGACCTGGCAAAAGCACGGTCGCAGCGAAAAGTGGATTCAGCAGCGCATGACCGGCCAGGAAACCCGGAACAAACTCACCGATTACTGGGTTTTGCACGAGGTTTCCAAGGAGAAGGAATACGCCATTCTCACGAACATCATTCACCAGGAGTGGAGCGGCTTCAGCGTCCAGGCCCACAAAAACTGAAGGGCATCAAGACCCAGAACCTCCGCGATCACATGAGCGAGGCGGAACTCATCTTTACCGCCCTCGCCGAACTCTCCACGCGACAGATTGCCGAGACTACCATTGCCACCGGCCTGGTTGAAAATCAGGTCGCCGCGAAGACGGGCGGCTAAATCTCCAAACGCGCCCGCCTGGAACTCGAAGCCACGACTGGCCGGAAAATCGTGACCGGCGAAAATTTTCTGCCGCCGGTGGACGCCAAAAGTATCCGCAAGGCTCTCGATAAATAGTGCCCCGCCAGCCGCGCCCCAAGACTTAATCAACCGATAACGAGCTGATGGAAAGGGAGACGACATGAACCAAATCAAACGAATTTTGCTGGTGGAAGACGATCCAAAGGATGTGGAACTGACCCTCACCGCTCTCGAAGAATACCGACTCGCAAACGCGGTGGATGTCGTCCGCGACGGTGCCGAGGCCCTGGACTACCTGTTTCGCCGCAGGAAATTCCAGACGCGGGAAGGCGGCAACCCTGCGGTCGTCATCCTGGACCTCAAACTCCCCAAGGTCAGCGGCCTCGAGGTGTTGCGCCAGGTGAAAGGCGACGCGCAGTTGCGGCGGGTGCCCATCGTGGTGCTCACTTCGTCCCGCGAGCAACAGGACCTGATTGCCAGCTACCAACTCGGCGTGAACGCCTACGTGGTCAAACCGGTTGATTTCCACAAGTTCGTCGAGGCGGTCAAGACCCTGGGGGCCTTCTGGGTGGTCCTGAATGAAGCACCGCTGGTGGATCCGCAGCCCCCGCCAGAGGTGCCCGGAACGGGAGCATCCGCATGAAAACAGCGCTGCGCATCCTGCACCTGGAAGACGATCCGAAGGACGCCGAGTTGATTCGCGCGACGCTGGAGGCGGTCGGCTTTGCGCCCGAAATCATGGTGGTGCTGACGAAGGCCGACTACCTGGCCCAACTCGATCACGGCTGGGATCTCGTCCTGGCGGACTACAAACTGCCGCAGTTCGACGGCTTGCAGGCGCTGGCGTTGTTCAAAGAGCGCGGGCTCGACAGCCCGTTCATCCTCATCTCCGGCACCATCGGCGAGGAGACTGCTGTCGCCGCCTTGCATGCCGGCGCGAGCGACTACATCATGAAGAGCCATCTCGCGCGGCTCGGTACGGCCGTCGAACGCGAGCTGCGGGAAGCCGTTGAACGGCGCGCGCGTAGGGCCGCCGAGGAGCAGCTAAGCCTGAGCTCGGATCGGACGCGCCGCATCTTGCGTGCCGCCTCTGTGGGGCTGTGGGAATGGAATCTGTTGACCGACGCGGTGTATTTCTCGCCGGAGTGGAAGCGGCAACTCGGATTCGCCGATGACGAGCTCGCCAATCGTTTCGACGAATGGCAGAAGCGCGTCCAACCGGAGGACCTCGCGCGTGCACTGGCTGCGGTCGATGATTTTCGCAATGGCCGCGTGCCGCGTTTCAGCGTCGAAATTCGTATGCTCCATCGCGACGGCTCCTGGCGCTGGATCCTCGGTGAAGCTGACCTCGAACGCAACGAAAAGGGCGAGCCGGTGATGATGATGGGCAGCCACATCGATATCACCGCGCGCAAGCAGGCGGAATCCGTTTCACGTTACAACGAAGAGCGATACCGGCAACTCTTTGAGAAGAGCATGGACGCAGTCTTGCAGACAACGCCAGACGGGGAAATCTTGACGGTGAATCCCGCCGCTTGTGCGCTGTTTGCACTGACCGAGGAGGAAATTGTGCGTCGCGGGCGTGCTGGGATCGTCGATACCAGCGATCCGCGTCTGGCAGAGGTCTTGCAGGTTCTGTCTGAAACAGGAAGTGCAAGGGGCGAGATGCGAATGCGTCGGGGAGACGGGATTTTTTTTGATGCCGAAGTCAGCTCGAACACTTACCCGAACTCGCACGGCGGCAGGCTGACTAGCATCTTGATACGCGACATCACCGAGCGCAAGGAAGCCGAGGCAGCCCGAGCCTCCCTCGAAGCGCAACTGCGGGAGTCCCAGAAGATGGAGGCGATGGGCACCCTGGCGGGGGGAATTGCGCACGACTTCAACAACATCGTGGCGGTCATTCTGGGCAACGTAGGTCTTGCCAGCAAAGAGATCGGGACGGCGGATGATCGAGCCCGCTTGCGCGTGAACGAGATAGCCAAGGCTGCCGCGCGCGCCAGGAGCCTGATCGAGCAGATCCTGACGTTCAGCCGGCGCCAGCCACACAGCATGCAGCAAGTGAGCCTGCAGCCACTCGTGCACGAGGCACGCGCCCTGCTTCGGGCGACGCTTCCAGCGGCTGTGCAACTGCACCAC
>Ga0105045_10003018_pt1 | contig 14326 bp, 11 predicted proteins | sample MAT02_FD_78089 | JGI IMG/M metagenome (GOLD analysis project Ga0105045, IMG submission 78089) | Freshwater microbial communities from Lake Fryxell liftoff mats and glacier meltwater in Antarctica - MAT-02 (megahit assembly) | ecosystem: Environmental > Aquatic > Freshwater > Ice > Liftoff...
AGGCACCAACAGCGCGCGACAATGAAAATCCCGCACTGCTGATCCGCTCGGCCAACCGCCGCCTGTATGTTCTGGCCGATCCCGACCTTATCAACAATTTCGCTTTTGCTAGCCGCGAGCGCGCGCGCACGGCGCTTGCCGTGCTGGATATGGTGGCGGAGGACGCTGACGCTGGCGGCGTGGCGTTCGATGTGACGCTCAACGGCCTTGGCGGCAACGACAGCTTTCTGCGGCTCGCCTTTGTCCCGCCCTTCATCGGCATTACGCTGTGCCTGATCGCGGCGGGATCGTTCGCCATGTGGCAGGCGGCGGCGCGTTTCGGCCCGGCCCGGGTCCCGGCGCGCGCCATCCCCATATCCAAACTGGCGCTGATCGAAAGCAGCGCCGAATTGGTGACGCAAACTCATCGCGAGGCTGATGGCGCGGGGGCGTGGCTGCGCGGTCAGCGCGAGGCGCTGGCCCGTGCGCTCCACGCTCCCGCGCACCTCAGCGGCGATGCGCTCGACGAATGGCTCGACCGCCGCCGCCCGGCGCAGGAAGGGCGCGGGAGCTTTGCTTCGCTCGCCCGCCGTTTGCCGCTGGCGCGCAATTCCACCGAACTTTTGGCGCTCGCCCGCGCCCTCCACGACATCAGAAAGGATTTGCTGCGTGAGCATTGATACGATCGACGATGTGGCCAAACTCGGCGGCCAGCTTCGTACCGAGGTTGCCAAGGCGGTCGTCGGTCAGGACGCGCTGGTCGACATGATCAGCATCGCGCTGCTTGCAGGGGGTCACTGCCTGCTTGAAGGGCCGCCGGGGACTGCCAAAACGCTGATGGCGCAATGCTTTGCGCGTGCGGCCGGGCTGGGGTTTGGGCGGATTCAGTTCACCCCCGACCTGATGCCCGGCGACATATTGGGATCGAACCTGTTCAACTTCCAAACCTCGGCCTTCACCCTGACCAAGGGGCCGATTTTTACCGAGTTGCTGCTCGCCGACGAAATCAACCGCACCCCGCCCAAAACGCAGGCCGCGTTGCTGGAGGCGATGCAGGAGCGCCGCGTCACCATCAATGGCGAAACCCATACGCTCAGCCCGCGCTTTACCGTGCTCGCAACGCAAAACCCGATCGAACAACAGGGCGTATATCCGCTGCCTGAGGCGCAGCTTGACCGGTTTATGTTCAAACTGATCGTCGGCTATCCTGACGCGGCAGAAGAACGCCGCATCGTTGCTGAACATGGCGGACGGTTCAAGGCCCCGGCGGCAGGCGATTTTGGCGTCATGCAGATCGCCGATGCGGCAACCATCGCGGCGGCTATTGATGTCGTGTCAAAGGTACGGCTGGCCGATGAGATTATCGATTATATCGTCCGGCTGGTCCGTGCGACGCGCGCCACCGCCGATCTGGAATGCGGGGCCAGCCCCCGCGCCGCCAGCCTGCTCGCGCGCGCCGCCTGTGCCAGCGCGGCGCTGGACGGGCGCACCTATACCATCCCCGACGATGTCAAACGGCTCGCACCCAGTGTGCTGCGTCACCGCCTGATCCTGTCCCCGGCGGCCGAGATTGACGGGCGCAATATTGACACGGTGGTCGATGAACTGGTGACCGCAACCGAGGTACCGCGTTGATCCTGCCGACGCCCCGGGCAATTTTTCTGATGCTTGCCGGGGCACCGGTAGCGCTGGTGCTGGGGCTGATCCGGCCTGACCTGTGGTTGCTGGCGCTGGTCTGGATTGGCGTGCTGGCGGCGCTGCTGCTGATCGATGCGTTGGTGGCGACATCACCGCGCCGGATGACCGCCGCCATAACGGTGCCGCGTCAAGTAGGGGTCGGCGACCCGTTCGACCTGCGGGTCAATATATCGAGCGCGGATGGCCGTTGGCGGCCCCGGCGTATCAACCTTGCCCTTGCGGTTGATGCCCGGCTCGATGCCGCCGGGCGCCTTGCAGGCACCGGCTTCCCCATGGACACACCGGGCGGTGCTGGGCTGACCATGGTCAAAACATTCAGTGTGGCGGCGGCGCGGCGCGGTCTTGCGCGGATCGATGGGTTGTGGCTGCGCTGGCGCGGGCCGCTGGGCCTTGCCATCATTCAGCGCCGTTTCGCCGAACATCGCGAGATAGCCGTGGTGCCGTCCTTGCGCAGCGTGCGGGAGGAAGGACTGAAGCTGTTCCGCCGCGATGCGCAATTCGGCCTGCGCCAGCAGATGCTGGTCGGCGAGGGCAGCGAATATGAGGCGCTTGGTGAATATCGGTCGGGGATGGACCGGCGCAGTATCGATTGGACTGCCTCGGCGCGCCACGTAAAACTGCTGGCCAAGGAATATCGCATTGAACGCGATAACCGTCTGGTTATCGCCATCGACGCGGGCCGCACGATGAGCGAGCCGGTCGACGGCATGCCCCGGCTCGACCGTGCGGTATCGGCGGCGCTGCTGCTGTCCTATGTCGCGCTCAAGATGGAGGACCGGGTCAGCCTGTTTCACTTTGCCGCGCGGCCCGGCGGATCGACCCCGGTGCTGGCGCATGGCAGCGATTTCCCGCTGCTCCAACGCGCCGCCGCGAATATTGAATATGCGCATGAGGAAAGCAATTTCACGCTTGCGCTCGCCACCTTGGGATCGCAGCTTAACCGCCGCGCGTTGATCGTGCTGTTCACCGAATTCACCGATCCGACCAGTGCAGATCTGATGATCCGCGCGGCGGGGCGGTTGGTGCGGCAGCACCGGCTGCTGTGTGTCGTGCTGAAGGATACGGAGCTGGAGGGTGTGGAGCGGATGGAGCCGGGCGAGCCTGCGGATCTGGTGCGGACCAACGTCGCCGCCGAATTGCTGCGCGACCGGCGGCTGGTGATCGCGCGGCTGCAACGGATGGGCGTCGATGTGGTGGAGGTTGCGCACGACCGGGTGTCGAGCGGCGTCCTCGACGCCTGGCTGGCGATCAAGAAAGCAGGCAATTTATGAGCGCAGCGCTGCAAACCCCGGCCTTTTCGGCGAGCCGCTTTCGGGCGGAGCGCGAGGGCGATTGGATCGCGTTCGACGCGCTGCTGACCCGGCTGGAAAAGGGGTCGGCTGCGGCGCTGTCAACTGACGAGCTGCTGCGCCTGCCCGTGCTGTACCGCGCCACGCTGTCGTCGCTTTCCATTGCCCGCGCCACCAGCCTGGACCGCGCGCTTAACGATCATCTGGAATCGCTCGCGATGCGGGGCTATTTCCTGCTTTATGGTGTGCGCGAGCGACGCTCTGCGCGGCTGGCGCGGTTCTTCACCCGCGACTGGCCTGCCGCCGTGCGCGCGGTGTGGAAGGAAACGGTGATCATCGCGCTGATCCTGCTGCTCGGCGCCGCGACCAGCTGGCTGATGGTCGCCAATGATCCTGAATGGTTTTTCCAGTTCGTGCCCGAGGATATGGCCGGAGGCCGCACTCCCCAAGCCAGCGCGGAGTATCTGCAATCCACAATCGGCCACGGTAAGGTGGAGGACGATGCGAAAAGCGGCCTGCACGTCTTCGCGACTTTTCTGTTCACCCACAACAGCCGGGTGTCGATCATGTCCTTTGCCCTCGGTTTTGCTTTTGGCGTGCCGACGATGATCCTGGAATATTATCAGGGGCTGGTGCTGGGCGCGATGATGGCGGTGTTTGCGGGCAAGGGGCTGGGCGTGCAATTTGGCGGCTGGCTGGCCATCCATGGCACGACCGAATTGTTCGCCGCCGTCCTGTCGGGCGCAGCGGGACTGCGGATTGGATCGGCGATGCTGTTCCCCGGCGACACCGACCGCCTGACCGCGCTGGCAAAGGCCGGGCGCACGGCGGGCAAGGTCATGGTCGGTGTGATTATTATGCTGCTGTGCGCGGGCCTGCTTGAAGGATTCGGACGCCAGTTGATTACCGACACGGCGGTGCGTTATGCCATTGGCGGGGTGCTGTTGATCGGTTGGCTCGCCTATTATTATGCTCCACGGCGCGGTGCTGCATGACTCCCGCCAATACCAGCAACGCCGCCGCCATCGCGTCAAAGCGCGACAAACGGCGACAATTTATCACGCCTGAGGGTGTCGATCTGGAACTGGCGATTGCCAGTTCGGGCCTGCGTTTCGCGGCGCTGGTCATCGACCTTACCATCATCGTACTGCTACTGATCGCCATGACGCTGCTCACTGTCTGGATGGAGTTTGGCGGGGCGGGCAATGCGGCCAAGATTATCTGGCTGCTGGGCTTTTTCATCCTGCGCACCTTTTGGTTCATCCTGTTCGAACTCGGCCAGCGTGCGGCGACGCCGGGCAAGCGCATCGTTGGCATCCGCGTGGTGGCGCGTGACGGCGGACGCCTGACCGCCGACGCGGTGATCGCCCGCAACCTGATCCGCGAGCTTGAGATTTTCCTGCCACTCACTTTTCTGGGGGCGGGCGCGACAGAGGATCTGGTCGGCTGGGGCACGTCGCTTGCTGGCGCGGCATGGACGCTGACGCTGGGTTTTTTCCTGTTGTTCAACCGCGACCGGATGCGAATGGGCGATCTGATTGCGGGCACCTGGGTGGTGCAGGCGGGGCGCGCACGGCTTGACCGTGATCTGGGCAGCCCCAGCGCGGCGGATGAAGGCCTGCGCTTCACCGATGCCGAACTTGGTGTTTACGGCGTCTTTGAACTGCAAGAATTGGAACGGGTGTTGCGTCAGCGTGAGCTGCGGCTGATCGAACAGGTCGCCGCCACCATCCGGACAAAAATCGGGCGCAGCGTGCACGAAGCCGATGAAGTTTTCCTCGAGGCCTATTATCGTCAGCTGCGTGCACGGCTTGAACGCGGGCTGCTATTTGGCAAGCGCCGCGCCGATAAATATGCGAAAGATTAATCCATGACCGTTGCTGAAGCCTTGTACGCCCGCCGTTCCGTCCGCGCCTTTCGCCCGGATCCGATCGATGCCGATGTGTTACGTGCGGCTCTTGCGGCCGCACAGCGCGCGCCGTCGGGCGGCAATCTGCAACCCTGGCGCGTGATCGTCATGACCGGACAGCCGTGGGAGCAGCTTAAATCGGTTATCGCCGAACGGCTGCCCATGGGCGCGGGTGGACAGCAGATGGAATATGCCATCTATCCCGAAATCCTGCCCGAACCATGGAAAGCGCGGCGGTACGGCGTGGGCGAGGCGCTTTATGCGGCGCTCGACATTCCGCGCGCCAACAAGCTGGGCCGGATGATGCAGTTCGCGCAGAATTTTCAGGGTTTTGGCGCGCCGGTCATGCTGTTCCTCTACACCCCGCGCACCATGGGGCCGCCGCAATGGTCCGACATGGGCATGTGGCTGCAATCGCTGATGCTGGCGTTGACCGAGGCCGGGCTGGGCACCTGCGCGCAGGAATGCTGGGCGGTTTATGGCGAAACGATCCGCAAAGAGCTGGGGATAGCGGACGATCAGATGCTGTTCTGCGGCCTTGCTATCGGACATGCCGACACCGACCATGCGGTTAACCGCTGGCCGGTGCCGCGCGCGCCGTTGGATGAAGTCATCGAATATCGGGGATTTAACGCATGATGCGCCGCCGCGCCGCCCAAAGCCGTCTCGTCGCCGGAACCGCGCTGCTTTTGTTGATCGGCAGCTGCGCCGCCGTGCCCAAATCCGTCCCGCCGCCGCTGCGCCAGCCGATTCCGGTCACCATCCCGCCTCCCCCGGCATTGCCACCGGCAAGCGCGTGGGACACGCTGCCGATCATTGAGGGCGGCTGGACCTATGACCCCGCCGCCCGCGCCGCCAGCTTTGCCAACGAACGTGGGGAGAAACTGGTGAGCCTTTACTGCATGGCAGCGCCGCGCGCCGTGCGCCTGACGGTGTGGCGCGACGGGGCCAGACAGATCGACGTGTTGACCAGCGCGGGCGCGAACCGTGTCGAGCACGATTTTGTGGGCGCTATGCTGCCGGTCAATGACATTACGCTCGACCGCATCGCTTTCAGTCGCGGGCGTTTCGCGCTGCGAGGAAACATCATCCAGGTGCTGCCCGTGCAATCCGAAATCGGCCGGGTGATCGAGGATTGCCGGGGGGCAGGGTAAAGCATTGTCATTGCGAACATAGCACAGCAATCCCGGGCTGATTCGCACCGCTCTGGATTGCTTTGTCGCCTTTGGCTCCTTGCAAGGACGGACATTCTGAGAACAGCAAACTAAAGCCCCAGTTCCACCGTTCCGCCCTTGATCCAGCCCCAGCGGCACGGCCCCTGATATTCGCGTGCTGCCTGAACCGGGCGGCCAACCCTGCACAGATCAATGTCGCCGCCGGGGCCAGGGAACACCACACCGAACCAGCGGTCATCGTCGGTCGCCTCGCACAGGGCCACCCGTGCTCCGCCCGTCAGCCGGGCCTTGGGCACGCGGGTTTCATCGGGCGCCCAATAGGCATTGGTGCCCGCCGCGATCACGCGCGAGACACTGGGACAAGCAGGCAGGCTGGGCCCTTCGCTCCCCACATTGATCGCCCGCGCGGCTATCGCTGCGCCGCCGTCGTCCAGGCGGGCATTGTCAGCGGGCGGCACGGCGCTGCTACAGGCGGTGGCGATCAAAAGCGGAGCGAGAGCGAGCATCTGTTTCATACCGGCAAACTAGCCGCGTCAGCCCGCACTGGCAATCCGTGCCATGACAGTGTGAAAGTCAGATTTTCCTTGGGTTTTGCAGGGTCCATGCCTATAGAATTGGCATGAACGATACGCCGGAAAACCCGCCCCGCCAGATCCCCAATGCCAACGCCTATGGCGCCGATTCGATCAAGGTGTTGAAAGGCCTCGACGCCGTTCGCAAGCGGCCCGGCATGTACATCGGCGACACCGACGATGGTTCGGGCCTGCATCACATGGTGTTCGAGGTCAGTGACAATGCGATTGACGAGGCACTGGCCGGTCATTGCGACCGGGTGCTGATCACGCTCAACCCCGATGGTTCGGTCAGTGTCGAGGATAATGGCCGCGGCATTCCGACCGGCATCCATGCCGAGGAAGGCGTCAGCGCTGCCGAGGTTATCATGACCCAGCTGCACGCCGGCGGGAAGTTTGAAAATACCAGCGAGGACAATGCTTACAAAGTGTCGGGCGGCCTGCACGGGGTGGGCGTGTCGGTCGTCAATGCGTTGTCCGAATGGCTAGAGCTGACCATCTGGCGCGATGGTGAGGAACATTGGATGCGGTTCGAACATGGCGATGCGGTCGCGCCGCTGCGCGTGAATGGCCCGGCACCCCAAGGGAAAAAGGGCACGCGCGTAACCTTTTCCGCCTCGACCGACACGTTCAAGAATGTCCTCGAATTTGACTTTGACAAGCTTGAGCATCGCTATCGTGAACTGGCGTTCCTGAACTCGGGCGTCCGCGTGATCCTGGCCGATGAACGCCATGCCGAACGGGTCCAGCATGATCTTTATTATGAGGGCGGGATTGTGGCCTTCGTCAAATACCTCGATCGCAACAAAACCCCGCTACTCCCCGACCCTGTCGCGATCAGCAGTGAACGCGACGGCATCAGCATCGATGTCGCGCTGGAATGGAACGACAGCTATTATGAAAATGTGCTGTGTTTCACCAACAACATCCCGCAGCGCGACGGCGGCACGCACCTGGCGGCATTTCGCGCGGCACTTACCCGCACCATTAACAGCTATGGCGACAAATCCGGTATCCTGAAGAAAGAGAAAGTCAGCCTGACTGGCGAGGATATGCGCGAGGGGCTGACCGCGATTGTCTCGGTGAAATTGCCCGATCCCAAATTTTCTTCGCAGACCAAAGACAAGCTGGTGTCGAGCGAAGTGCGCCAGCCGCTCGAAAGCCTGATGGCTGACCGGATGAGCGACTGGCTAGAAGAAAACCCCGCCTATGCCAAGGCGGTTATCCAGAAGGTGATCGACGCCGCCGCCGCGCGAGAGGCCGCGAAAAAGGCGCGCGAGCTGACCCGGCGCAAGGGCGCGATGGACATCGCCAGCCTGCCCGGCAAGCTGGCCGATTGTCAGGAACGCGATCCCACCAAGTGCGAACTGTTCCTGGTCGAGGGTGATTCGGCAGGCGGAAGCGCCAAACAAGGCCGCGACCGGCATGTGCAGGCGATCCTGCCGCTGAAGGGCAAGATTTTGAATGTCGAACGTGCGCGCTTTGACCGGATCATCTCGTCAAAGGAAGTGGGCACGCTGATTCAGGCGCTCGGCACCGGTATCCGCGACGAATTTAACCTTGCCAAGCTGCGCTATCACAAGATCGTGATCATGACCGACGCTGACGTCGATGGCGCGCATATCCGCACGCTGCTGCTCACTTTCTTCTACCGCCAAATGCCGGAAATTATTGAAAACGGGCATCTTTATATCGCACAACCGCCGCTGTACAAAGTGGCGAAGGGGCGGTCAGAGGTGTATCTCAAGGATGATGCTGCGCTTGAAAACTACCTTGTCGATGCCGCGCTTGATGGGCTGCGGCTTGAAACACAGGGCGGGGCGCGCAGTGGTCAGGATCTGCGCGGGCTGATCGAACATGCCCGCCGCACGCGCGCGCTGATGCGCTATGTCCCGCGCCGTTACGACAGCGGCTTGGTCGAGGCGCTGGGGTTGAATGGTGCGCTGGATCCAGCAATCGACGTTGCCGGGCGCTCCGCCGCCGCCGCGCGGACGGCAAGCTGGCTTGAGGCGGCCGACGCCGCAACGGGCGGTACCCGCGAATCGCGCTGGACCGTCGCGCCCGCCGACGGCGGCTTTGTGGCCGAACGGCGCTGGCGCGGAGTGTCCGACCATCATGTCATCGACGCGGGCTTTCTGGCGAGCCAGGAGGCGCGCCGCGTCCATGCGCTCGCGGTTGGCGAAGTTGACAGCTATGCCGCGCCTGCGCGCCTGGTGAAGCTGACGGGTGCCCAGGCCGCCGCCGAGCCTGAATCCGACGATGACGCCGCCGACGCCGCGCCTGCCGCGCGCGCGCCTGTCAGCACCGTGGTGACGCGTCCGTCCGAGTTGCTAGAGGGCGTCTTTGCCTATAGCCGCAAGGGGCTTAGCATCGCGCGCTACAAGGGGTTGGGCGAGATGAATGCCGACCAACTGTGGGAAACCACGCTTGATCCGTCAAACCGCTTGCTGCTCCGCGTTGAAGCGGAACAGGCCGACGTCGCCCACGACATTTTCGAACGGCTGATGGGCGACGAGGTTGAACCCCGCCGCGAGTTCATTCAGGCCAACGCCCTGAATGTGGCGAACCTTGACGTGTGATATCCTTGTCATTGCGAGCACAGCGAAGCAATCTGGTGCGGAGGCAAGGCCGCTCTGGATGGCTTCGTCGCTTTGCCCCTCGCAATGACCGGGCACGAAGTTCGGCAACCCGCGCCGCAAATGCGCGTTAAGCGCGCATGACCGCGCCGACCATTATCCTCATTCTCGGCGACCAGCTTAGCGCGGAAATTTCCAGCCTGTCTGCGGCCGACCCGCGCAACAGCGTCATCCTGATGGCGGAAGTCGCGGCAGAGGCCGACTATGTCGAGCACCACCGCAAAAAACTGGCCTTTGTGTTCAGCGCCATGCGGCATCATGCGGTGGTACTGGTGGATGCAGGCTGGACCGTCGATTATGTAACGCTCGACGATCCCGCCAACAGCGGCAGCCTGTCGGGCGAGGTTTCGCGTGCCATCGCCCGCCACAACGCGGCTGACCTGACTGTCACAGAGGCTGGCGAATGGCGACTGCGCAGCGAGATGGCCAGTTGGGCAGGTACGCTTGGCATCCCCGTCGACATCCGTCCCGACGACCGTTTCCTGTGCAGCGAGGCGGAGTTCGCTGACTGGGCTGACGGGCGCAAGGCGCTGCGGATGGAATATTTTTACCGCGACATGCGCCGCAGGACGGGCCTGTTGATGGACGGTGATCAGCCGGCGGGCGGCAAGTGGAATTACGACGCCGAAAACCGCAAACCAGCCGGCGGTGACCTGATGATGCCGCGCCCGCGCCGGACCTCGCCCGATGCGGTGACGCAGGATGTAATGGCGCTGGTCGCCGCCCGCTTCCCCGACCGCTTCGGCAGCCTTGATGATTTCTGGTTCGCCGTCACCCGCGCCGATGCCGAAGCGCAGTTCGACGAATTTGTCACCGCCGCCCTGCCCCGCTTCGGCGACTATCAGGACGCGATGCTGGTCGGCGAACCCTGGCTGTATCACAGCATCATCGCGCTTTATCTCAACATTGGCCTGCTCGATCCGCTTGCTGTCTGTCAGGCGACCGAACGCGCGTGGCGCGAGGGGCATGTCCCGCTCAACGCCGCCGAAGGCTTTATCCGCCAGATCATTGGCTGGCGCGAATATGTGCGCGGAATTTATTGGCGCGAGGGGCCGGATTATACCGTGCGCAACGCGCTGGACGCCGTGCGCCCCCTCCCCGATTTCTACTGGAGCGCGGACACCGACATGGCGTGCGTCCGCGCCTGTGTCGAACAGACCCGCGACCATGCCTATGCCCATCACATCCAGCGGCTGATGGTGACGGGCAATTTCGCGCTGCTCGCCGGGATCGATCCGCATGCCGTCCATCTGTGGTATCTGGCGGTTTATGCCGACGCCTATGAATGGGTCGAGGCACCGAACACCATCGGGATGAGCCAGTTCGCCGACGGCGGCCTGCTCGCATCCAAACCCTATGCCGCCAGCGGGGCGTACATCGACCGCATGTCCGATTATTGCACCGGGTGCCGCTATGATGTGAAGGCCAAATCAGGCGCGGGTGCCTGCCCGTTCAATCGCCTTTATTGGCCGTTCCTGATCCGCCACACCGAACGGTTTGAACGCAACCCGCGTATGGCCCCGATGTACCGCACACTTCGGAATTGGGGGCCAGAACGGCGCGCCGCACTGGTGGCAGACGGCGAGGCCTGCTTGCGTGAGCTGAGGGTTTAGCGATCAACCTTGCCCCGGCCCCAGCCCGTTCTTCGACAAGCTAAGGCCAGGCGGGGGTAGAGAAGCGAGATCATGCTATTACCATATCCCCCCGCCAATCCCTGTGCTCGCCGGATTGCGCTGCGGTTGCACCATCAAGCACAGCCAGCAGCGCTGCTGCACTCTGCTGTGCGGTCAGCAGCTGCGTCACGCCGCGCTGGAACGGTTCGGACAGCGGGGTATCGACCGTTCCCGGATGCAGCATCAGCGCGGCAAGCTGGGGGTGCGTCCGCCCCAATTCGATCGACAGGGTGCGTATCAGCATCGCCAGCGCCGCCTTGCTCGCACGATAGCCATACCAACCGCCCAGCCGGTTATCGCCAATGCTTCCCACCCGCGCGCCAATCACGCCGATCAGCGCACGCTGGTCGCGCGGGACCAGCGGCAGCAGGGCGTTCAGCGCCACCATCGGCCCGGTCGCATTGACCGCGAACAATTCGGAAAAGGCGTCCCCCCGGATCGCCCGCCAGCTTTTTTCGGGCTGCACGGCATCGCCGCGATGGAGCAGGCCGGTGGCGATGAAGATCAGGTCGATGGGGCCATCGTCGCCGATCCGCGCGGCGGCAGCGCTCAGACTATCGGCATCGGTCACGTCGGCAACCAGCTTTACGGCGCTCTCTGGTCCCGCCCCGCCGCCCCGGCTTAGCGCATAAAGCGCACCGCACCGCGCATCTGCTGCCAGTCTTGCCGCCACTGCGCCGCCAATCCCGCCGCCCGCGCCGATTACCACCGCGCGATATCGCGGCGGCAGCGATGCCATGCTTATGTTGGTCAATTTTCGTCCCCCGCCTGAATCACTTGCCAGAAACGGCCCAGTGCCGCCAAGGTTGCTCGTAATGCCGCCGCTCCCTCCACCCTTCGCCGAATGGTTTGCTGCGCGCGGCTGGACGCTGCGCCAGCATCAGGCCGACATGATCGCGGCGGGGCAAGCGGGCGACCATGCGCTGCTGGTTGCGGCCACCGGCGCGGGCAAAACGCTGGCGGGGTTCCTGCCTAGTCTGATTGATCTTGCGGACGGCACACACGACGGGCTGCACACGCTGTATGTGTCGCCGCTGAAGGCGCTTGCCGCCGACATTGCCCGCAATCTGCAAACCCCCATCACCGACATGGCCCTGCCGATTCGCGTCGAAACACGCAGCGGCGACACCAGCAGCGATGCCAAAGCCCGCCAGCGCAGCCGGCCACCGCATATCCTGCTGACGACGCCTGAATCGCTGGCGCTGCTGCTGTCCTGGCCCGACAGTTTCCTGTTGTTCGCGCGGTTGAAAACAGTGGTGATTGATGAAATCCACGCCTTTGCCACGGGCAAGCGCGGCGATCTGCTCAGCCTTACGCTAGCGCGGCTGCAAGCAATCAACCCCGCGCTGCGCCGGGTCGCCCTGTCAGCCACTATTGCCGACCCCGACAGCTATCGCCGCTGGCTGGCACCGGGCGGCACTGCGACCGCCGTTCGGCTGGTTACCGGAGAGGTGGGGGCCGAACCCGATGTACGCATTTTGATGCCCGCAGGCGCGGTGCCGTGGGCCGGGCATTCGGGGCGCTATGCCGTGCATCAGGTGATGGCAGAGGTTGCCAAGCACCGCACCACCATCATCTTTTGCAACACCCGCGGGCTGGCCGAGTTGCTGTTTCAGGAATTGTGGAAGGTTAATGACGCAGGCCTGCCCATTGGCATCCATCACGGCAGCCTTGACCGTGAAGCGCGCCAACGGGCCGAGGCGGCCATGGCCGATGGGCGGCTGCGCGCGCTGGTCGCAACATCCAGCCTCGACATGGGGATCGACTGGGGCGATGTCGATTGCGTCATCCAGATGGGCGCGCCCAAAGGGGCATCGCGTCTGCTCCAGCGCATCGGGCGCGCCAATCATCGGCTGGATGAACCCAGCCGCGCGCTGGTTGTCCCCGGCAACCGCTTTGAATATCTGGAGGCGCAGGCTGCGCTTGATGCCGTTGCGGCAGGCGAGCGCGATGCCGATGAATTTCGCGACGGCGCGCTCGATGTGTTGGCCCAGCATGTTATGGGCCTGGCCTGTGCCGCGCCGTTTGAGGAAGCCGCGCTGCTGGCTGAAGTGCAATCGGCCGCGCCATATCATAATCTGTCGCCGGAACAGTTTGCGCGCATCATCGCCTTTATCTGCGACGGTGGCTATGCCTTGCGCGCCTATGACCGGTTTCGCCGCCTTGCGCCCGATGGTCCTGGACGCTGGCGGATCGCGCACCCCCGGCTGGTGGTACAGCACCGGATGAACGCCGGGATTATCGTCGATGCCCCGACGCTGGATGTGCGGTTCAAAAATGGGCGGCGGCTGGGCCAAGTCGAGGAATATTTTGCCAGCACGCTAAGCGTTGGCGACACTTTCGCCTTTGCCGGGATCAGCCTTGAGGTCGAAGCAATGCGCGACACCGACCTGATCGTTCGCGCGACGAGCAGGCCAGCGCGGATCCCGTCCTATCTGGGTGCCCGCATCGCGCTGTCGACACGTCTCGCCAACCGGGTGCGCGATTATCTGGCGCATCCGGCCAGTTGGGATCGTTTCCCGCCCGATGTTCGCGATTGGTTGCGGCTGCAGGCGGAAAAATCGGTACTGCCGCGTGCTGGCGAGCTGCTCGCCGAAACCTTCCCGCACGAAGGGCGGCACTATCTGGCGCTCTATCCCTTCGAAGGGTGGAATGCGCATCAGTCGCTGGGTATGCTCCTGACCAAACGGATGGAGCGGGCCGGGTTGCAGCCGCTCGGCTTTGTCGCGTCCGACTATGCGCTTGCCATCTGGTCCGTTCGGCCAGTCACCGATCCGGCGGCATTGCTGTCGCCCGATATTCTGACCGATGAATTTATCGAATGGGTCGAAGGGTCGAACTTGCTCAAGCGCGCTTTCCGCGAGGTTGCGGTGATCGGCGGGTTGATCGAACGCCAGCATCCGGGAAAGCGCAAGACAGGCAAGCAAGTGACTTTTTCCACCGATCTCATCTATGATGTGCTGCGCAAATATGAACCCGGCCATTTGCTGATCGAGGCCGCGTGGGCCGATGCGCGCGCGCGGCTGACCGACGTGGCGCGCCTGGCCGATCTGCTCGAACGCGCGGCGGGGACATTGCTGCACCAACGCTTGTCCCGGATCAGCCCGCTGGCCGTGCCGGTGCTGGTGCTAATCGGCCGTGAAAGCGTTGGCAGCGCCGATACCGACGATGCGCTGCTGATCGAAGCGGCGGCGGAACAGCTCGCGGCACTGGCTGCGGGGTAATGCGGGCGCTTGCCGCACGGCGCTACGAGGCATATCAACGCGCGTGGAGAGGAGCCGAACCATGGCCCGCACATTGACACCCCTTGCCGCCATCATCGCCGCGCCGCTGCTCGCTGGCGCATCGCCCGTCACACCTCCCGCGCTAGCACCAGCGCCAGCGCCGGACGCCGC